>WNGF01000619.1_pt1 | contig 73181 bp, 73 predicted proteins | sample 5400641 | NCBI WGS metagenome assembly WNGF01 (sample SAMN13153371, study PRJNA577476) | soil metagenome | isolation source: 80 cm soil or saprolite under grassland replicate 2 | place: USA:California | collected 2016-06-15
CGCGGAGACGACAAGCATATTCGGTATAGGCTACGATAGCACGGTGACGCAGCCGCACACCAGCGAGGCACGCATGCCAATCAGTTCGAAGTATCTCTTTGTGGTGAGCATGGATGTGAATCCCGACAAGGAAGCGCTCTTCAACGAGGTCTACGATACCGAGCACATCCCCAATCTTCTCAAGGTGCCGGGCGTGCGCGCGGTGACGCGGATGGCGGGAGAGCCCTTTGTCGTGAGCATCGGCGGCGAGGAGAAGAAGGTCGCGCACGAGGGGGCGCGCTACAGCGCGATGTACGAGATCGATAGCCCTGACGTCCTCATCAGCCCGGAATGGGCCAAGGCGGTCGAAGACGGCCGCTGGCCGGGCCAGGTGCGGCCGTTCACGCACAACCGGTGGCACGCACTTTATAAGGTGCGCTAGCGGACGTTCGTGGGAGTGAAATCAGTGCGAGCGGCGAACTCGGTGTTACCTCTCGCCGCTTCGCGCGGCGAGGGAGCGGACCAGGTACGCGGCGCCGCCGTGCTTCAAGCACAACGAACATGTTCTAACGCGGGCCTCAAATGAAACGTCACGCCTTCATCGTCCTTCTCGGCGGCGCTGTCTGCGCGCTCGGGACTGCTCTCCTGCTCGCCGTCTCACCTGTTGCACTGGCGCAGACCTATCCCAGTCGGCCCATCAACGTGATCGTGGCGTTTCCGCCGGGCGGCAACACCGACATCATGGCGCGCGCGCTGCAGAACGAAATGTCCAAGGCGCTCGGCCAAACGATCGTCATCATCAACAAGCCGGGCGCCGCCGGCACGCTCGGGCTCGCGGAACTGAGCCGGACTGGGCCCGACGGGTACACGATTGCGCTCACTCCGAACAATCCGCTCACGGCCCAGCCGCACGTGCAGAAACTACCCTACGCGATGGACAGTTTCCGCTACGTCTGCCTCACCTATTTCGCGCCCTATGTGTTGATCGCGGGGCCGCAGGCGCCGTTCAAGACCTTCGAGGAGTTTGTCGGTTTCGCCAAGGCCAAGCCGGAAAACCTCGTCTACGGCCATGCGGGCCTCGCGAGCCAACCGCATCTCGGGATGCTGGCTGTGCTCAAGGCGATCGGCGCCGAGGGGCTCGGCGTGCCGTTCACCGGCGCAGGTCCGATGGCGCAGGCGCTGCTCAGCGGCACCGTGATGGCGATCACCGAAACGCCGGCCGTTGCGGCGGCCAGCAATCTGCCGCTGCTCGCCGCGCTCTCCGAAGCGCGTATCGCCGCGCTGCCCGATCTGCGCACGATGAAAGAGCGGGGCTACCCCGCCACATCGTTCACCGCCGGCGGCTTGATCGCCCCGGCGGGCACATCACCGGCGGTGCTTGCTACGCTCGAGAAGGCATGCGCCGAGGCAACCGCGCGCGCGGAGTACCAGACGATCGCCGCGCGGCTCAACGTCGAGGCGCGCTATTTGCCGGGCGACACCTTCCGCAAGCTGTTCGACGCCGATTCGATCGACAACGCCGACGCCATCAAGCGCGCGGGCCTCGCGGCGAATAAATGACAATCCGTAGCCCGGATTGAGCGCTGTCGCTATAGCGCAACAAGAAGGGTGTCGTTGATCCGTCGTATGCGGGTGCGGCCGCTGCCGATGTCGTCCATTGCCTCGGCCTCTGCAACCGGGGGCGCAGCCTGCAATTGCGACAGGAACTCGCGGTCTGACTCAGTCTCGCCCACGAGAACGACGATGTCGCCTCGCTGCTGAGCGAAGACGAATCGAAGTACGTCGGAGATGCGCGCAACGAAATCCTGCACGTTGTCAGGAGCCGGTTCCGTCATTTGAATACTCCACCCACGGAGCAGGCGCGCCAAGCCTGCCATTTGCAATGTCGCTTCTCACATGGTCAGTCGCGCGAGCGGCGCGACAGGTTCAAACCGACAAACTAAAGAGTTAAGGCGAGATGTGCACCGGGTGCGTTAACTAAATCGACCGTTTTGTGAGGGCCATCACAGTGGCGGTTACCATGTGCTGGCAGTCTGTGAATGATGGCGGACGCGCAAAGCGACCGCACATGCCTTTTGCGTTCGACCGCAGGTCAGGCAACGCAGGGCGCAGTCGAACTTGCCGGCTGTCCGAGTGCCAGAAGGCGCAGATCCATGGCCGATCGACCCAATGAGTTGAAGGAGACGGCGGCACAGTGCTTGGCGTTGGCGCACTCGACCACCGATCCATGCACGCGCGCGGCGCTCCTCACCATGGCGCAAAAGCTTTACGATTGGGCGACCAAACCGGCGGACGATTACGAAGCGGCGCAGCGCGAGTTCAATGATCGGCAGATGCTGCCCCGCTCGAGCATGCAGCAACAGCAGCAGATGCAGCCGAAGAAGGAAGAGTAGCGCGGACGACTGGTCGCAGGGACCTTCTCTACCTGATCGGTTTCGCTCAACCCGTCCCTACGGGCTATCGTGCCCAATACGCCTCTTCCCGCGCCAGCCACTCGCGCAAGAGCCGGACGTTGCGGCGATTGGCGCGCCATATCACATCGAAGGCGTCGCCCACGACCGGCACCGCGCCGAAAAACCCGTCGAGCGCGACATTGGCGAGCATGCGCATGATGACGTGCAAAGGCGCCCCCAGCTGGCGCGCCTCGTGCACGATGTAAAGCGAGATCGCGGTGGTGATCGCGTCGCCGATTCCGGGAAGAAGCCCGATCAGCGCATCGAAACCGAAGCACATTGGTGCCGGGCAGAATGAATGCGGTGTCCAAGAGCGTCGCCAGGGCGTCAAGGCGTGCGATGCGCTCGGCGCGCGAGCGCGGACGTGCGAAATCGAAACCGTAGGTGAAACCGTCGCGAGCGTAGCTGTTGGTCATGGGGCCGTCCTCCGCCGCCCAAATAGGGACGCCGCGCGCCATACGCAAGCATCCACCCGCGCGTCGGTTGAATTGGAACCGCAGCAGCGGCAAACTCGGTGCCCTTCCCACACAAGGGGAGGGAGCAGACCGAGTGCGCGGCAGCCGTGCGTCGAGCCGAAAGGGCTTCCGCCCCACTAGCATAGGATGGGTTCATGCCCGGCGGCTGGATCGCTGTCTTTGTCTTATGCCTGTTGCTCGCTGCGTCCGCATACCTCGTCTATGAGGGTTGGACGGCACATTCCGGCGGCATTGAATTGCCCGACTGGGGCCTTGCGCTGCTGGGCGTCGGCGCCGTCTTCGGATTGGTGATCGGCTGCGGACTGATGGCGCTTGCCTTCTACAGCAGTCGACGCGGCTACGACGAGGGCGCCGCGGTTGGGAAACAGGACGAGCGCGATGCTGATGATCAGCGTTGAGTTTGAGTTTGCTGCGGCTCGCCGGACCGGTCATTCCAAAGAAGGCGGTGCAAGCGGCATCGAGCGGTTTTCCTGCGCGAAAGAGTCGATCGTTCGACCGCGCCCTAGCCATCAGAGAACGCCCAGCTTTGCGAGCATTGCCTTGCCGATGGCGACGCGCTTGGGAGCATCGGTCGCTGCCGGCATGTCAATATTCAACGAGAAGGCTGAAATCCTGCCATTCTGTTCGACCCATCCGGTCCACCACCCGAGGTTTGGCGTGCTGGAGAAGCGCCATCCGGTCTTGCCGTAAAGGACTTTGCCGTCGCGGCTTTCGAGTCGAATGATGTCGCGCGCAATCGACTGGGAGCGGATCGAGGCATCGAGCTTTTGCTGCGCGAGCCGTGCGGCGAAGCGGGCTTCCTCGACGGCGCTGATTTCAAGCGGCCCGTCCAGCCAGAACGTATCGACGGTCGTCCCCGTCTGCCGATTGCCGAAGTCGAGCCGGGCGAGCCACTCCCGATAGCGTTCGAGCCCGATGCGACGCGCAAGCTCCTGATAGATTGGAACCGCGGACAGCGCGATCGCCTCGCGCATGGACATGTCCTTCTCCCAGGTCTTGAACGGCTGCGGCCGGCCGCCATAGGGAATGATCTCGTTCTCGTCCTTCACGACGCCGGTCTCCAGCGCGATGATGGTATTGGCAATCTTGAACGTGGAAGCCGGGACGAGACGTGTCTGCGCGCGCTCGGCATTGATCAGCGTGAGGTGATCCACGTCGTAGAGCGCGAACGTGCCCGCGACGCCGTTCTCGAAGAAAACAGCCTCGAGGTCCGCCCGCCCCGTCGCACCTGCCGCCGACGGGTCGCGGCCGCATGCCATCGTGGCGATGGCACCGAGTGAAAGACCGAGCGTCGCCCGGCGCGTGAGAAAGGTAGGCGCTCTCGTCATCTTCATAGGACTCCTGGTTTTGCGCGTTGCGTGGATCAGGCTTGGCGGTTGTTGCAGCCGCCGCTGCCAGCTTCCGCGCGGCTAGCGAACCGACGACCCTACTAATTCAAGGGGTCTGGCCCTCACAAACGATCATTTGTAAGGTTTGCCATTAGAAAATTCAGGGCATGGGCATGGCCGAGTTCCATCTGCCGCTCAATGCGTTGCGCGCGTTCGAGGCGTCGGCGCGGCATCTGAGCTTCACCAAAGCGGGCATGGAGCTGCGTGTCGGGCAGGCGGCCATCAGCCACCAGGTCAAGGGCCTGGAAGCGCGTTTGGGCGTCCAGCTGTTCCGCCGGCTGCCACGCGGGCTGGCATTGACCGACGAGGGACAAGCTCTGATTCCGGCCATCGCCGAATCGTTCGGCCGCCTGCGCGCAACGCTGGAGCGGTTCGAGAAGGGTCACTTCCGCGGCATCGTCAGCATCGGTGTCGTCGGCACCTTCGCAACCGGCTGGCTGTTGCCGCGATTGCCGTCCTTCCGCGAGGCGCATCCATTCGTGGACCTACGCATCCAGACCAACAACAATCGCGTGGATCTCGCCGGCGAGGGTCTCGACTTCGCCATTCGCTATGGCAATGGCTCCTGGCGCAACACCGACGCCATTCAGCTTTTTGCGGCGCCGATGTCGGCAGTCTGCGCGCCGCAAATTGCCGAGCGGATCACCGCGCCCGCAGACCTCGCCGAAGAAGCGCTCTTGCGCTCGTACCAGGCTGATGAGTGGCCGCGCTGGTTCGCCGCCGCCGGCGTTGCCTGTCCCGCGATCAGGGGAACCATCTTCGACTCGTCCATCACGATGGCCGAGGCAGCGGCGCAAGGCGCCGGCGTCGCCCTCCTGCCGATCGCCATGTTCGAGCGGGAATTGTCGCTCGGTCGCCTGGTCCAGCCGTTCGACACCGCGGTCACGATCGGCAGCTATTGGCTCACCTCGCTGAAATCGAAGGCGGAGACGGACGTGATGCGGGCGTTTCGTTTATGGATCGTCGCGGCGGCGCAGGCGCAAAAGAGTTGAGGTGAGCTCACGTGCGAGTCCCTGCCATTGAACGACCTTCTCCATTGCCCGACATGTGATGCCTGGATGAAGAATGCCTGCGGCATATGCCGACTGCTCAGGACAGGATGGAGACGCTCATGGCTGTCAAGCGTATCGTGCCAAACATCGCTTCGGATCAGCTGGACAAGGCAAAGTCATTCTACGCAGAGATGCTGGACATGGATGTCGTCATGGATCTCGGCTGGATCGTAACGTTTGCGGCTGCGGCGAGCACGAATCCGCAGGTTAGCGTCGCAACCGAAGGCGGCTCCGGGACGCCGGTCCCTGACTTGTCTGTGGAAGTCGACAATTTCGACGAAGTCCTACTGCGGGTGCGCCGCTCCGGCCTTTCCATCGTCTACGGGCCCGTGCAGGAACCTTGGGGAGTCGAGCGATTCTTCGTCAGGGATCCGTTTGGCCGACTACTCAATATCTTGGCGCATCAATAGGCTCGTTCCTGTACGCCAGCTGTTGATTACCGAGCCGCTCAACGGCCCTTTCACACGCAGCTCTCTATCTCGCTTGCGACGATGCAGCGTGGATCGCCGGCATTACCCGGACGTCGCCGGCGAAGCGGTCATGGTCTGAACGGCGCGCGGCACTATCTGCAACGTCAAATGTAAATGGTGAACACTTCCTGTGCTTCGCGCACGCCCCGCAGCGGGTGCCGACCCATCGACAACAATAGCTCTCGCGCTCCCTGCGCGGCCTGCACGAACGACTTGGAAATCAGTATTGGCTTCCCCAGCACTTTGCATAATCCCTCAAGGCGCGCCGCTTCATTCACAGCGGGGCCGATAACCGTGAAGTCGAGGCGGTCGGCGGTGCCTATGTTGCCGTACGTGACTTCGCCAGCGTGCAGCGCGATGTTCAAGCTGAGTGCCGGATTGCCAGCTGCCGTCTCAGTGGTGTTGAGCGCCTCGACCCGTGCCAGTATCTCGCGCGCCGCCGCCAGCGCCGCGGGCGTCACGATTGCCACGTTTGCCCCGTCTGGTGGCAGGAACACGGCCAGCACGCCGTCGCCTAGAAACTTGAGGATTTCGCCGCCCGCCGCGCGCACCGGATCACCAACACAGTCGAAGATACCGTTAAGACGCCGGGTTACCTCCTCGGGTCCTGTCTCCTCAGCGAAGTTGGTAAAGCCGCGCACGTCGGCACAGAGAATCGCAGCAGCGATCCGGCTGACGGTGCCGCGCTGCACTTGCCCGGCACTGACGCGGTCGGCCGCATCGCCGCCGAGATAGGCCGCGAGCAAGTCGTGCGCTGCCGCAGGTGCAGTATTGCCCTTAATCGCCAGCGCCAGCGTCCCAGACAACTCCTCGATCGCCGCCAGTTCCAGAGCACTCCAGCCATTACCGCGTCCGACGGCCGTAGAAGTGGTCCACGATAAAACGATGCCGAACGGATTTGTTGCTGGTTGCGCGGTACTCCAGCTGAACCCGTACATGAGAGCCAGCCATTCACTCATCCCTGCATCGCGGAACTCGCGTAGTACGTCGAAATCGAGCACCGCGTCGTCGCCCACCAGCCGTCGGTGCAATCGCCGCGTCTTGGTCTCGAGCATGTGGCGGAACGGACTTGTCTGCCATACCGGCGTAGCCATGGTCGCATGGCCGAAATCGGTGACTTCGGCGATTCGCCCGTCATTCCACGTGAGCGAATACGCCCGCCGCAGCGGATGCAGCCCCGCGATGGACAGAAAACCCCGCGCGATCGGCACGCCCGCCGCGGCCAACCGCTCGCAGAACCCGTCGAACAGCGCTTCCGCCGCTACATCGCTGGTCCCGGCCTCGATGAGCCAAGCATGCAGGGGGATGAGGTTGGGTCTCAAATCTGGCATGCCCTAGAAAAGGTGGCGTGTGGGCCCGCATTGCGCAATGCTTTTCCACTCGACCCTTGGCATAAGGGCAGCACATGCAGTCCGACCGGACAGCCGTAGGTTTTGCGCATTCACTTCATTGATCGCCCGCAAACCTACACTAGAGCCTGCTAAGCCATTACCAGATGAATGGCACGAGGCGATACTTCACCTTTGTCTGGTACTCCGTGTAGCCCGGAAGGTTCTGTCTCAGGAATCGTTCCTCATCGAGCAGCCTCCAGATCAGGACCGGCAATAGGAGGAAAAGCAGGAAGAGCCCCCACCACGAGTCGAGGGCAAGCGGTATGCCGACCGACATCACGAGTGCGCCGGCATACATCGGATGCCGCACGAGAGCGTAGGGACCCGTCGAGATGACCGTTTGGCCTTCGGCGATCTGAATCGTGGAGGCGCCGTAGCTGTTTTCCCTGAACACGAAGAAGATGAACAGGAAGCCGAGGGCGATCAGGGCGTCGCCCAGCACCGACACGGAGGCCGGCACCGATGACCATCCAAACCGGTGATCGAGTGCCGGAAATACCAGCATCGCAATGAATCCGAGCGTCGCCAATACCATGATGATCTTCTGCGCTGGTTCTTTCTCCGCCCGGGGTCCGACATTCATGCGCCGTTCGAGAAGTTTCGGATCGCGGAGTGCGAGGTAGACGGTAGTGGCTCCCGATGTACATCCGAACACGGCCATGAAAAGCCATGCCTGCCAATAATCGAAAGTCCCGGCAGGAATGAAAAGGAGCGCCGCCAGCGCCACAATGCCGAACAGGGATGAGCGGAGTATGCCGAAGAGGGATGAGCGGAGGGCGCGCCTGGTGACATCGTTCATATCCCCGATATTAGAACTTTCCCGGAAGGCGGAGGAGTCCGGATGGATGCGGCGCGTTGCGCGCACGCGCCAAGCGCGACGACGGATGCTACCGCCGTGCGCCCCGCAGTGTTTCTGACGGGCAACAATCGCCAATATTCTTCGTGCAGAGCAGGGCAATCGCGTTCGCTGGCCGCGCCCGGAAGCACGGCTCTCCTTATACTTAAGGGCCTCGATCAGTGGCGAGGTGGCCGCGAGCGCGTTCAGGGGCAAGCATGGGAACGAAGAAATCGCGGCGCCGGTTTTGGCCGCACCTCCTGGCAGGCGCAGCCATTGGCGCGGCACTTGCGCTCCCTGCGCCGTTGGCCTCGGCGGACGAAGTTGGGGAGAGTTTCTGGACCCCTGGATCGTTCGGGAGTCTCGCCGCCACGCCGGCGCAGCCCGGCTTCTCGCTGAGCTCGGGCTATTATCACACCTCGACGACGGCCGGCAGCGAGGTCGCGCGCGCCCGCTTGATCCGGATCGGCCGGCTTTCCGGCACGGCCGAGGAAAGCGTGAGCGCGATCTCGATCTCACCTGAAGATCTGGCCATGATCACGCCGGCATACACGTTCGCGACACCGGTTCTCGGCGGGAACGCCGGTGTCCATAACATCATGACCTACGTCACCGGCAATATTCCCGTCGGCGCCTACAGCCGCGCCCGCCTCTCGAATATCGGCATCGGCCACGGCGCGTTGGACGGCGGGGCCGGCTACACCTATTTCAACGAGCAGACGGGATATGAATTTTCGGCGGTGGCGGGACTGACGTACAACTTCATCAATCCCCATACCCAATATCAGAACGGCGTCGACGTGCATCTCGATTGGGGCGCGTCGCGCTTTCTGACCAAGCAGCTGCAGATCGGCTTGGTGGGTTATCTCTACAATCAGGCGAGCTGCGATGGCGGCTCCGGAGACCGCGTCGGGTGCTTCCAGTCGCGCGTTGCAAGCGCCGGCGCGCAGCTCGGCTATACGATCCCGATGGGTGCGCTCGACGCAAACGTGAACCTCAAGGCCTACAAGGAGTTCGCCGCAGCGAACCGGCCGGAAGGCTGGAACCTGTGGCTCGCCTATACGCTCGCGCCAGCCGAGCCTGCGCCCGCGCGCTCAACCGCGCCGCCGCGGCGCATGTACGCGAAATAGAGCGTGAGCAGTAGCAATCCGGGATGGCCGGCGAAGGCGGCGCGCGGATTCCGCATTCAAGGGCGGCAGGAGCTGCGCGCGTCGAACATCACAGCAATTGGACGGTCGATGAGAACGCACAAGGGGTGGGCCCTTGTGGTTCCGCATTGCTATGTCGAAGTCATTACCAAAATGGCTTTGCCTTGCCGAAGGCGCCGTACGCACGCTCCGCGTCTTTGAGCACGGATGCGATGCGGGCCTCCTCACGGCCAGAAAGACGACCGGCAGCGAATGCCTTCTTGGCGCGGCCTTCACGCTTTTGGCCGCTGGCGTCATGTCCATCGACGAGACGTTCGGTTAGTCCCTCATGCACCGCGATGTCGTTTAAGTCCCCGAGGGCGTCCTGCAGTTTCTCCAAGCAGGCCACGAAACCCTTGCGTCGGCGCGTGGCTTTCTTGCCGAGGAATGCGCCGGCAAAAAATTCCGAGGCGTAGCGGAGCTTCTTGGCTTGAATGCGCATCTTATGTCGACGCTGTGGGTCGAGCGCGTGCAGCTGCGCGCCCACTTTCATAATCTTCTTCCAGTGTCGCCTCAGCTCGTCCGTGGCAGCAGACACAATCGGTTGTTCTCGCAGCGAGCGGGCGAGATCGTCGGTGCTGCGCGTCCAGCCGCCAGCCTCGATCCAGGCCGCCGTGTCGAGAACAAGATCGCGAAAGCGCGTGGATTCGATGGCCGCGGTGGCGCGGTCAAAGGCATCCTCGCGTCGTTGCTGAAGCTCCCTGGCAAGCAGCGCCGCTCCTGGTCCATTGGGCTTGCCGTCCGTGACCGGCCTCACAACCCGCTTGATGAACACGTCAAGCTCGCGCGCCGGACCCAATTCCTGAGTGATCCATCTGAGTTGGGTCTTCATTTCCTCCGTCTGCGGATCAAGAAGCATGTCGCCAAACAGCGAGATTGCCGCGCGCAAGCGCCGCAGAGCAACCCGCATCTGGTGCAGTCCTTCTGCGTCGCCGCCGAGCGTGGCAGCTTGGTTGGCGACGAGTTGGCGCAGGCACGCCCTGGCGATCGCTTGAAATGCGGCTTGCCGACTGTGGGCTGGCGTAAGCGCAACCGGTGCTGCCTTCACCGCCTCAGCCGCCCTGCCGGCGATGAGAGCGTAGCCGTGCTCGGCCTTGCTCTTGACCGCAAGCTGAACTGGCACTTCCTCGGCAAGCATGCGCGCGAGCTTGAAAAGCTCGGCAGATTCGCCGCGCTTGAGCTCCAATTCCACCTCGCAAAGCGGTGAAGACTGCCGACCCGCTTCGACCTTTCCTCTGTCGATGGTGAGCTCGATCTCGCTGTTTCCGCTTTGGATCGGATAGATCGTGCGGCGCACCCGTGTCTCGAATATCGGCTTCAAGCCGCGTCGTACCTTTTTGGTGAATACGGGGGCGAGGGCGGCGTCCCGCGCGACGTCGAGGTCGGGCTGCCTGCCGCGGATGGGATGCTCCCATTCGTTACGGCTAAATAGCGTGCCGCTTTCGCCGTTTTCCTGCTTGATGGTCTGAATGTGGCGGCGGCCGACGCGCCGCACGCGCAGCGATAGACCCTTATCGCGTAGCCTCAACTTGTCGGTATCGAAATAGACCGACACCAGGGTAGCCGGCTTGGACGATTTCTTCCGCGCCGCCTGCAGCAATGAGCTGCGGGCGAGTCGATAGAGGCTATGGGTTGGCACGTCGAGCTTGAGCTCGACTTCGCGCGCGGGCGGCATGGGATACGCTGAAATCAGTACCGATGAGTGGGTCTCGGTAGCGTCTTGAGAATTGTGAAGGCCGCAGGTTCGGCTGCGCTACATAAGCCTTTACCAAGGTGGATCGGTCTGCAACGCAGGTCTGCGCCAATTCATAGCAGCGAGCGGCTTTGAGCCATGGTCCGAACTGCTTGTCTTACAAGTTCGGACTGCCGAATACGCTCAACCGCGTCGTCTTCTCGTCATCGCCGGTCCACGCATCCGCCGGATCCCATTTGTGTACTTGACCGCAGGCCGGGCAGCGCACGGGAATAGGAACGCGAGGAAGGCTTTGGAGCACAACCCACTCAGCCTTGAGCCCGGTTGAGATTGGTGCACCCGTGCGCGGGCACTGAACGAAGATGTCAGCCAACTGAGAACTCCCTTGGTGACGGGACAAATATCCGCTGATCGCTGCCAAGCGTACATTTTTGCATGCGACATTGCCTTGGGTAGGATCGTTGCGCCCTGAACATGGGCGACAGCGCGGCGGCGTCCGCTGTCCAAAATTTTCGGGCTGATTCGATTTTAAAGTGCCGAAGGAGTCCAGCACATTTTTTGAGCCAGTGGATAACTCAGGCAAACTTCGGCCGTCGCTGCACAAGACGCCGCAATCTGTGCCACCTTCATCGTCATCGCGCGGACATCGAACGATCATAGAAGGGGCCATCGCGTCGTGTGGCGCAGGTCGATCCCATCACCATGGCCCATTCTAAGCACACCATCAAAGCTTTCGACTCTGACCTAGATGAACTCGCGCGGACCATCGCAGAGATGGGCGGGCTGGCCGAGAGGCAAATTGCCGAGGCGACGGCAGCGCTGACGACGCGCGACAGCGGTCGCGCACGGCGCATGATTGCCGCCGACGCGACGATCGATGCCATGCAGCGCAATATTGAGGAAAGGGCGGTTGAGACCATTGCGCGGCGTCAGCCGGTAGCAGGTGACCTTCGGCAAATCATTGGAATCTTGCGAATTGCGAATGAGATCGAGCGCATAGGCGATCTCGCGAAGAATATTGGCAAGCGCATCATTGCGATCAATGGTGAAGAGATGCCGCCGAGGTCAATGCGCGGGGTCAACCACATGGCCACCCTCATGCTGGCCCAGTTGCGGGATGTCCTTGACAGTTTCGCGCGCTGCGATGTCGCGAAGGCACTCGACGTTTGGACGCGGGACCAAGACATTGACCGCCTGTGCACAAGCTTATCCCAGGAGCTTCTTGCCGACATGATGGAACAGTCCGTCGCCATGTGCTTCGGCGCTCACCTGATGTTTTGTACGAAAAATCTCGAGCGCATCGGCGACCATACGACCAATATCGCGGAGGCGGTTCACTACATGGTGAAGGGCGAGACGCCTCTGCGAGAGCGACCAAAGGCAGATTTCGCCAGTATGCTCACTGGGGCGATGGGGCGGACATACAGAGTCCGGCTCCAGCCAACGCAGCATCGCCGGAGCGAATTAACCCCGCTTTGATGGACGGCATGAAATCACCCTCGAATGGGCGGCGCTTTCGTTAGCCAGCGCATCGCTCTTCTTGGGCTCTCCCCACCCGCCGGTCACTGAGCCTGGACGTTCACCGCCGCCGTCGCATTCCCGGCGGTTGCCGTGATCAACGCCCGGACATCGCCGCCAATGGATCGACGTGGTCACGTTTGACGCGAGCTCGGCTGGCGTTCGGGCCTCGAAACGCATTGGCACTGCACGCGGAAGCGTTCGTGCTCCCGGCTCGTGCGCCTGTTAACGTCGCTTTAAGCAGGACCAGCCGAGCATGCGCGCCGCCCAGATCGTATGGAGGCGCGAGTAGGGGTTTTGAGGCGCGGCGGACACATACGCGCAGACTGGCTGCGCGAGATGCGCGCCTGGATCATCGGCGCTCTCGCGCTGCTCTCGGCAACGCCGACGCTTGCTCAATCGAACGTAGAGCTGTCGCACCGGTTGGGCAGCGGCGAGATTCGCACCGGCGACGGCCGGCTGGTCGATACGCTGTCCAAGCCGGAACTCGTTTGCCTGTTTTATCTGATGTGGTGGTATGAGTCGCAGAATGCCTGCACGTCGACTGAATTGAAAACCATGCAAGGCAGCTGCGGCGAAGACCTCAAGCCCAAGGCCGACGCCTGCCAATTGACGCATTGAACTGCTGAGCCCGCGCCGTTACGTCCCCTGACGGCGCGTAGCGGGGCCCCCGCCGCTACCGCGCCTAATCGAGCGAGATGTTCGCTTCCTTGGCGAGCCTGGTCCAGGTCGCGAACTGGCTCGCCACCAGCGCCCGCATCTCGGCGGGTGTGGTCGCGCGCGGATCGCCGCCCATGCTCTCGAGCTTGCCCTTTACGTCGGCAACGGAAATGGCACGCCGTAACTCGGCATTGAGCCTCTCGACGATCGGCGCAGGCAGTTTCGCCGGACCGGCAAGCCCGGTCCAGGAGATGACTTCAAATCCGGGGATGCCTTGCTCCGCGACCGTCGGCACGTCGGGGAAATCGCGCCAGCGCGTCCTGCCCGTGACGGCAAGCGCGCGGAATTCGCCGGAGCGGATGCGCGCGCTGATGGGCCCCGATGTGGCGGCGATGAAGTCGATGTCGCCCTGCAGCATGCCGGTTATGGCCGGCGCCTCGCCGCGATAGGGAATGTGCAGAAACTTGGTTTTGGTGTCATGACCTATCAATTCGACGGTGGTGTGGAGGATCGAGCCCACGCCGGCCGACCCGTATTTGAGGGCGCCGGGATTTTTGCGCGCCTCCTCGATCAGGTCCTTGAGCGTCTGGAAGTGGGAGTCCGTGCGCACGCAAATCAGGAACGGATAGAAGCTGGCGACCGAGATCCATTCGAAATCGTCGACGACCTTGTAGTTGACGTTCTTGGAGAGCGCTCCATGCGCAGGATGGGCGCTGGGAAGGACCAGGAGCGTGTAGCCGTCGGGGTCGCTACGCGCGACCGCCTCCGCGGCGAGGCTGCCGGCGACGCCGGGCTTGGCCTCGATCACGATCGACTGCCCGAGCCCCTTCGACATCTCGTTGCCAAGCAGCCGGCCGATGATGTCCACGTTCCCGCCCGGCGGGAAGCCGTGCATGAACTTGATCGGGCGGCTGGGATAGTCCTGCGCCACTGCTGCGCTTGCCGCCGCAAGGAGCGCGACGAGCGCGCCGAGGATTGTCCTGCTCATTATCCTACTCTGTCCGTGTATCCTTAGATCTCACGTCCCCCGCCGAGCCATTCTTCGGCACTCAGCCGCATGCTCCATGTATTCCGAGACTTTGCGCATCGTTGCTCTCATTCGATTGCTTAAGCCGCGATGCGGTCGCCCAGCGAGCCCTATCTGAACTTGAAATTCTTGTAGGGATCGAAACGCTGCTTGTTGGGGGTTAGCTTTGTTCCGCCGCTTGCGGCCGCGGCATTCTGGTTTTGCACCTGCAGAGTTTCAGGACGTGTTCCGCCCGCTTTGCGCGCGCTGGCCTGGCCTGCGAGGCCCATGAAAACCGCGAGTGTAAGGACAAAGGCGAATGCATTGCGCATGGCGGCCTCCTCGGTAACCGGGCAATGGTTACACGTCGTCTGGCCGCCACGCTATATCGGTTTGGCGTGTATGGACGGGCTTAAGCCTCTTAAGGCTAACCCATCCTACGGCACTCCCCTTTGCGGGTGCCTTGGTACCCAGAAGGACGAGGCCGCGAGGCTCGAGCCCCTTACGTGTCGCCGCGTTGCGCGAACCGTCCGCGCATCAACCTGGTAATGGCGTCGGCGGCTTCGCGAGCGCCGGCCGCGCGCTGGTCGAAGCCGACATTGCGCAGCGCGCGCTCGAGGACGGTTCTCGACTCCTCGACGGAGAGCGTGCCTTTGTCCAAAAGTATCTCGAGCAAGGCGGTGACGATCGCGCCCCCGGCAATGGCCGAACCAAGGGCGAGCTTGTCGCCTGTGCTGTTGTTAGCGGCCATCACCTTCCCCCTTCGCTCGTGGGAACGCAATGACGCTGCTCAGGCGGCTGTTCGGTCAATACGTAGTTCTTCGTATGGCTGCGTTATCTTCCCGACGGAAGCCGACGGAAGTAGCCCGGATGGAGCCTTATGACTCGACGCGGGCTACAACCCGCGTCGTGCTCGATCCCATCCTCTGCGCGGAAGCCGAGTTCGGCGCACATTTGCAGGATGGCCGTGTTTTCGGCCAACACATCGCCGCTTAAGGCTCAACCCGGCCGACGCGCCTTGGTCGTGAGCCAATCGCGCGAGCGGCCGGAGCGATAGGATGAGCCGAGGCGCTTGGACACGATGCCGTCGAGGCCCAGCTCGCAGGTGTAGCGGAATGCGACGTCGCCCGCCTCCGCCACGTCCTCGCTCAGCTGCAGGGCGGGCTTGGCATGCTCGAGCAGCTTCGCGAGCAGGGACTTGCGCGTCTCGATCGGCTCGCGCCGCAGATCCCGGCCGTCGAGCTCGAGCAGATCGAAGGCGAACAGGACGACGTTCTCGCGCCGACGGGGAAGGCCATCCTCGTCGCATGCGACCGCCTGGCCATCGATCAGGCAGGAGCGGCAACGCAGCAACCCGACGGCGATGGTGATCGCCGGATAGCGCTCGCTCCAATCAAGACCGTTTCGCGTGAACAGCCGCACGCCGGCGGAACTGCGCCGCGCCATGACGCGGTGGCCGCGATGCTTGATTTCATGAATCCAACCAGGCTCCGCCGGCGGCCGTTCGGCCGCGCTCGGCAGGCAGGGCGCAATGAAGCCTGTGGGACGCGATCGGTGGGAGCGCATATGCCACTCCTTCCGGAAGATTAACGCGGGTAATGTCATATTGCATGTGACCGACATGGCGGCCCTCTCTTTGCAGCAGCAGCGATGCGTTGACCGCCGGACCACCGCCCTCATCAGCTCAGCCATCCCGGGGACAAAGCCCACGGCTTTGCCGATGTGGCGATGCTCGGCCCGCGCTCCATCAACCCGCTCTCCCCGTAGCTCTCGAAAGGGCTGCGATCGGCGGCGCCGTGCACGAAGCCGACGGTGGGTACCGCCGCGGCGAAGTAAAACAGGCTCGCCCGTTGGTGCGTGGACAAACCCGGCGAGTAGGAACGATCAGCGATCATGGTCTTTCTCCCCTCGGCTCGACGCGGGGTTGTTCGATCTATCCCGTCTGACAATGTGCCGCTGCGTGCGAGCCAAGTCCTGGGTGCAAACCTGAAACGGTCTGAATCTCGGCCGTAGCCCGGATGGAGCGAGGCGACATCCGGGGCTCCTCAACCCTTCCGTCAGTAGCCGTTCGACCCAAACGACGAGCTCCCCGGGGACATCGGGGCCGCGTTCGCCGGCGGGGCGAACGTGGGACCGGCGATCAATGCGGCCAGTGCGAGAGCGGCGATAAGCACTTTCATGACACGTCTCCATCTTTGGACCCTTGTCCTGATTTGGACATCAGCGCCGCGACCGATCGGCCGGCGCCTGCGCACGAACATGTCAGCTCCTGCGCTGCCGGCCTGTGATGGGGATCACAGCCTTCAGAACGATTCAGAACGATTCAGGACGTTCAGATTGGCCCGCCAGCGCGAAGTCTTCGACTGCCGTCCAGACGGTCCTTCAACTCGCAGTTTTCAGGCGGCGTTGCGGCCGGTCTGAGCGAGCACGACGGCAAGCCTTGCAAAAACGTTGGCCCAGTCGCGGCGCGCCAGCTGCATAAATTCCGGTTTTGTCGCGTGCGTCAGGCTAAGTTCGCACCCGCTTTCGCATACATTCAATTCAACGGTTACGCGCTCAAAATTGAGGGAATATTTCTCGGCCAGAAGTGCGAACACGAGTCCGTGCGGCCGAACGACGTCCAGATATTCGCCCACATATTCGACTTTCTGACCGTTCCGCCGCCCTGCGACGTAAAACCACCCGCCTACGCGGGCGTCGATTTCCACACAGCTGCTCTGTCCCACCGCAAACAGCCATTTTTCTGCTGTTTTCGAGTCGGTCCAGGCATCGAAGACGCGCTGCGGCGGCACGCTGAACGCACGCGTGAGGCGAACGTCGATGAGCTGCTTGGTCTTCATTGCGATTGTCTCAGAAGTGGGGTCAACCCACGACTTAGGTGTCGATTCGGGCGGTTGCAGCATGCGTCCTCCGTTGGTCGACGAACAACTAAAGTTGAAATCCTTTCGCCTCAAATCGGACATGATTCGACGTGTGATCGCTGTGGTTGCCCGCACACCACCGTGGTGGACGTTATTCGATCCTTGACGACAAGACTTGCCCGATGTTGCCCATTTAGTTCGATCTTGCGGATGGTTGGTATGCCGCGCATCCAGGTGTCCGGGCATCGAACGGCACGAGAGCAAGAGATCTACCGCAAATGGCCGAGCTAATTTCATGACAGGCATGCCCAACCTTGCGGTCACCCCTCCCGCAATCGCTCAGCGTCAAAGCGCCGATTGGGGCCTGCTCCAACCCGAGCAGGTCGACGTGATTCGGCATGAGTCTTTCGATTATGAGTTCAAGGGGTCCCGGCATCTGTTGATCGCATCCGAGCGCGCCGAGAGGCTCGACGGCGAAACGCTGCTCGATGGATTACCGAGGTCCACCCGCCGCGAGTGGAGCGGGAAGATGACTTTCGTTCCTGCGGGGCACCGGTTCTATGGCTGGCAGAAACCGCGCAGCTTGCTGCGCAGCACTTTCCTCTACATCGACCCGGGGAGCTCGTTGTTGTCGGAACTTTGCTTCGCCGACGTTGAGTTCAGGCCACGATTGTTCTTTTTCGATCCTGATGTCTGGGCAACCGCCCTGAAGCTCAAGGCGCAGCTGCAGCATCCGTGCCGATCTCAAAGGGCCTATGTGGAAGCACTCTGTATTGCCTTGGCGCATGAGCTCATGCGGATGAACGAGGGTGGTTCATCTGTGGAAGCGAACATGCGCGGAGGACTCCCCGGGTGGCAGCAAAAGAGGGTGGCGCAATATATCGAAGAGCATCTTGCCGATGAGATCTCGCTGACGTCCTTGGCTCGGCTGGCACAGCTCAGCCCGTTCCATTTTTCCCGAGCATTCAAGGAATCGTTCGGCATGCCGCCGTATCGATATCTGACCAGCCGGCGCATTGACCGTGCCAAAGTCTTGCTGGCCCAGCGCAAGCTGTCGGTGACGGAGATTGGACTCGATGTCGGTTTCACCGAGACAAGCTCGTTTACCTCGGCGTTTCGCAAGGTCACCGGCGAAACGCCGACCGAGTATCGCCGCACCCTCGCATAGGGGCGATCTGCGCAAAGCCGGAGCGCGCGATATCTCGCCTCATTGCCGGCTCATCACGAGCGCGCGAGCATGGAGAGCACCATGATCGATCACGTGGGATTTTCGGTTTCGGACTATGCGCGCGCCAAGGCCTTTTATGAAAAGGCCTTGGCGCCGCTCGGCTACGCATTGGTTATGGAGGCGACGGCTCAGGAGACGGGGCAACCAGCCGCTGGCTTTGGCAGCGGCGGTAAACCCGACTTTTGGATTGGGGGCGAAGGCAAGCTGGAGAAGCCAGTCCATATCGCGATCGTCGCAAAAGATCGCCCGACGGTGGATGCGTTCTACCGCGCCGCGCTCGCTGCGGGTGGAAGGGACAATGGACCTCCCGGTCTTCGCGTGCACTATCATCCGAATTATTACGGTGCTTTTGTACTCGATCCCGATGGACACAATATCGAGGCAGTCTGTCACGCAGCCGCTTAGCGTCGCCGGGTCTCCCCTTCTGCCGCGCGGCGTCGATCTGTCAACGCGCCGACCTCTTCGACGCGGCGGCGTTGCGCTCGGGTGGAGGCAACAATAACGATGGTTTGTCGATTATGGCGAGGGTGGACCTCGCCGCAGAATGCCGACGCTTACGAGAGCATCGTGCGAGGGCGGGTCATCCCAGACATTGAAGCAATGGGAATCCACGGTTTCCGGCACATTGACTTGTTGCGACGTTCCAGCGAACAGGAGGTAGAGTTTGTGACTCTCATGTGGTTCGACGATCTCGACGCCGTGATGCGCTTCACGGGTGAGGACTACGAGAGGAGCCACGTTCCTTCCGAAGCGAGAGCGGTGCTCGCTCGTTTCGACGAGCGCGCAGCCCATTACGAAGTGTTGGACCGTCGTCCCCAGCGCGGCTAGTCAGATATGCAGCGAAAGCTGCTCATCGCCTGATGCTGGCGAAGGCCGCCGCGATGCGCATGGGCGCACGCGGCCGTGCGTACATCTCCTCCAGATACGCCTCGAGCCGTGGCAGCCCGTTGAGCACCTTCGCCGTCTTCGCCATGTCGAGGGTGTAGGCGAGCACGAAGTCCCCCACCGTCGCCCTATCTCCCACCACGAATTGTCGACCGCTCATGTACGCTTCCAGCACATCCGCCATTTCCGAAAAATCGTCGCGCGCAAGCGCCAATTCTCCCGGCAGCCGCTTGCTCTCCGGATAAAGCGTTGTATGGCGGGCGATGCGCCAGAGCGGCTGCTCGAGCTCGGTCGTCGTGAATAGGAGCCATCGCATGAGCTGCGCTCGTTGCTGCAGGTCGATCGGGATCAGCCCCTTATCGCGGTATTTCTCGGCCAGATAGAGAACGATTGCGATGGATTCCGTGAGCACCATGTCACCGTCGACGAGCACAGGAAGCTTTCCGGCCGGATTGATTTTGAGGAATGCGGGACTGCGGTGCTCGCCGGCGAGCATGTTGACGGGAATGGCCTCGAAGTCGACGGCCAATTCCTGAAACGTCCACCGTACGCGGATCGAGCGGGTCGGAGCGAATTCATAGAGCTTCATGGCTTTCCCCGGTCGATTTGGAGTGAGTCAGCGCAACGCGGATCTCTGAGATTTACCATGTGCCGAGCCCCGGTGTTCCGGCCGGGCCGCATTTGCCAAGGATCGGGCAGATCCAAATGCCCGTGTCATGCTGGGATCGGGATTGCTGTGACGCATTCATCGCTTCATAGCCCCAGACCACACACAGCGCGACGAAGGCGGCAATCCATCCGGCATTTTTCAGGCGTGCCAGCGTGATGAGGCCGCGTTTCATTCGATCACCTCGGCGCCCGCGGCTCTGAACGACCTCTCGATGCAATGCCGCTTACGGGAGGCCCGCCTTGGCGAGGCCCTCGGCGATGCGCTGGAAATCGCGCGGCTCCTTGTACGGCAGCACCCGCGCGCGCTGCGCGAGCGAGAAGTCCGGATTGACCTTCATCAGCCCCGCCCACGCCGTGCGCGCCTCGTCCACGCGGCCGCGATGGCCATAGCAGGCGGCGAGCAGCATGCGGCTCGAATCGGTGGCGGGGGTGCGGGCGATCCGTTCGTGCAGGTGCTCCGCGGCGGCCTCGTAGCGTCCCAGGCTGAAATTCGCCTGCGCGACGAAGTGCAGCACGATGGATGGAGAGTGCGGATCGAGCCGCTTCGCGATCGCGAACGCCTCGAGCGCCTCGGCCGCGCGGCCTGCATACATCAGCGCCAGTCCTGTCGCGGAATGGCCCTGGGCAAAGTTGGGATCGAGCGCGATCATGCGGCCAAACTCCGCGAGCGCGCCGTCGTGATTGCGCCGCCACAGCATGACGTTGCCAAGCGCCATGTGGCTCACCGGCTCCTGATCATCCAATTCGAGCGCGCGGCGCGCCCATCGTTCCGCCTCGTCGAGCGCCTCTTCCGGATCCGCAGCCCAGTCGCTGACGTAATCGGAAATCGTGGCCAGCGACAATCCGGCATGTGGCGCCGCGAAGTTCGGATCGATCTCGATGGCGCGGCGATACATCGCCTTGGCTTGCGCGATCGCCTCGCGCGTGCTGCGGCTGAGCAATTCCCGCGCCCGCAGCCACGTCTCATAGGCCTCCACGCTGGTGGTGCCACGCCGGCGCAGGCGCTGCGCCTCGCCCTGCGTCAGGTTGACCGCGAGCGCGGCGACGATCTTCTCCACCACCTCGTCCTGAGTCGCGAAGATGTCGGTGAGCTCGCGGTCGAACCGCTCGGCCCACAGATGCCCGCCGCTGCCGGCATCGATGAGCTGCGCGGTGATGCGGACGCGGTTGCCGGCCTTGCGGATGCTGCCCTCGAGCACGAAGCGCACGCCGAGGTCGCGTCCGATCTCCTGCACTTTGACCGAGCGGCCCTTGTAGGCGAAGGTCGAGTTGCGCGCGATGATGAATAGGCCGGAGATCTTCGAGAGGTCGGTGATCAGGTCTTCGCTGATGCCGTCGCTGAAATACTCCTGCTCGGCGTCGCCGCTCATGTTGGTGAACGGCAGCACCGCGATCGAGGGCTTGTGCGGCACCGCCGGCGGTCCGGCTTGTGCCGCCCCGACCGCTTGCGGCGGCGCGATGCGGAACACCTGCACCAGCCTGGCGATGTTCTTGAGCTCCCGTTCGCCCAAATCCTCCAGCACGAGCTCGGGCGTGCCATCGACGAAATCGCGCACCGTGCGCGAGATGTAGACCGCGCCCGGCTCGGCGATGTTTTCCAACCGCGCGGCCACGTTCACCCCGTCGCCGTAGATATCGCCGTCGTCCTCCACGACCACGTCCCCGAGATTGATGCCGATGCGAAATTCGATGCGCTGACCCTCGGGCACGCCGGCGTTGCGCTCCGCCATCCCGTATTGCACGTCGATCGCGCAGCGCACCGCCTTGACCGGGCTTGCGAACTCCGCGAGCACGCCGTCGCCCGTCGTCTTGACGATGCGGCCCTGATGCTCGGCGATCGTGGGATCGATCAGCTCGCGCCGATGCGCCTTGAGCCGCGCGAGCGTGCCCTCCTCGTCGGCGCCGATCAGCCGCGAGTAACCCGCGACATCCGCGGCGAAAATGGCGGCAAGCCGACGCTCCATGGCACCCCCGTTTCTGGAGAAAAGACCAACCCGTTCCGGCGATCCAATGCTGTGTCAATATATATATGGGGTCTCTGCCGCGGATCGCACGTGTCCCCGTGCAACATCTGCTCGTCCCGGCGAAAGCGCGTAGCCCGGATGAGCGAAGCGAAATCCGGGATGTCATGGCTGGATGGCGAGATACCGGCCAACCACGTTCAGGGCGCAACCTATCTTCATGTAACCGTCACATGAGCCTTGAGCGCGTCCACGCGTGTCCATAGCCCCGCCTAAAGGGCGGTTACGTCATCCTCGTGAACGCGGCACGGACCTTGGGTTTATCCGAGATCGGCGGTTGGCGTTTAGTGCCTCCGGCCGGGGCGCAAGTCGGTGTTCTGCACTGCGACAGTCCACCACCGCCCATCAAGCTTGCGCACCACGCGGGTGCCGATGCTGGTGCGCTCCTTCTCGTCAATGTCGCCGTAGATGTGAAACCGCGAATGCATCACTGCCACGTCCGGCGCGAGAAAGCGCACATGCATCTCCGGCGTCTCGCGGGTACTCGATCGAAACGGCCCGTTGGCGCCGTGCAGGCGCTGCATCAAGTCCCGGAACTCGGCGCGGGTCTTGGTCCATGCGCCGTTCACGGTAACGAACTGGGCATCGTCGACCAGCGTCTCGACCATGCCGTCCGCGTCGTGCCGGCCCCATGCCTCGTTGAACCGCAATTCAATGTCGCGGATCGCATCTTCGTCTGCCTTGGTCATGATGACCTCTCCCGTCTTGTCGCGGTCGATGCTCCGCGAGACCATTTTCTCCACCACCACGCCGTCGCCCTACCGTTCCATTCGGTGGATCAGGGGTGTGCATAAGGACGCACTAGCTTATCAAGCGCCGCGAATGCAGCGTCTGTGTTGTCACGCTCGATCCGCGCAGCCCCAGCATATCGCGCTCAACCCTTCCTCCGGGCTGTCCTCATAGTCGCGCGCTCATCCCCCGAGCAGGATCGCAACCGCGACCAGTGCCAATCCGAGGCCCATGAGGGCGAGACCCGCCGGCCACGGGCTGGCATCGACGTATTTCGCCCAGTGGTAGCCGACGACGAACAGCAGGCCAACGACGAGCAGGTTCGAGATGCGCAGCGCAAGCCACGGATGATCGATGAGCAAAAGCGGCAGCACCGCTGGCAGCGAGGCGGCGATCGCGATGCAGAATACCCCAATTGCACCCATCACGTCGTCGAACGCCAAACCGGTCCGCCGCGGCAGCCGTCCATGGGCCAGCGAGTTGCGAACGCTCCGATAAAGCTGCTCGCGGTCCTCGGGCCGCGTCACCGATGCCAGATAGGGGTCGAGTTCGCGCCGGATCGCGGCCAATGCCGCGCCCTCGTCCGGAGCGCAAGCGATGGCGCGGGCGATGCGAAGGCGCCGATTGCGGTTGAACGCACTGGCCATCATGTACAACACGGCATCGATGATGCCCCACGCGGCGTTGCACCCGATGGCCCCGAGGAGCGCCGCCCGGGCTCCCTCCTGCCCGCCGCCGCTCAAAACGCTGGCGGCCAGCGTGAAGCTCAATACCACGATCAATCCCGCGACGATCTCAGTCAGACTCTCGCTCGGCTTGAGATAGCTCAGAGGCGACACGATCGCTTCTCGGTTGGATAACCGCCGGCGCTTTGACCGGCCGACTACTGCACTGCGAACCAGAACTTCGCCACGAACGTGGCGCTGCACCAGCGTGAGGTGAGACCTTGGGGATTTCGCACCGGGTCGATGCTTCCGCCGGGCGCGGCATTGGGATCGCCCGTAAAGACGAAGCAGTCCTCCTTCGACAGATTGGTGTCGTAGTAGCGCAGGTCCAAATTGAAGAGGTTGCGGGTGAAGGTCACGCCCGCGTTCCAATTGAAATAGGCGGGCAACGGGAAGCCACCAAGTGCAGCTGACTGATTGCCAAACCAGTAGTAGCCGACACTGCCGGTTACCGACGCGGCGATGTTTTGCGGCAGCGTGTTGCGCGGCAGGTCGACGCCTAACCCGAATGCCGCGTACTTGCTCCACGCGCCGGTGTTCGAGACGTTCGGCGAATAGGCGAAGCCGCCGGCGACGCGCAGCGCCTCACCGATCTTGGTGTCAGCACGGGCGGCGGCTTCCCAGTAGTCGATGCCGGCGGCGACGCCGATCGGTACCGTCTCGCCCGGGTAAAGAAAGTAGGCCCAGCCGAAATCGAAGTCGATGTCCCACAGCTTCGGGCGGACGCCGCCGCTCATCGTGATTTCGGCGGCCGGCTGGCTCGGCAGCTTGACGCTGGTGACGGTGGCGCCGGCGTAGAGCAGACCGAGCGCTGCTTCGAGACCGGCACCGACCGCCGGTTTGCGGTCGGAGAGCGTGACACCGCGGTAGATGTAATCAGATGCAAATCCGCCACGCACGCTAAACTCGAAGGGACTGGCGTCCCGGGGAGATGCCGTGCCGACCGGGGCTTCGGCGGCAAGCCCGCCGCGAGCGCCGAGATTGATCGAACCGGCCGCATCGTCGTCGCGTGTCTGCGCGCCCGTCGAACCCGCGGTGGCGAGCGACAGGGCAGCGAGTGCGGCGATCGCGACGATGCGCCCACTCATACGCTTACTTACGCGCTCACTGACCCGCTCACTGACCCGCTCACTTGCGCCACCGAACTCAGCCCCGGCATCCGCTTGCAAGTGCCGCTCCCCGCCACGGCCTGGGTGCCGCGCGAGCAGAGGCTGCAAATGGGGCCGTTCTCAGGCCGGCCGCTTGTGCTTCTTCAGCGAATAGCTCGGATTGAGCGAAACGAAATCCGGGATGTCTCTGTGTGGGATCGCGCGAACCGCACCCGCGGCACAACCTATCTTCACTTAAACCTCGCGCGACGCCAATCGATTGTCGATCCCACCCGGCGCCTCGCCGCGCGTAGCGATGCTCGAACGCGCAGACCCGGATATCGCCGTAGCGCGTCGAAGACGCGCGTAAACGCGCTTAATGGCTCTATCCGGCTACTTCGCATCCGGGCTATGCTTACGCCCCGGCATTATCTCCTGACCGGCTTGTACTCCAAGAATTGATCGAGCGTCCGGATGACGACCTCGTAGCATTCGCACGCGGCGCCTTTGAGCCCCTTGCGGTTGATGATTTGGATGCGGCCGCGGCGATAGCTGATCAAGCGCCTTGCTTGCAGCGCCTGTGCCGCCACCGTCACGCTCGATCGGCGCAGCCCCAGCATCTCCGCCAACCGTTCCTGGCTGAACGAGACGGTGTCATCCCCGCCTTGCTCGCTCAGGACCAACAGCAGCCGGCTCAAGCGCGAGATTGCGTCATGCACCGAATTGCACAACGAGGTCTGCTGCACCTGGCACATCAGCGCCATGTGATAGCGGGTGAGGAGGTCGCCGATCGCCTCGCTCTTGCTCACCGCGCGGCGGAAGGGCGAGGCCGCGATCCGTGAGGCGACCCCCGGCGCCTGCACCATCGCTCGCGTGAACGCGACGACGAAGCCGGTTCCCGCAATCGTGCCGATGGCTCCCTCGCTTCCCACGCTCGCCGTGGCAATGGCATCCCCGTCCTGGGAGATCGCGATCAGGGAGACGATGCCGCTGTGCAGGAAATAGACCCGTTCGATTGCATCGCCGGGCAGGTGCAAGAACTCGCCCTCGCTGATGGGGACGATCTCCAGATGCGGCTCAAGCAATGCGAAATCCCGCGGCCGCAGCGCCGCCAGCAGCCGATTGCGTCGATGCTGGTCCTGGTCTGGATTCACGTTGGGCCGACCTCACCGTCTGCCCGATGCTTCACGCCGGCTCGTTCGCGGCCGGCGACCGATTCTGGAGTCCGAAATCGATCTGGACAAGTCCGATTCCGGCACTGATGAGTCCTGCCGCCGGCCTCCCCGACGAAGCCGCGGCGGCTCCCCTTACTGATTTGTAACGTGCCCTTGCGGCGAAAGATCGTTACTTATTTGTAACGGCGAGACGTGGTCAGATAAGCACGAGAGTGCGATGACGAATCGTCGAAATTTTCTGAAAGGTATTTCCGCAGTTGTCCTGACGGCTCATCAAGCGCGTCAGGCCATGGCGCATGACGCTCTTCCCGGTTCGGTGCCCGGTGCCGAGAAAAAGGCCGTCATGCTTATGAACCGGATCGGACCGTCAGCGTCCACGCTCTATATCGCCAATTCGAATGGGACGGACGAGCGAAAGCTGTTGGCAGAGTCCCTATTCGACTATCACGCATCCTATTGCGCCGATGGCGAATGGATCGTTTTCACTTCGGAGCGCAATGGCGCCGGCCAAGCGGATATCTATCGTGCTCGTCTGGATGGTACCGCCGTGGAGCGCTTGACTGACAGCGAGGCGGTCGATGATCAGGCCGCGCTCTCGCCGGATGGGACATTACTTGCGTTCGTTTCAACACGCGAAACCTACAAGGCGAACATCTGGATTCTCGATCTCGAGACGCAGCGGCTTCGCAATCTGACGGGGCAACCCGGGATCCAGGGCGATCCGCAAAAGCCCGGCGGCTTCTTCCGGCCGGCTTGGTCTCCCGACGGCAGACGGCTCGCCTTCTCCTCCGACCGCAATACCGAGTGGCGGGCGCGCAAAGGCGCCTGGGAGCATATCCAGGAATTGTCGATCTACGTGGTTGGCGCAGACGGCATGGGCCTGCGCCGCGTCTCGAACACGCCACCGGGCATCTGCGCGGGATCGCCGAAGTGGTCACCCGACGGGAAGCGCCTCGTCTTCTACGAGCTTCCCGTGGAGGAGACGTGGCATGCGCACCGGCCGGAGCTGATGGCATCGGCGACGTCGCAGATTGTGTCGGTCGATGTTTGGACCGGCGATAGGATCGAGCATACGTCCGGCCCGGGACTGAAGCTGCTCCCGCAGTTCGTGACGGCGAAGGACATCGGCTATCTCGCCAAGGGCGGCCCGAACGCAGGGCTCGCCTACACGGACGGCGGGCCGGCCGTGAAGGGCAAAATGCGTTCGCCGGTATGGTCGCCGGACGGCACGAAGGTGATCTACGAGAAGATCGACTTCGCCCCCCGCCCGCAGAACATGCCGCTCTATAGCTGGGATCGCAATTACGAGTATCGCTACACCGATGTCTTTCCGCAGCTGTCGAGGGACGGCAAGCTGGTGGTGACGGAGAAGGACGCGGACTCCTCCATCGTCATCATGGACCCCGACGGATCGAACAAAGCGCGTGTGTTCCACGCCGCGGGCAACGGCTCGGCCTTTGCGCCGAGCTGGTCCCCGGACGGGCAATGGATCGCGTTCGGCTTCGGCAACTTTTTTGGCGACCGTCACAAGACCCGGGCGAAGATCATGATGGTTCGCCGCGACGGGACGGGCGTGCAAGACCTCACCGGCGACACCCCGCACTCCGGGTTTCCGAGCTTCTCTGCGGACGGCAAGAAAATCGTCTATCGGGTCTGGGGCGAAAATGACTACGGGCTTCGCATCCTCAACCTCGAGGACCGCTCGGTGAAGGTGCTGACCACCGAGCCTGACAATCTGCCCGGCTGGTCACCGGACGGCAGCCGTATCGTATTCACGCGCCGGCAGGCGGACGGCAACTACGACGTCTTCACCATCCGACCCGACGGCTCCGATCTGCGACGGCTGACCAACTCGCCGGCCGTCGACGGACATGCGGTGTGGAGCACGGATGGCAAGCACATTCTGTGGAACAGCGGCATGCATGGGTGGAAGGACGAGGCCGCACTCTACGACAACACGTTCCAGCCCTACGGCCCCATCTTCATCATGAAGGCCGACGGCAGCGACAAGCGCGTGCTCACGGACAGTCCGTGGGAGGATGCGATGCCGCAATTCATTCCGATGCGGAGCGCGCTCAACGAATGATGCGTTTCGGTCGCTTCCCTTTGTGCCCCTATGTGCGAAAGCGGGCAGACGCCGTCCTCGGTAAGCCCTAGGCTCGCGGCATCATCGGCAGCGATCCTCAGGCGCCGGTGGCTGAGAGACCGATCGTGCTCACGCCTGTCCCAGGAAGGAGCCGCACATGGCCTCGCTATTGTTCACTTGCCCGATAACACATCACCAGGCGTCCACCGGCATTGAGACCGATGTACAAAGCCTTCAGGCCACCTGGAAGGCGACGCTGAAAGTGAAATGCCCGCACTGCGGTGGAGTGCACGAAGTCTCGGTGCGCGACACGTATATCGATGGCGCGCTGCAGGATGCTACCGGCGGATTTCGCTCGGCCCTCTAAGGCCGCTAGGCGCTGTACGGTGGGCAGAATCGCTTGGCACAGATTCGCTACGCCGTGCTGCGCGAAGCCTCAGCACCGCGTCGGTGCTCCCACCACGCCGTGACCAGCAAAGCCAAACCGGCCGCATAGGGGCCGATCAGGATCAGATTGTAGCGGGTGTAGTGATTGCCGACCGCCGCATGCAGTGCGAGCATCGTGAGGGCCGGCGCCGCATAAAGCAGCAACAACGGTTGCCGTGTGGTGAAGGCGCGCACGCAGGCGATTGCGAACGCGGGGACCAGGATGAGGCTGACCAGCCAACCCGCCCACATGCCGCACCAAGCCAGTGGAAGAGTGGTTAGCAGGTATCGCCACCATCTTGCGCGCATTTCCTCGAGCGCGATGCCGCCGATGATCGGATCGAGCCGTTCATGCTGCTCAACCAACGTCTCGCGCTGACCCCGGCCCAGATGAAAGAAGCTGCCCGGGGTGTGGTAGACGAACCGATGCATCGAGTCGGTGCCATACACCCGGTCGAAGGCGAGATCGCCGACACCGGGCAGGCAATACGGAAATGCCTGCAAGGCCTCGCGCAGCGTCATGTCGTCGTAGGCGAAGCGCTCGATCAACGCGGCGGCGCCGTATTCTTCAGTCAATCTGAATTTGCCGACCGAGACCGCGTTGCGCACCGCCCATGCGCCCAGCACGAGGGCGAAGGTCAAACCGAAGCCGAGCAGGCGCGCACCCGTATGGGGCGGCGCCGCTTTCGCCAGCCGGTAGCCCCAGAGCAGGATCAGTGCCGCGACCGCCGGAAATAAGATGACGAATGACGGCTTGGTGAGGCAGAGCAGGCCCAGCAGGCCTCCGGCGAAAATGAAATACCGGCTTTGCCCCGTTTTCCAGGCGAGCAGCATCTGCAGGGCAAACACGCTGTAGATGGCGAAGATCGCGCTCTCGGTCATGACGTAAGAGAAAATGCTGCTTTCGGCGGCCACGCCGGCGAGCGCAGATAATCCGGCGACGAGGAATGCCGATTTTCGCCCAACGATGATCTCGGCCGCGCCCGCGATCGCAATCAATCCCAGCGCAAGCAGGAATGCGTTGAGCAAACGCATGGGCAGCGCGTAGGCCTCGCAGCTCGCTTGATCGCGATGTCCGCGATCGGCTTCGACGGCGCAGCTCACGGCCGCGGCGAAGCGGGGATCGAGTTTAATCGCTACCAGCACCAGCGTGGGGTAGAGCGGACCGAAGAACATTCCGGGGGGAGGGCGCGCGAGCGTGCTGTCCGCTTTCGCGAAAGGTCCGTTGCTGAACACGCCGTGCTTGTCGAGGTCGTAGGCGATGGTGACGTAGAAGCCTTGATCGAAATCGAGCAGCTTCCAGGCCGGACGGTTGAGAATCGTGAGACTCAGAACGGCGAAGGCAAAGCAGCCGAACAGCAATTTTTTCAGCATCGAAGGATAATACTGATTCCGAAGGATTAGCTCATGCCCTGTCGTCCCCGCGAAAGCGCCAACGGCGTGTCCGGATAATCGCCAACCACGCGCGAGGTGGGGGCAACCGCGCTTCGTCAATTATCGAGGAAGCTTCTGAGAATCCTTGACCGGCTCGGGTGCTTCAGCTTCCTTAGCGCCTTGGCCTCGATCTGGCGGATGCGCTCGCGCGTCACCGAAAACTGCAAGCCGACCTCTTCGAGCGTGTGGTCCTTGTTCATACCGATGCCGAAGCGCATGCGCAGCACGCGCTCCTCGCGCGGCGAGAGTTGGGCAAGCGTGCGCGTCGTGGTCTCGCGCAGATTCGATTGGATGACGGCGTCAATCGGCGGGATCGCATCCCTGTCCTCGATGAAATCGCCGAGGTGGGAATCCTCCTCGTCGCCGACCGGGGTTTCCAGCGACAGCGGCTCCCTGACGATTTTGAGCACCTTGCGCACCTTCTCGAGCGGCATGCCGAGCTTCTCGGCAAGCTCCTCGGGCGTGGGCTCGCGGCCGATCTCGTTGAGCATCTGGCGCGACGTGCGCATGACTTTGTAGCTTGCGTCCATCATGTGCACGGGGATACGGATGGTGCGCGCCTGGTCGGCGATCGAACGCGTCATCGCCTGGCGGATCCACCAAGTGGCATAGGTCGAGAACTTGTAGCCGCGCCGGTACTCGAACTTATCGACCGCTTTCATCAGGCCGATATTGCCTTCCTGGATCAGGTCGAGGAACTGCAGGCCACGGTTGGTGTATTTCTTGGCAATCGAGATGACGAGGCGCAGGTTCGCCTCCACCATCTCTTTCTTGGCCTGGCGCGCTTCGCGCTCGGCCTTCTGCACCATTTGCACGATCTTGCGGAACTCGCCGATCTCGAGCCCGGTCTCGCCAGCGAGCATCTGGATCTCGTGGCGGTGCTGCCTGACCTTGTCCTTGTCGCGCGCAATGAGGCCTTTCCAGCCCTTGGCCGAGAGCTTCGACAGGCGGTTGAGCCAGAACGGATCGAGCTCGGAACCCTGGTAATTTTTCAGAAAGTCCTCGCGCGCGACGCCGTGGCTCTCGGCGAGCCGCATCAAGCGGCCCTCGTAGCCGACAAGGCGCTTGTTGATGTCGTAGAGCTGCTCGACCAGCGTGTCGATGCGCGCCTGTTTGAGCCGCAGGGACTTCACCTCGGCGATGATCTGGTACTTGAGCTTCTTGTACTTGCGCTCTTGCGAGGGCGTCAGCGCGTCGCTCTTGAGCCTAAGCGCGATGTCCTGGTCCTGCAGGCGGCGCAGCCGTTTGTAGGCGTCGGCAATCTTGTCGAAGGTCTCGACCACCTTGGGCTTGAGCTCGGCCTCGATGGCGGCGAGCGAGAGCGAGTTCTCCATATCGTCGTCGTCGTCGAAATCGCCTTCGCCGGGCGCAACCTCGGCCTCGCCCTCCTCGCCGTTAGCGCGCTCGGGCGCGCCCTTGAACGGGGTCGCGGGCGCGGCCGGCGGGGCCGGCGTCTGCGCCAGCGCGGAGGCGCCGCCGGCAACCGGTGTCCCTGCTGCCGCGATCGGCTGACCGTCCGAGCCGATTACCGGCGCCGGCATGGCCTTGGCGTCGGGACCGGCATAGGTCGCTTCGAGATCGATGATGTCGCGCAGGAAAACCTTGCCCTCGTTGAGCTCGTCGCGCCAAATGATGATGGCCTGGAAGGTGAGCGGGCTTTCGCATAGCCCGGCGATCATCGCTTCGCGGCCGGCCTCGATGCGCTTGGCAATCGCGACCTCGCCCTCGCGCGAAAGCAGCTCCACCGAGCCCATTTCGCGCAGATACATGCGCACCGGATCGTCCGTGCGCTCGGTCGGCTCCTTGGTCTCGGCCTTGGCCGGGACCTTCTGCTGGACCTCGACCAGGTCGCCGCCCTCGCTCTCGATCTCTTCGTCGGCCTCCTCGCGCGCCTCCTCTCCCTCTTCGCTCGGCTCCTCGGTCTCGACCACGTTCACGCCCATCTCGCTGAACATGGCCAGCACGTCCTCGATCTGCTCGGAGTTGACCTCCTCGGAATGCAACACCGAGTTGATCTGGTCATGGGTGACGTAGCCGCGCTTCTTGGCGGTGCGGATGAGCTTCTTGACCGCCGCATCCGATAGGTCAAGCAGCGGGCTATCCGGCGCGGTCTGGGGTGCCGGCTTCTCCGGCGCCTCGTCCTCGGGCGGCCTCGCCTTGATGTTGCTTGCCATGAGCCTCCAGTCGGCGCTTAGCCCGCGCCGGATCGCGGTCTTGCCGCGCAGCCGATAGCCTAAAGGGGCGGCCGCGCCTACTAAAACTTCATCTGCAAACGAATCTTTCGGTTTTCCACGCAAATGCGCCGGAAATCACTGAGTTTCGCCGGGACGTTGGGCGAAAGGCTGCTGATAATCGGGCGTCAGCGACGCCGAAACTGATTGCGCAAGGGCGGACGGCGGCTCGTGCCCGAATGTTCGTCCTTATGACGGAAGACCAGACGGCCCTTCTGAAGATCGTAGGGCGACATTTCGATGGTCACACGATCGCCGGCCAGAGTCTTGATCCGGTTCTTCTTCATCTTGCCCGCCGTATAGGCCACCACCTCGTAGCCGGCGTCGAGCTGAACGCGATAGCGCGCGTCGGGCAAGATCTCGACCACAAGGCCTTCGAATTGGATGAGTTCTTCCTTGGCCATTTTTATCCCTTCGGGTTGCCGCCTTCAGTGCGGCGAGAATCGGTGTTGTGGCCTGACCGGACGTTACGATGCAGGAATGCGACGGCGGCAATTCCGCTTGCAGCCTTGCGCTGCTGCTCGTGTCGATCTTGCTGGCGCGGCGCGCCGCTGCGGCTCTGCTGTCGCCGTTTGCCGGGTGCATGCGCAGACGGCCGCGCGCTGCGGCTCTGGGTCGTCGATGGCTGAGTCCGTCGCGGAAACCTCCGATGGTCGGTCGCCGGGATGGACATGCGGATTAGCTTCTCGATATCGCGAAGGTAGGCCGCCTCTTCGGCGTCGCAGAGCGAGATCGCGACGCCGGCCGCCCCGGCCCGCGCGGTGCGGCCGATGCGATGCACATAGGTTTCCGGCACGTTCGGCAGATCGAAATTCACGACGTGGCTGATGCCGTCGACATCGATACCGCGCGCGGCAATGTCGGTGGCGACCAGCGTGAGCACCTCGCCCTTGCGAAATGCCGCAAGCACTCGTTCGCGCTGGTTCTGCGACTTGTTGCCGTGGATCGCATGAGCTGAGATGCCGGCCGCGGCGAGGCCGCGCACCACCTTGTCCGCGCCATGCTTGGTGCGGGTGAATACCAGAGCGCGGTCAATCGATTCGCGCCGCAAAATTTCGGCGAGGACCGCTGGCTTCGCGGCGCGATCGACATGGAGGATACGCTGCTCGACGCGGTCGACCGTCGAGGCGGCCGGCGTGACGGCAACCCTGGCCGGATTGCGCAGCATCTGAGCCGCGAGCTCGGCGATGGCGCGCGGCATCGTTGCGGAAAACAACAACGTCTGCCGTTGCGCAGGGAGCTTCGCGACGATTTTACGAATGTCGTGGATAAAGCCCATATCGAGCATCCGGTCGGCTTCATCGAGCACGAGAAATTCCACTTCACCGAGACGCAGCGCATTGCTCTTCACGAGGTCGAGCAGGCGCCCGGGCGTGGCGACGAGGACGTCGACGCCGTTTAGCACCGCGCGCACCTGCGCGCCCATCGACACACCGCCGATCACCAGCGCGCCGCTGGTGCGGACATGGCGGCCGTAGGCGCGGAAGCTATCGAGTATTTGGCCGGACAGCTCGCGTGTCGGGCTCAGCACCAGCACACGGCAGGTCTTGTGCCCTGCGCGCCGTCGATTGGTAAAGAGATGATGCAAGATCGGCACCGCGAACGCCGCGGTCTTGCCGGTGCCGGTTTGCGCGATCCCGATCACGTCGCGGCGCGATAGGACCACAGGAATGGTCTGCGTTTGGATTGGCGTGGGCGTGGCGTATTTCTCTTCAGCGAGCGCGCGCGTGATCGGTTCGGCGAGGCCGAAATCATGAAAAGTGGTCAATGAACAAGCTTTCTATTGTGCGAAACGGCGCGACCGCTGGTGCGTCCGCAGCCTCATATCGCGGATGTGCAAGACGCCCGCGTGACCTGGGCTGTCAATGAAAGTGAAGGGGCAAGCCAGGAACCGTTTAACGGCGTACACGCGGCTCGCCAGGACCAGATAGGTCGCGCGGATCATATAGGGCACTGATGTGTTGATTTCAAGGCGCGCGGCTTTGCGATTGGTTAAGCCAGTGTCACCAACCGCGGCCTATCATTCGTTGACACAATCCAGAAGCTGCGGGAACAGCGAGACGAGGGGATGAAGAAAGACTGTCCGATCCTTCGCCTTGTGGTGTATGACGGTAGAGAGTGTGAACAAGATTATCGAGCTGCGCAGGCCATGAATCCTTCACGCGAGGTCCTTGTTTCGGCCAACAGAGATCCGGGGCAAATCAGCTGGGACTACAACCGCGCTGAAATCATCGCCGATGGCGTCGTGCATGCGATCGGCGTCTGTCTCGGGCTCATCGGCGCCGTCACGATCGTCGTGATCGCAGTCAGGATCGAACGCATTGAAGTCGCGCCGATCTTGGTCTACGTCATCGGCCTCGTGTCGATGCTGGCGCTCTCGGCCGCCTACAACATGTGGCCGGTCTCGCCCGCCAAGTGGGTTCTGCGCCGGTTCGACCATTCCGCGATTTATTTATTGATCGCCGGAACTTACACGCCGTTCCTGGTGCAGATGAAAAGCGCTCTGGCTTCGGCAGGTCTTGGCGTTGGCGTATGGGTGAGCGCCGCCATCGGCATGGCTCTGAAGCTGGCACTTCCCGGGCGGTTCGATCGTCTGGCCGTCGTTCTTTGCCTGCTGCTGGGTTGGAGCGGTGTCATTGCCTACGACTCGTTTGCGTCTGCCCTCCCGAGCGCGAGCCTATGGCTTCTCGCAATCGGCGGCATTCTTTATTCAGTCGGCGCGCTGTTTCATGTTTGGCAGGGCCTGCGCTTTCACAATGCGATCTGGCACGGTTTCGTGCTGATCGCCGCAAGTTGCCATTATTCGGCGCTCCTCGCTTGCTTGCCATGGGCATAACCGGCATGGCACGTCGATCGGTGGTACCACAGAAAAAGAAGAGGGGAGCGCCGGGCAAGGGCGAGCTAATCGCCCTGCGTCTTGCGCCCGGACTACGCGCGCGCGTCGATCGGTGGGCGGCGTCGCAGAAGGACGCTCCGTCGCGCCCCGAAGCCATCCGCCGGCTTGTCGAGCTGGGGCTCGCGCCGCGGGCAGGAGTGCGTCCTGAGAAGGCTGCGAAAGCGGCGGAAATGGCAAGTCAGGAAATCGACCGCTTGGGTGACCCGTCAGCAACCGACGAAGAACGGAAACTCCGCAAGCGGCGGCTTATCAAGGGACCGAAAGAGTTCCAGGAGCTTCGGCGCAATCGTCCGAAGGCAAATGGATGAAATCAGCGCCGCGTGGCTTGGTGCGGCGCTTCCTAGCTCCAGCCGCTGTCCTGATTGGAAAATCGCGGTGTCCTTATTTCGCGCAATGACCGACCCAACGTCAGCGCCTATTTTCGCGTGAGCCGCTCGAAGTCCTCCAGCACCGCAGCAATGAGTTTCTGTCTGCGGGGATCTTGCGCGGCGAGGGAAGCGCCAAAAAGCTTGAGAAGATAGCGTGCCTTCTCGGCAGCTTCACGCCAATTGGCAGCGGGCGCCGAGATCAGACGCGCCTCCAATTCGTCCTGTCGAAGGCGCAAGGCTTTTTCATTGGCCTCCACGTTTGCCAGCAGCCGGCGCAGGTCGGTGGCCTTCTGCGCGGCCATACCGCGATGCTCATCCAAGTCGATCGTTTTTTCCGTCATGGTTGCGCCCCTAAGGATGCCTTCATCGCATGAATGCGACGGGAATGGAAACAAGATTATTGCGCGTAGAGGTCAATCCTTGGAGCTAGAGCGTCCCCCGATCAGATCGAATCGCTCTTTTGTCCGTCATGCCCGCGCTTGTCGCGGGCATCCACGTCTTTTGTGGCCTCAAATGAGGACGTGGATGGCCGGGACAACGGGGTCCCCGCCGACAAAGTCGGCGGGGTGCCCCGACCCGGCCATGACGCCAGTTTGTGGTTCGACACGATCGAACACCGTCTAGACTGCCGCGCGTCGGGGTAGCGGATAATCGGAGCTCTCGTACAAGCGACGAATCCCTCCGCTGCTGTATCTCTTACCGTTGACTTCCAGAAAGGCGCCGACAAGAAGCTCGGGCGGGAGTTCTTCGATCGCAAAGCGAATGGCGTCAGCAGCTCGCGCGAATCGCTTGTAGCGAAGTGATTGATGGCTGTATTTGCGATTCCGCGAAGGGAACAGTTCTGCGGAGACGCTGTAATCGAATTCGACCATCACCATGGGCTGAAACCTCGCTCTGACTACGACCAGCAGACGCGCCCGGTCGACGCGCGCAGCTTCCGGCAAGCCTATGGCGGTCGCATCGCCATAGACGGCAAGGATGTCGCGACTGCGGAGCGCCGCAACACGGCCCCGATTGCCGCCACAAACGGCAGAGGTTCGCCGGAGACTCGGGCGCTCGCGAAACGGGGACTGAGAAATCTAAGGCCTCTGTAAGAGCGTCCACGTATCCGCGCACGTAATCTATACCATGCTGGCTCAGGAAGCACACTCCATTCATTCGTCGAACGTCGACCACGGTTTTCCTGTCACTCTCGAATCTATCCGAAGCGATCGGCCCGGCAAAAATCGGCATCCGGCCGGGCGATCCACGAATGCGGCGTGGCGTCTTTTCTGAGCAGGCGCAAACACCGTTCGCTTTCTTGTTTCGTTCCAACGGCGACATGCGGCGCTGCCCGCTGCCGCGTTCCGACGAGGCTTCGATTCTTGCCGATGTGTAGACTGGTAATCGGCCGCATCCCCTGCCATATACCTGGCGCCGTGCGTGGTTCGCCATCGACCGACGCTGCCCGAGGTACCGCCTCCAGCTTACCTTCGTTACAGCATCGATAATCTTAACCTGGCGCTCGTCGAGCACACATCCCAGGTAGACACCTAGGAGTTACGACATGACGGGCGCGCCTGCTTTGAGTATTCACCTCATCCTGGCGTTCGCTGCCCTCGCCTTCATTGGCGCGGTGCTTTTGGGCGCGTTTTGATGCGAGACGTGTCGCAACGGCGGCGTTTTCACATCACAAAGTTGCAAGGAACGACTGTGCCGCATGAAGGCTAGCCCATTCCTCTTCGAATCGAAATCAGGCGCATCTCGCTACACGAGGTTGTTCGCCTGCATCAGCGAGGAAGAGGGCGGCTATACGGTTCAAGTCAGGCTGTCCAACGAGATGCATCCGGAAGACAGCGCTTGGGGCGAAGAAATAGTGGATTCGTTTGAGACGGCTTCCGGATTGGTTACAGCGCTGGCCGGCGAATTCTCGATCGCGCAGGCATGCATCAAGCTCGAAATCCGAATGCACGACCATAAACAGGGCACGCGACACTGATCCCAGAGTGCGGGACGGCGTCTGCGGCCGCCTTGCGGCCCGTACGCATACGCATGCTCGCGTTTGTTGGGATGCCCCCCGCGCGGCGGTTGTTGGCGACGCCGAGTCTCCCACGTCTAGTGCGACTGTTTGTGCTTCGGCTTGGCGCCGATTTTGGCTTTCGCGCGAACCACCTCGCCGAGCCGATGGCTGTCCTCTTGGTCCAGGCCTTCGTCCTCGCCGGCCATGCCCTCGTTGCTGGCGGTCATCATCTGCCGTGCGTCCTGCTCCCAGGTGTTGAGCGCCTGCTTTTTTTCCTCGGGCGACAGATCCGCGTCGTTCGTGATGTCGTCCGGCGACTTGTAGTAATTTGCCGGCTTCTCGAGCTTGGCCTTCTTCTCCGAATGCGCGCTCATGTGTGCACCTCATTGCATGCGCATGAGACAACGAATCTCCAGGGCGAAAGTTTCATAGCCGGATTGAGCTGTAGGGTGGGCAAAATCGCTTGTCGCATAGTCGTCACGGGGCCACCGGGGCGTTTACGCCCGTCTTCGACGGGCTATGGCGTGCGCGATTTTGCCCACGCGGATGATTCTCGCCACGCGCCTTTGCCCACCCTATGCCGTGCTGTTCAAGCTCGAGTTCCATCTGGCCGCCAAGCCGTCACATTTTTCATGTTCATCGGGAATCGATCTGCGCTCGCGCGCGACGCCACGCGAGGCGGTGAGACCACGCAAATGCGGCAATTGTGCTCGGAAACGGGAGGCGCGCATGGCCCTTGGCTTACGCGATGTTCGGTGCGATCCGGTTGCGAGCCGCGCTCTCGAGGAGCTCATGCATCATTATACCGTGGCGGAAGAAAAAGGCCGCCTGGTTCTCACCAAGAACGCGGGGGACATGCAGCTCTTCCTGCATGAGCTCGACGACCTGCATCAATTGGATTTCATCCACAATCGGCAGATGGTGAAGGAGATCGAGCGATTGCGCGCGCTATCGGCCACGATCGGCCAGCAGCGGGAGAGCTGGAAGGCCCGGGCCTTGATGGCGGAGGCGCAGTTGCTCGAAGCGATTGCCAAAACCGGCAACGATGCTCGCGGTCAGAATGTCAGTGACGTCAGGTATGCTGCGCTCAAGCGCTTTCTGGCAAAGCAGTTCCATCCGGATTACGCGCCCGGAGACGGCATCGAGAAGATCGTTCGCAACGAGTTCTTCAAGGAAATCTGGAACGAGATCGAGCGCCTCGATCGAGGAGGCTCCCGCTTCGCGCCATCAGCTGCGGCGGCCTGATCGGGTCATTGCCGGGCTTGACCCGGCAATCCATCCTTCTTCGCAAGTCAAAGAGAAAGTAGCCCGGATGACCCCCGCGACAGCGGGGGAAATCCGGGATCGTGCGTGTGGAGGATCGGCACCCGGATGTCGCTGCGCTCATCCGGGCTACGACGCTACGACGCTGCCAAACGGCTTTAAGGATAGCAGGGGGAGTTTGGCCCAGAGCCGTACCCGTAACAGTTCCCTGCATAGCCGGAATAGCCGGCTCCATAGCCGTAATAGCCTGGTGCAGAGCCGTAATATCCGTAATAGCCCGGTGCATAGCCGCGGGATCGGTACCGGTAATAGTTGCGACTGGACCGCACGCTTTGGTCGAGCGCGAGGTCGCTTGCTGCGGCGGCGAGATTGGCCGCGGGCATCGCCGATGCCGGCACGGTCATGACGCTGCACAGGGCGGCGCCGGCGACCAAACTGATGGCGAGAGCTTTCATGGGGGACCTCATTGTTGCTGTGCACCTGGCATGGATCAATGCGACCGGTGTCCATGTCGGATGCCGGCGCGACCGGAGCGTGGTGCGCGCGTAAGGCTATTGTCATTTGCGAAAATGGCTTTGCCATTCTTGCTCTGACTGCGTCGATGTTGCGCCGATCGCGATCCGAGCAGCCCTGCGCAACCGCGAATCGGAAAGCCGTCGTCGCGCTCGCTCTCCACGCATTGCCGCCTATCGCACCCTCGGTTTATAATTTTTTCATATGAAATCTGCAGCCGACGCCCCGCAATCGTTCCGTTCGGCGCAGGGCATGCCCTTGGACCTGCCGCTTCGGTGCCGTTGCGGCCGCATGCGCGGCGTCGCAAGCGACGTCTCCCCGTCGACCGGCTTGCGCGTCGTCTGCTACTGCAAGGACTGCCAGGCGTTCGCGCATTTCCTCGAGCGGGCGGACGTGCTCGACCCCGCCGGCGGAACGGACATCTTCCAGATGCCGCCCGGGCGCGTGAAGCTCACCGCGGGCACGGACGCCATGCGGTGCCTGCGCCTCTCCAACAAGGTCTTGCGCTGGTACACCGATTGCTGTCGGACCCCGATTGCCAACACCGCCGCGGGGCCGCGCTTTCCGGTCATCGGCGTGGTTCATTCCTTCATGGACCACGCGGCCGACAGTCGTTCCCGGGACGAGGTGCTCGGGCCGCCGCTCTGCCGCATCTACGAACGCTCGGCCGTCGGGCCGCTCCCGCCGAACGCCCCCGGTCCGCCGTCGCTCGGGGTTTTCGCCCGCCGCGCGTCAAGGGTGCTCGGCTGGTGGCTGCGCGGGCTCGGCCGGCCGTCGCCGTTCTTCGACCATCGCACGAAGGCCCCTCGCGCCGTGCCGCGCATGCTCACGCGCAGCGAGCGCGCCGCTCTTTGACCCGCTCGGTCACTTGTCACTGACGTGGGCTGTCCGCAGTAAGCGTAGCCCGGATGAGCGAAGCGAAATCCGGGGGGCCTGCACGCTGAGATCCGGCGAACCATCCCGGATGTCGCTGCGCTCATCCGGGCTACGCTTGTTGCACTGTCCGGGATCGACTCCGGACGGTGCTACCTTTGCCCCTTCTCCCGCATGATGGCCATGAGACGCTCCGTGACAGGGTCCAGGGCGGCCTGTTCCGTCAGGGGGCTTGGGTTGGGCGTAGCGTCGTTGCTCTCCTCGCAGGCGCCCGCATCGTGCGAATTCGTTTCCGCGTGTCCGTCTAAAGGTTGCTCGCGAAAGGACGCGGACAGGTCCAATGACCTCGTCCGCCTCGCCTGCTGCTTGCGAAAGACCCGGAAAACTCTGATCCTGTCGCCCTCGCCGACAAAATCGATGTCGCCATAATCATTAAGCCGTTCCTTCAAGGCGTCTCTTACGGCGTTCTTGGCCTTTTGAGCTTCGGTTCTCAGGACCGAAAGCTGAGTGGACTTGTCCAGGTACTCATCCCAGCCCTTGAGGGTTTGAACCTTCTCTATGGGTAGAAAGCCAATGGTCTTTGTCTTGGCTTCGTTTTGATCGGCCATGTCCTTATCCCCTTTGGAACATGGCGCTTGTGCCAAAGCATGGTTCACGGATGGTTAACGCTCGGCAGAACGGTGCTTCCGCCGAATGCGAGCTTTCAAGACGTGCATCTCTGTCGCAGTTCTTTCCGCCGCTCTGGAATTAACTCCCTCTAAACTATGCTTGGACAAGCTATTGCCCATGCCGAATCAATCCGCTGCTGCGAACGCTCACCACCTTGCGACCCCATTTCCCGGCTCTCAGCCGTGGGAGGCGCCCGATCCGCTCCCGGTCATGCGACGGGAACTGAAGCTGTTGCTCATCGAGATGAACGTATTGCGCGTGGAGGTCGAGCAACTGCGCGCAATAAAACGCGAAGCGCGCGACAGGGAGGAATTCCTGACCGCCTCCGTCAACCGGCTCATGGACAGCCGAGACCACTGGCGACGAGAAGCAGAACACCTGCGCGCGTTGGTCGCGCAAGCGCCGCCATGGTCGCAATTCTGGTGGCATTGTGTTGACGCGTTCAAGGTCTGGCGAAAACCGACCGACTTGCACTGCGCCTGAGCAGATGGAAATGATGCCGTGCGTCGACCGCACGGCCGCGCACCGCCGGGCTACGCTTGCTTGCTCAATCCGGGCTACGCTCGCTTCCCGGCATTTTTTCAGCCGAGCTCCGCTCGCTTCCAGGCATTGTTTCAGCCGAGCTCTGCCCGATCGGAGCGCCGACGACCACGCTGTCGAAATCGATGTCCATTTTTCCATCGACGATAGGCTTGCGTGACAGCATTTCCGACGGCGCATACCACGGCTGCTGCTCCACGACGCCGTTCTGGACCGCTTTTGCCACCAATTTTCCGATCTCTTCGCCCTCCAAAGGGATCAGCTTCTTATCGGCGTCATATTTGTAAAGCTGAGGGCAATAATACAAAGCGTGGATCCTCGGGTCGTATCCTTCCAGGACGAGGAAGTGTTCGCGCCTGAGAAAAATGTTGTACTTTGTGACGACCTTCTTTTCTAAGGTCGCCAATGCGACCCGAAGCTTTTCAGCTGATGGGCCGACGATGGTTCCGGCCTCCAGCAGAATGATCCAGTCCTTTTTTGCGATGTTGTCCGGATGCACCGGGATGTAGTGGATTGGCACCTTTCTTCGGAAGAGACCCATTTGTCCTTTTCTCATCGCAAGTTGCTGATTACGCCAGCGTACACAGGAGCTTACGCCGGCACAACCGGACCGGTTGCGCCTGCAGCGGGTAGCCCGATTGAGCCTTAAGCGCGTCCACGCGCGTCCATAGCCGGTCCTAAAGGGCGGTTACGCCCGTCTTCGCGGGCTATGGACGGGCGTGAACGCCCTGAAGGACGCGCTACGGCGAAATCCAGGAATCTCAAAGCAGCTGCGCACGCCTGGCGTGAACGCAACAGCAGCTGCTTCAGCGGCGGTCACGCCCGTTGCTGCCGGATCGGCCTCGTTTCACCCGATATACGACGAGATCTTTGAGCGCTTCGCCTCTGGTGACGATCCGGACGGTTGCGCCATCCGCTCGGCGAAAAGCAAACTCGCACTCGGCAAATCCGGTGCCGGCACACATTTGCGCTTCGGGGAGGGCGGTGCAAATGTCCTCGCGGCCCGGCGCGCGGCACGCGCCAATTCGTGCCGGCAAGAAACCGTCGGCCAGCAGCGCCTTCCTGGCATCGGCATAAGGTGTGTCGCGGCGAATGCGATCCGCTTCACCGGCCAATGCCGTTGTCGCGGCGAGAACGACGGCGCATCCGCACACCAGTTGGGCAAACGTGGCTCATCTCCCGGGGCATCGGCTACGCCGGCGCAACGGCTTTCGCATGCTTTGCGCCCTATGCGGCGCTGGCTCAAGGCGCTGCACCGAGCGCCTTGAGTTCCGCGTTGGCGGCGAACGCTTCGTTGACGTCCCTCGCGCAGCCGCTCGCCGCCAGCTGGAACAGGCGCACCGCCTCGTCCTTCGCACCCTGCCGCAGCGCCAATTCGCCGCCGTAGAAATTGGCTTCGCAGACCTGGCTCTTCTTCTTCTTTCCGTCCGGATCATCAGCGGCGGCGAGCACCGCTTCCGGGGGCATCCGACCGAGGTACGAGCGGATAATCGGCGCGGGCCACGGGGTCATGTCGATTTTCGCGCTCGCCTGCGATAAATGGCTCGGGGCATTGTTGCGCTGTGCGACGATATCGGCCCACAGCGCCTTATACGCATCCGCTGGATCGAGGTTGCTCGCCTCGCTGACGTCGGCCAAAGCCTTGTCGAGCGTGCCGCCGTAGAGATACGCGAGGCCGCGGTTGTAGTAGGCGTCGGCGAACTGCGGAGCGAGCCGGATCGCCTCGCTGTAGTCGGCGATGGCGTGCTCGTTGTCGCCTCGGGCGCGGTACGCGTTGCCCCGGTCGATGTAGGTGGAAACCAACTTGGGCTCGAGCCGGATCGCCTCGCTGAAGTCGGCGATGGCTCGGTGGTTGTTGCCCCTGGCGAGGTAAACGTAGCCCCGGTTCGTGTAGGCGAAGACGAACTTGGGATCGAGCCGGATTGCCTCGTCGAAGTCGGCGAGGGCTCGCCCGCTGTTCCCTCGGAGATGGAACAACTTGCCCCGGTTGAAGTAGGCGGCGGCGACCTCGGGCTCCAGCCGGATCGCCTCGCCAATGTCGGCGATGGCGCGGTTCAGATCGCTGTTGAAGCCGTACGCGGTGCCCCGGTCGTTGTAGGCGACTGCGAACTTGGGATCGAGCCGGATCGCTTCCGTGTAGTCGGCGATGGCGCCCGCGTAGTCGCTTTGCAGCTGGTACAATTTGCCCCGCTCGTGGCGGAGGGTTGCGACCTCGGGAGCGAGCCGGATCACCTCGCTCAAGTCGGCGACGGCGCGCGCGAGGTCGCCCTTGCTCGCGTAAGCGACGGCTCGTCTATAGTAGGCATTGGCGTAGTTGGGATCGAGCCGGATCGCCTCGCTAAAATCGGCGATGGCGCGGTCGATGTCGCCCTTCTCCCCGTACGCGCCGCCGCGGTTGTAGTGCGCAAGGCGGCGAAATAATCGTGTCCGGGTAGACGGCTTCGACCTGGGGAGCGAGTCGGATCGCCTCGTTAAAGTCGGCGATGGCGCGGTCGGGATCGTCCTTGTCCCGGTACGCGTTGCCCCGGTTGTTGTAGGCGGCCGCAAGCTTGGGATCGAGCCTGATCGCCTCGTTGTAGTCGGCGATGGCACGTTCGACATCGCCCTTGTTCCGGTAAGTAAGGCCCCTTCCATAGTAAGCCTCGGCGTATTTCGGATCGAGCCTGATCGCCTCGCTATAATCGGCGATGGCGCGGTCAAGGTCGTCTTTGCGCTGATACGCGAGCCCGCGGTAGCGGCGGGCGATAGCGGAATTTTTCGCAGTTTCGCCGCGGCCTTGGATGATGCGGGTGCAGGCGGCAATGCTTTGATCCGGATCGTCCGCCTTGCAAGCGTCCCAGTTGCCTCGGCTCGCGGCCACGGCAGGCGCTGCGATCGCGCACAATGCGGCGGTCCAAATAAGCATCCTCAACGTGCGCATGAGGCGCTCCTGATGTCTCACTCGTCGTAGACCAGATCCCCGAAACGCACCCAGCGCTTGCCGTCAAACCGCATCAGCTGCAACTGCTGGACCGCATAATAGTCGGTCGGACTAGTGTTGACCTTGATTCCCGGCAGCAGCATTGGGACCTCTAGGTCGCGCAGGTTCGTCGCCTGACGCATGATATTCTCGCGCGAGAGATCGTTGCCGGCCTGCTTGAGCACCTGCACGATGACGGTCGCAGCGTTGTGGCCGTAGACGTAGCTCGGGCGGCGCACGTCCGCATCCGGCAGATATTTGCTCAACCAGGCGCGCCAATCTTTCACCCCCTGGTCATCCTCGAACGCAGGATCAAGCGGGTCCTTGAAATGCGTCGATGATAACAATCCGACGCTGCTCTCGAGCCCGGCCAGCTGCAGGACGAGGGGCACCGAGGCCGAGATCGTGTTCATGAAGAAGATCGGCTTCCAGCCGAGCTCGTTGACCTTGCGGATCGCCTGCACGGCGAGCGAGGGGAGCGTGGTGGCGATCAGCGCGTTGCAGCCGGTGGACTTGAGTTCGACGATCTGCCGTTCGATCGAGGCGTCCGTAAACTCGTAGACCGCTTCCCTCACGGTCGCGGCATATTTGTCGCCCAGTACGTCACGCGCGCCGGCCGTATAGTCGCGGCCAAAGTCGCTATCCTCATGGAGGATACAGATCCTTGCATTTGGGTCCTGCCGTAGAATGTATCGGGTATAAAGACGCGCTCCCAATCGGTAGGGCGGGCGCACGCCGCCCATCGTGTAGGGCGTCTCCTTGTAATAGCCCCAGCGGTAAGCACCGCTCTCGATGAACAGCTGCGGAATTTTGCGATCGTTGAGATATTTCGCGACCGAGAGCTGAGTGGGCGTGCCGATCGACCCGAACGTAAAGGCGACATGCTCCACTTCGATGAGCTTGCGCGTCTCGTTCCCGGTTCGCCACGGCAGGAAGCCGTCGTCGACGCTGATCAGGTTGATCTTGCGGCCATTGATGCCGCCCTGATCGTTGATCATTTGCATGTAGGCCTTCTCGGCCAGGCCAACAGCCGAGAACGGGGCGCCCGGACCGGTATAAGGCATGGTCTGGCCGATCTTGATCTCGCCGTCGGTCACCCCCGGCGCGTTCTGCGCGGCCGCCGGCATCGCCATTGCGCCGCCCAGGAGCAAGCAGCCGAACAAGATCCGAAGCATTCCGCGCCCGCCTTTGCTGTCCCAGAGACGGCAGCAAGATATCATTGTACCGGTGTGACGCAATCGGAAGCAGCGCCGCGCATCGCACTGAACCTCGCACGAGATTTTTTCGCGTGGCGACCGCTCCGCCGTCAGCGACGGTCGAACGAAGCGGGTCAGACGAAATTGTGCTGACTGAAAATGTGCCAGTCGCTCGAAACCGGAGCGTGTGGCACAGCACCTTCCGCGGTGACCTGCAAACCATTCATCTCCCAGGTGTAGACCTGCCCGCTGTCGTGGCGCCAGAGAATGTCGCTCTTGCCATCGTTGTTGTAGTCGCCGACGTCCTCGACGTGCCAATCGTTGGGGACCGGAGCGTGCGCGATCGTGCCTTCTGTTTTGACGTTCAGGCCATCCATCTCCCAGATGTAGACCTGCCCGCTGTCGTGGCGCCATAGAATGTCGCTGTTGCCGTCGTTGTTGAAGTCGCCGAGGCCCTGGATCTGCCAGTCGTTGGGAACCGCAGCGTGCGCCACGCCCCCCTCCGCCAGGATCCCCAACCCATCCATATCCCAGATGTAGACCTGCCCGCTGTCGTGGCGCCATAAGATGTCGCTCTTGGCGTCGCTGTTGAAGTCGCCGATGCGCTCGATGTGCCAATCGTTGGGGACAGCAGCATGGGCGACGCCGCCTTCGGCTTTGACCCCCAAGCCGTTCATCTCCCAGATGTAGGTCTGCCCGCTGTCGTGGCGCCATAAGATGTCGCTCTTCGCGTCACCGTCGAAGTCGCCGGTGCCCTGGATCTGCCAGTCGGTGCCGACCGCGGCATGCGCGATGGTCCCTTCCGCTTTGACGTTCAGCCCGTTCATCTCCCAGATGTAAGTCTGACCGCTGTCGTGGCGCCACAAAATGTCGCTGCTATTATCGGCGTCGAAGTCGCCGCTTCCCTGGATGTGCCAGTCGTTGGGGACCGCGGCATGCGCCACACCGCCCTCGCTTTGGATCGCCGTACCGTTCATGTTCCAGAAATAGACTTGGCCGCTGTCGTTTCGCCATAAGATGTCGCCGTTGTCGTCGCCGTTGAAATCGTCGGTCTTCACGATGAAGTTGTAGGTGATCGTGAAGCCCCAACTCCCGAGGCTGCCGACGTCGCCGCCGGCATCGTCCCTGACGTAGAGGGTCCAGGTCGAGCTATCGACCCAGACGCCACCAAAAGCCGAAGCGAAAGTGGCCGTGCCCGCCGGTCCGGGATGGTTGATGGCGATGCTCGGTGGTAGGCCCCAGTTGTCCGCCAATTCAACGGATCCGAAGGTGTAGTCCGTAGGCTTGTACGTGCCGGAGGCGATCACCGTGGCATCTGGCAACAACGATGCACCGGAATCCCTGATTGTGAAGCTGCCGTTGACAATGTCGGCGTTGCCCCCGGCGTCCGACCAGAACGCCAAATTGCGTCCGCCCGGACCCAGGAACAGGAAATCCAGATCGTCGGGAAACGTGTGCGACAGATTACTGAGGCCGATGTGGACGTCCGTGACCCTGCCCGACCCGGCGATGGTGAAGGGGCCGAAGCTGACGACTCGGAACTCTGTTGCAGGGGAATCAGCGATCGTGAACGGTGAATTGTCAATAATGCCGATCGTGCCTGTAGCCATGACGAACCCCTCTCATTGGTCTCCCGAGGAGAATTGGCTGATCTTGACCTCGACCTTGTTACCGAGTGAATCGTATCGCTGCCCGACCATGGCCGAGCCGTTGTGCGTGCGGCTGCTGTCCGTCCAGACAAGGACGTAACCGCCATCCAGCAGGCGGGCGATCTGGTCGTCGCTCCGGACGGCGACGCCGCCGGACATCGGGACTGGCTGTTGGCTTATCCCTTCCCGGGTCATGCCTGACTCGCATCGACGCGCTACACAATGGTTGGTTTCCCGGCACCCGTGCCGGGTTCATTCGCTTCTCCAGGCGGTCGGTGGACGAACCATCCCGCCGCTCCCAAGATCTCGAAGCGCAATATCAATCAGCCACTTACGATTGTTAGTCGTCGAAAGATCTAATCGCCGCCCGGCCGGCGGCTGCTGACTGGTCTTCGGCCAAGTGGCGGCTCTTATCATGGCTGGTTTTCAGGCCGCCCAAGTACGCCCTAGCAAATTTTGACACCGCAGCGACACGACGCGAAGTGCCGCAGGCAGACGTCAAGTCGCACTCGGGCTGGCCGACGGTTTACGTTGCGTGTGTCAGACGAAATTGTGCTGACTGAAAATGTGCCAGTCGCTCGGAACCGCAGCGTGTGGCACGCTACCTTCCGCCGTGATCCCCAAACCATTCATCTCCCAGGTGTAGACCTGCCCGCTATCGTGGCGCCAGAGAATGTCGCTCTTGCCGTCGTTGTTGTAGTCGCCGATGTCCTCGACATGCCAATCGTTGCCGACCGGAGCGTGCATGACGGTGCCTTCGGCTTTGACCTGCAAGCCATTCATCTCCCAGATGTAGACCTGCCCGCTGTCGTGGCGCCACAGAATGTCGCTCTTGCCGTCGCCATTGAAGTCGCCGATGCCTTGGATGTGGTAGTCGTTGGGGACCGCAGCGTGGACGACGCCGCCTTCGGCTTTGATCCCCAGGCCATCCATCTCCCAGATGTAGACCTGCCCGCCGTCGTGGCGCCATAAAATGTCGCTGTGGCCGTCGCCGTTGAAGTCGCCGGTGCCTTGGATCTGCCAATCGTTGGGGACCGGAGCATGCGCGACACCGCCTTCCGCTTTGGTCCCCAGGCCATCCATCTCCCAGATGTAGACTGGTCCGCTGTCGTGGCGCCATAAAATGTCGCTCTTCCCGTCAGCGTCGAAGTCGCCGGTGCCTTGAATGTGCCAGTCGTTGGGAACTAAAGCGTGCGCGGCAGCGCCCTCCGCTTTGATCGCCTGGCCATTCATCTCCCAGAAATAGACCTGCCCGCTGTCGTGGCGCCAGAGCACGTCGTTGTTGCCGTCGCCGTCGAAGTCGCCGGCGCCCTGAATGTGCCAGTCACTGGGAACTGGAGCATGCGCCACGCTGCCTTCGCTTTGGATCCCCAGGCCATTCATCTCCCAGAAATAGACCTGCCCGCTGTCGTGACGCCAGAGAACGCCGCTCTTGCCGTCGCCATCGAAGTCGTGGGACACGTCGCGCGCACGCCAGATCGAGGTCATCACGTCGTTATCCGCGCTTAGAAAGTTGTCGGCCGCGTAGGCAATGCGACCATCGCTGAGCAGAGCGCTGTCGCTGTCGCCGACTCCATTCTTGACAACATATTCGGCGCCGATCTTGTTTCCCAGCGCATCGAAACGCTGCCCGCGCACCGCATTGAAAAAGTTATCTTGCCAACTTGCCACGAAGCCGCCGTCGGCGAGTGCGACGAGAGTCGGCCCACTCTGGTTGGCCGGTGTAGTGGTATTGATCTGAATGTCATCGTTAACCAGGTCACCCACATTGTTGTAGATTGACGCCCGAACGCCCTGGCCGCTCGCATCGCCGGCGGCATCGGTCCATGCCACCACGAAGCCGCCGCCGACGAGCGCGGCAACATCGGGATCAAACTCCTCGGCTGATGAGCCCGCGCCGGCAACAGCAGCATTTATGGTGAGTGGCACCCCGGACGACGTGTAGATGCTGAAATATACGTCGTGATCGCCGAAAATCAGCTGTTGGTAAACATCCACGAAAGTGTTGTTCGACAGCGTCGCCAGCTGCGAAAAGTCCGCGTCCGCCGTCCCATTGTCTCTCACCGTGATTGGTGCGCCGACACTGCCGGTGGGCGAGACGATCCGGGCCAGGATGTCTTTGTTGCCGCCACCGCTGTCGAGGGTATACGAAACGACGTAGCTGCCGTTTGCAAAGGACGTGATTGAAGAATTGAATGTCTGCAAGCTGCTGCTGTTGTCGATGGCGTCATTGCGGACGGCACCCAGCGAGGGGTGAACAACACGCACCCAAGTGTCGTGGTCCCCATTGAACAAATCGGTATACGTTATCGCAATATTGCCGTTGGGCAGGAGCGTGATCGATGAGCCGTCGCTGTTGAAAGAATCTCCATCACCAAACGTGCTGATCCTGACCTCGCCCCCGACCTTGTTGCCCGCCCCGTCGAATCGCTGGCCGATAACGGCCTGGCCCGACGAGAAAGTATGGCTGAAGTCCGTCCAAATGATCACATAGCCATCGTCCGAGGAATTCAGCCCCACGACCTGGCCGTCGCCCTGAAATGCTCCGTTGTCCGTGGTGTTGACCTGCGTCAAGGATTTTACAAGCCGCGGGGTGGTGGTCATGGTGCTCTCCTTCAACGGATCGTTCGGCGGCAAGCAATAAGAGCGGCGTGCAGATCACGGGCGCGATCTGGCTATCGCCCCGAAGGCGATGCCGCCTGACATCGGGAGATCGCGCGTCCGTGGCGCTGACTTGCGTTTGCGATTTTACGAGGCGGATGCGGTGGTCATGGATCCTGACAACGGATCACGGCACGGGGCACGCCATCCACCTGATTTGCATTAAACCATGATCGCAAGCGGCAAGCAACGAAGTGGCGCAATAGCTTTTGCCTATCGACGGGATAGTCAGTCCCGGACCTCGAGATGACAACGAGAAGGACCGCAAAGGTCCCGCGATGGCGGCGCCGACTTGCGATTCTTCTTATGCTCCGCAGAAAGCGCCACGCGATCGAATGGCGCTCGGCATGGTGCCGACAGACAAATCCGTGATCCACGGCTTGGTCAACTTGTCGAGGTGTATCAGACGAAATTATGCTGACTGAAAATGTGCCAGTCGCTCGGAACCGGAGCGTGTGGCGCACCACCTTCCGCCGTGATCCCCAAACCATTCATCTCCCAGATGTAAACCTGGCCGCTGTCGTGGCGCCAAAGAATGTCGCCGCTCTTGCCATCATTGTTGTAGTCGCCGATGTCCTCGACATGCCAATCGTTGCCGACCGGAGCGTGCATGACGGTGCCTTCGGCTTTGACCTGCAAGCCATTCATCTCCCAGATGTAGACCTGCCCGCTGTCGTGGCGCCAGAGAATGTCGCTGTTGCCATCGCCGTCGAAGTCGCCGAGGCCTAGGATGTGCCAGTCGTTAGGGACGGCAGCGTGAACGACGCCGCCTTCGGCTTTGATCCCCAAGCCGTTCATCTCCCAGATGTAGACCGCTCCGCTGTCGTGACGCCAGAGAAGGTCGCTCTTCCCATCGCCGTCGAAGTCGCCGACGCCTTGGACGTGCCAGTCGTTGGGGACTGGCGCGTGCGCCACGCCGCCTTCGTTTTTGATTCCCAAGCCATCCATCTCCCAGAAATAGACCGCCCCGCTGTCGTGACGCCATAAAATGTCGCTCTTCCCGTCAGCATCGAAGTCGCCGACGCCTTGGACGTGCCAGTCGTTGGGAACTGGAGCGTGCACGACACCGCCTTCGGCTTTGATCGCCTGGCCATCCATCTCCCAGAAGTAGACCTGTCCGCTGTCGTGGCGCCAGAGAACGTCGTTGTTGCCGTCGCCGTCGAAGTCGCCGGCGCCCTGAATGTGCCAGTCATTGGAAACTGGAGCGTGCGCCACGCCGCCTTCGGCTTTGATCCCCAGGCCATCCATCTCCCAGAAATAGACCTGCCCGCTGTCGTGGCGCCAGAGAACGCCGCTCTTGCCGTCGCCATCGAAGTCGTGCGAGACGTCGCGCACGCGCCAGATCGATGTCATCACGTCGTGGTCGGAGACCACAACGTTGCCGAGGGCAAAAGCGATGCGGCCATCGGACAGCAGGGCGGCCTCGGGGCTGTCCCCGGAAAACCCGTCGGATACCCCGTTCTTCACGGTGAACTCGACGCCGATCTTGCTGCCGGCCGCGTCGAAGCGCTGCGCGCGGACGAGATTGGTGAGGTCGTCCTCCCAGGTCACGAGGAAGCCGCCGTCGGCCAGCGCGACCACGCTCGCCTCGTCCTGAGTTGCCGTCGTGGTCGTGTTGACCAAGATGTTGGGGGCGACGGTGGCGCCGGTGTTCGACAGGATCGACGCGCGAATGTCGTGCACCGAGCTATCGGGGTCGGTCCACACGACCACGAAGCCGCCGTCGCGGAGCGCGGCGACATCGGGATCGGTTTCCAACCCAGTGCCGCCACCCCCGGGGACCGGTTGCCCGAACGTCACCGGGGAGCCGTTCTTGGTGAATATCCCATACTTGATGTCGTGGTCGGTCGCGCTGCCGTTGAACTCGTCCTCGTAGACAGCAACGAAGTTGCCGTTGGACAGCGTCGCGAGCTCCGGCGAAGTTTGACTGTCCGTCTCATTATCGAGCGCGAACTCGGAGCCGACGGCGCCGGTGGGGCTCACGACCTTCGCCAGGACGCTGGTTTCGACGCTGCTGGTGGCCGCGGTATAGGAGACGACGTAGCTGCCGTCGGCGAAGGGGGTGATGGAGGGGAGACTCTGGTCCATACCGCCACCGATCGCGTCCAGCCTGAGCGGGGAGCCCCATGTGGGGGCAAAAATTTGCACGTAGACGTCGGCGGCGGGCACATCGACGAACGCCACGGCAATGTTGCCGTTCGCCAGAACGGTCACCGCGGGCGTGGTCTGTTCGCCGAAATTGAAGCCGGTGATGACCTCGCTGTTGAGCTTGTCGCCCGCCGAATCGTATCTCTGGCCGATAATGAAGTTGATGCTATGCCAGACAACGACGTAACCGCCGTCGTGCGTAGCGGCGATCTGGCCGTCGTTCTGGACGCCGAAGTCCGCGGCGTTGACCTGCGTCAGGGACTTTACGAGGCGGGGTGTGGTGGTCATGGTGTCCTCCGTCAACCGATTGTTCGGCCGGAAGCAACAACCGTGTAATGCGCGCGCCGATCGTTAGCGGCGCGCCATCCACCCGATTTGCATTCAACCACAGTCGCAGGCGGCAAGCAACGAAATGGCGCAATAGCGTTTGCTTATGGACGGGATGACTTCGAGATGACGACGTGAAGGACCGCAAAGATCCCAGCATTGGCGGTTCTGGCCTAGCAGCCGCCGCCCGACAATTCGTGACCCGCAGATTGGTCAACTCGTCGACGGGTGTATCAGACGAAATTCTCCTGACTGAAAATGTGCCAGTCGCTAGGAACCGCAGCGTGTGGCACGCTACCTTCCGCCGTGACCCCCAAACCATTCATCTCCCAGGTGTAGACCTGCCCGCTGTCGTGACGCCAGAGAATGTCGCTCTTGCCGTCATTGTTGTAGTCGCCGATGTCCTGGACGTGCCAGTCGTTGGGGACCGCAGCATGCGCGATCGTGCCTTCGGTTTTGACGTTCAGGCCATCCATCTCCCAGATGTAGACCTGCCCGCTGTCGTGGCGCCAGAGAATGTCGCTCTTACCATCACCGTCGAAGTCGCCGAGGCCCTCGATATGCCAGTCGGTGGGGACTGGAGCGTGCGCGATACCGCCTTCCGCTTTGATCCCCGGGCCATTCATCTCCCAGATGTAGACCTGGCCGCTGTCGTGGCGCCAGAGAATGTCGCTCTTGCCGTCGCCGTCGAAGTCGCCGACGCCTTGGATGTGCCAGTCGGTCGGGACTGCAGCGTGCGCGACACCGCCTTCGGCTTTGGTCCCCAGGCCATCCATCTCCCAGATGTAAACTGGTCCGCTATCGTGGCGCCAGAGAACGTCGCTCTTCCCGTCAGCGTCGAAGTCGCCGACGCCTTGGATGTGCCACTCGTTTGGGACCGGAGCGTGCGCGGCAGCGCCCTCCGCTTTGATCGCCTGGCCATCCATCTCCCAGAAATAGACCTGCCCGCTGTCGTGGCGCCAGAGAACGTCGTTGTTGCCGTCGCCGTCGAAGTCGCCGGCGCCCTGAATGTGCCAGTCAGTGGGAACTGGAGCGTGCGCCACACTCCCTTCCGCTTTGATCCCCAAGCCATCCATCTCCCAGAAATAGACTTGCCCGCTGTCGTGGCGCCAGAGAACGCCGCTCTTGCCGTCGCCATCGAAGTCGTGCGAGACGTCGCGCGCACGCCAGATCGAGGTCAGCACGTCGACGTCGCCGATTGATACGTTGTCGCGGTCGCTGAGGGCAAACGCGATGCGGCCATCGCTCAGCAAGGCGGCGTCGGGACGGTCCAGTTCCTGGTCTCCATCGACCACCCCGTTCTTCACCGTGAACTCGGTGCCAATTTTGTTCCCGACCGCGTCGAAGCGCTGCGCACGGATCAGATTGGCGGTGTCGTCCTCCCAGCTCACAAGGAAGCCGCCATCGGCGAGGACCACGACACTGGCCTCGTCCTGGAGTCCCGCCGTTGTCGTGTTGACCAAAATGTTGGAGGCGATGCTAGCGCCGGCATTGTTGAGGATCGTCGCCCGAATGTCGCCGGTTGGGTCACCGCGGTCGGTCCACACCACCACGAAGCCGCCGTCTTTGAGCGCCGCGACAGCCGGATCGAACTCATACACAGAGTCGTTGCCTCCGGGAACGAACAAGTCGCCAGTTACCGGCGTGCCGGCGGCAGTAAGGATTCTGAAGTGGATATCTTGGTCTTCCGTGAAGAAATCGTCCGTATAGACCACGACGAAGTTACCGTTTGATAGCGTCGTGACCTCGGATTGATAGTATTGATCGGGGCTGCTCTGGACGTCTAACCGAGCGCCCACCGTCCCGGTCGGGCTCACGACCCGCGCCACGACGTCGAAGTTGAGGCCGCTCACCGGCGTACCGGTTACCTGCGTATAGGAGATGGCGTAGCCGCCGCCGGCGAGCGCGGTGATGGAGGGATCGGCCGTCTGACTCCCCGATTCGTCAATAATGTCAGTTCTAACGAAGACCAGTGCGGAACTGTAGATGTCCACATAGACGTTGTTGTCGAAGACGTTGTTGTTGTTGTGGAGATAGGCGACCGCGATATCGCCGTTAGAGAGGGTCGTGACCGCGGGCCAGGAGTGGTCGCCCGTCGGGAAGCGGGTGATCACGACCTCGCCGCCGACCTTATTGCCCAGGCTATCGTAGCGCTGCCCGACAATTTCGGAGCCAAAGATCAGCGTCCGGCTGAAGTCGGTCCAGACGACGACGTAGCCGCCGTCGGGCAGACCGGTGAGCTGGCCCTCGCCCTGGAACGGGGTGCCGCCAAAGCCGACGGCGGCGTCCGTGGTGTTGACTTGCGTGAAAGGCTTCACAAGCCGCGGGGTGGTGGTCATGGTGTTCTCCTTCAACGGATCGTTCGGCGCCAGGCGATAATCGCGGCGTGCAGATCACGGGCGCGATCTGGCTATCGCCCCGAAGGCGATGCCGCCTGACATCGGGAGATGGCGCGTCCGTGGCGCTGACTTGCGTTTGCGATTTTACGAGGCGGATGCGGTGGTCATGGATCCTGACAACGGATCACGGCACGGGGCACGCCATCCACCTGATTTGCATTAGACCATGGCTGCAAGCAGCAAGCAACGAAATGGCGCAGATAGCTGTTGGCTATCGAGATCTAGACCACTGATCGCGACTGGATCTAGACCACTGATCGCGACTGGATCTACTGATCGCGACTGGATCTAGACCACTGATCGCGACTGGATCTACTGATCGCGACTGGATCTAGACCACTGATCGCGACTGGATCTAGACCACTGAGGTCCCGCGCGCGCGCGTAACGTCGATAAGTGGAGGAGTCGCCGGTGAATGGGATGTGCCAGTCGGGGCTCATCCCGACGCGCCCGCGCGGCGCGTCAGTTGGTCGGCGCGAGGTTGACGTCGCGCGCGAGCTTAACGATCGCCGCGACGTCGTCGCGATAGAATTTGCCGAACTCGTCCACCGTCATCGGTTTCGGCTCGACGCCCAATGTCGCCAATCGCTCCTGCACCGCCGGCACCGCGAGCGCCTTCTGCGTTTCGGCGTGCAGCCGGTCGATGATGGCGCGCGGGGTCTTCGCCGGGACGGCGAGACCGCCCCAGAACAGATATTCGGCGTTGGGATAGCCCGCCTCCACCACGCTCGGAACGTCCGGCAGCGCCGGCGCGCGTTTCGCCGTGCTCACCGCCAATGCCACCACCTTGCCGTCCCTGATGTTGGGCAGCGCCGGCGCGATCGGCAGGTAGTAGAAGTCGACGCGTCCGGTCATCACCTCGGTGAAGGCCTCGACCGGACCGCGGAACGGAATGTGCTGGACGTTGATGCCGGCGGCGACTCGCAGCCGCTCGCCGGCCCAGTGCGAGGCGGCGCCGAGGCCGGCGGAGGCGAAGTTCAACACGCCGGGGCTCGCCTTGGCGGCGGCGACGAGGTCGCCGACGGACTTCCAGCCTTTCGACGGCGCGGCGACGAGCACGCTCGGCTGCACGCCGAACATGGCGACGGGAATGAAATCGTTGACCGGATCGTAGGGCAGCGTCTTGTAGAGCGCCGCGGCGGAACCCTGCGAGGCCGTCAACAGCAGGAGGGTGTAGCCGTCCGGATCGGCCTTGGCGGCCGAGGCGGAGCCGATCGTGCCTCCGGCGCCCGTGCGGTTCTCGATCACGAACGACTGGCCGATCTGCTTCGACACCTGATCGAGCACGATGCGCGCCACGGTATCCGCCGCGTTTCCCGCGCTCACCGTGCTCACCGCCACGATCGAGCGGCTGGGCCAATCCTGCGCCAGCGCGGCCGGCGCGAGGGTGATGAGGACGGCGCCCGCGGCGGCGCACGAGATGCGGAGTGACATCGAAACCTCCTCCTGGAACTGTCGGCGAAGTTCTTGATCGACTTCGTTGTTGCGTTGGCTTACGCGCCGAGCCGCCCCCCGATATCGGCCGGCCGTGCGCCTTCGTGCGCATGATGCGCCCAATCGGGGTGCGCAAGCAACCGCGCGCCCTGCGCTCGCGCGTCGCACGCGGGCCCGTAGCGGTAGCCCGGATGAGCCTTAAGCGCGTTTACGCGGGTCTTCGACGCGCGCTATGGCGACATCCGGGATGTCATGCCCGGATGATGAGATACCGGCGAACCGCGTTCAGGGCGCAATAACCTTACAGCTTCACGGTAATTCTCGCGCGACGTCACTTAAGGGTTGTTGTCCATCCCGCCCGGCGCTTCGCGCCTGGTGGTTATGATCGAAGCGGCAGACCCGGATATCGCTTCGCTCATCCGGGCTACGCTTGCTGCGCTCGCTACGCTTGCTGCGCTCGCGCGTCGCACGCGGGGCGCCATAGCCGCGCGTTATCGCGACCATGCCTCGACTGCATTTTTTCCAGTCGTGCTGCGATCTGGCTCGGCGGGGCTGAGTTTGGTAATAGGGGATATAACAAAGATGTACTACGGACCGTAACAAAGACGTACTATTGACTCTAACAAAAATGTACTACGAACTGTAACAGAGCTCTCGTCGAACGCTCGTGCGCTGACTGCATCGTCGCACCCCACGGAGAACGAGTATGCCGCTATCATTCGATAACATGCAGGCGTCGCTCGCGCTGACGCAGTTCATTCCGCTTTCGGGAATCTTTCCGGCGAACAACCAGGACCCGCACGCGGATCCGGGAGGCATTCCGCTCGGCTCGATCCGCACCTTCGCCGGCAACTTTGCGCCGGGCGGTTCGGCGGCGGCCGGAGGGCAACTCCTGCCGATCAATCAGAACCACGCATTGTTTGCGCTGCTCGGCACCATGTACGGGGGCAATGGGACAACCACGTTCGCCCTTCCGGATTTGGATGGGCAAACCATGATCGGAGGGCAACTGGGGTTCGGATCCCGTCCCGCAATCGGTTCGAATGACACCAGGCTTGTAAACGCCGAGCTCCCGAGCAGCCTGGGCGGCAGCTCCCAGCCGCTCGACAATTATCAGGCCTCGCTGCCGGTCACCTACCTCATCCGGACGGCAGGCGTTTTTCCCTCCTTCGGCGGCACGGGAGGCGTCGATTTCATCGGCCAGATCGTACCGTTCGCGGGCGGTTTCGTGCCCGGCGGCTTCCTGCAAGCGAACGGTCAGGAATTGCCGATCGCCGATTACACAGCCTTGTTCAGTCTCATCGGCACCACCTATGGCGGCGACGGCGTTACGACGTTCGCGGTGCCGGATCTAAGCGGCCGTACCGTCGTCGGCACCACGTCCCAAGCGCCGATCGGAGCATACCTTGGGCAAGAGACGTCGCTGTTGAACTCCCAACTTCCCGTGGCGGCCGGCGGCAGCGGGCAGCCGGTCGACAATCATGAGCCGTCGGCGGCGCTCACCTACCTGATCTCTCTGCAGGGCATTTTTCCGTCGAGCAGCGGCGGCGGTAGTGTCGATCCGGCAACACAGTATCTCGGCGAGATCGTCGCGTTTGCGGGCGGCTTCGTTCCGGCCGGCTGGGCGGCGGCCGAAGGGCAAATCCTGCCGATCAATCAGTACCAGGCATTGTTTTCGCTGCTCGGCACCATGTACGGCGGCGACGGACGCGTCACCTTTGCTCTCCCCGACTTGCGCGACCGGGTAGCGATCGGCACCGGAGATGAGGCGCAGATCGCCCACGTCTTGGGCAGCAACACCTTCACCCTGCTGCCCGACAATATTCCGGAGCGGCTGCACGACTTCAACGGCGACTTCAACAGCGACATCCTGTGGCGCCACGACAGCGGGCAGGTCTATTTCTGGGAGATGGATGGCTTGGGGGTCAAAGCGGAGGGCGCTGTCGCGCACGCTGCGGTCCCCAACGCCTGGCATATCGAGGGCACCGGCGACTTCGACGCGGATCGCAGCAGCGACATCTTGTGGCGTCACGACAGCGGGCAGGTTTACGTCTGGGAGATGAGCGGGCTGAACGTCAAGACAGAAGGCACGATCGTGCACGCCGCTGTCCCCAACACCTGGCACGTGGAGGGCATCAGCGACTTCGACGGCGACCTCAAGAGCGACATCTTGTGGCGCCACGACAGCGGGCAGGTCTACATCTGGGAGATGAACGGCCTCGGGATCAAAGCCGAAGGCGGCATCGCGCACGCTGCTGTCCCCACCACCTGGCACGTCGAGGGCATCGGCGACTTCGACGGCGATGGGAAGAGCGACATCTTGTGGCGCCACGACAGCGGGCAGGTCTACATTTGGGAGATGAATGGCCTGAACATCAAAGCGGAAGGCACGATCGGGCACGACGCCGTCCCCACCACCTGGCAGGTCCAGGGCATCGGCGACTTCGATGGCGATGGGAAGAGCGACATCTTATGGCGTCACGACAGCGGGCAGGTCTACATCTGGGAGATGAATGGCCTGAACGTCAAAGCGGAAGGCACCGTCGTGCACGCTGCCGTCACCAGCGATTGGCACGTCCAGAGCGTCGGCGCGCAATACGGCGACAGCAACAGTGATATTCTCTGGCGCAACGACAATGGGCAGGTCTATGTCTGGGAGATGAATGGCCTGCAGATCAAAGCGGAGGGCGCTATCGCGCACGCTGCCGTCCCCAACGACTGGCACATTTTAGCTTGATGTGATTGGCCGAACGGTCTCGGCGCGCAGCCCGGATGCGTAGCCCGGATTGAGCCTTGAGCGCATTCACGCGCGTCTTCGACGCGTTATGGCGAGATCCGGGATGTCCGTCGGCAGGGTCGGATGCCCGGCGCGACGGCGTTTAGGGCGAAAACCACGTCTTCACGGTGACTCTCGCGTAACGCCTTGGCGATCACGCTGGCGCTTTACGCGACATGGCTGTGCTGGAAGAAGCAGACCCGGATATCGCTTCGCTCATCCGGGCTGCGCTTTACTGCACGGAGCTGCGGAATCCTATTCCAGCAGTGACGAGTTTGGGGCCATTTCACTCCTGCAGCCGCCGCAACCACCAGTGCGAGAGCATGCGCAAGCCGATCGCCGCCACGAGCCCAACGCCGATGGAGAGCGCTTGTTGCAGTATCGTATGCCGCGTGTAAAACGCCGGGACGAGGAACACGCCGAGGAGCGCCGCGACGCCGAGGTTGTTCCAGAACGTCGCAGCCAACTTCACCTGCTCATTGTGAACGAGATTCGACATGACGAAGGTCCTCCGGCCGGGAGTCGCCTCATCCTGAGGAGGCGGCGAAGCCGCCATCTCGAAGGATGAGGCGGCGGCGGGGTAATGAGATCGGCTCTCGCAGCGCAGGCTCCTCTCTTGAAAAAGTCAAGAAGTGAATACAAAACCGCGGGATCCTCACGCGAAGTCCCATTGAACAATTAGGAAGCGGTCATGCGGTACGCCGCAGTCTACTGCCGCTTCGAAGAATCGAATTTGTGATTTTGTAAGTCGGTCCTTATTTTTGCGCTTCGCTTCGACAAATACATAATCGGTTGAATCGTAAACGTAGAGGTCAAGACAAACTCCCCGACCGGCACGTTTCCAAATTTGAGAAAGCAACTTCATTCGGTCGTCGTCCGCTCATCGAGCGGGCCTAAGTTGGCGCGCTATTCGCAAAGGCGGGTGATGGCGCGAAGGGATGTCGCTTATGACGGGTGGCGGCTGCGCTTCCGCCATAGCGAAAAGCTATTGCGCGGTCCGACTATCGCTTGGCGTCCGCTCGGCGTGCGAGGATGTAAACCTTCTGGTCTATGGTTGGGGGGCTCATCAAACGTGTTATATGAGCACGATGTCACGCGACGGGCTGGGCTGCGGCTACAGCTCTGGCGCTCCGATCAAACGCCGAACGCCGCGATAGGAGAATGCAGCGATGACGATTCGCAGCCACGCGTACGCGCTATCCGACGCGAATACTTTGGTGTCGTTCAGTCCGGCAACTCCATCCGTCGGAACTTCGATCCCCGTGACCGGTCTCATGGCTGGGCAAACATTAGTCGGCATCGATGTCCGGCCGGCGAATGGTCTCTTGTATGGGCTTGGCGTCAATGCCATGACGGACACGGCGACGCTCTACAACATTTCGGTGTTAACCGGCGTTGCCACTATTGTGGGAACAATCGGGGGTGTCGGAGACCTTCCTGGTTCAGGCTATGGGTTCGACTTCAATCCGGTAGTCGACCGCATCCGCGTCACGACCGATACCGGCCTGAATTTCCGCATCAATCCGAACAATGGCTCGCTTGCCGGCAGCGATCCCATGATCACTCCCGCCGGAAGCCAGATCTCCGGTGTGGCTTATACCAATGACGAAACGGGTCTAGCTTTCAATGGCGGCGTCACCACGCTGTACACCTTGGATTCATTCAGCGACCAGTTGATGATTCAAGGACTCGGCGGTAATCCGAATGGGGGCGTCCAGAGCCCCGTGGGTCCCGTCGGGGTGGGGGACTTCTCAACCCTCAATGGCTTCGACATACCTCCGGGCGTTGACACATTGGTCGCAAACTTCGGTGTGCCATCCGGCTCCGGGCTTGCCTTGTTGACCGTCGGCGGCGCGGTGCAGTTGTACAGTATCAATCTAGTAACGGGCGCCGGAACGCTGATCGGTACCTTTCTGGACGGGATCACCCCGGCCAGCGGTCTTGCGATCCTGAACCCGCCCTCCGGCGCCGATTTCAATGTCGACGGCCGCGGCGACATCCTTTTCCGCCACGACAGCGGCGAGGTCTATCTCTGGGAGATGAATGGTCTGCAGGTCAAAGAAGAGGGCAGTCCGCCGCACGCCCCAGTCACCAACGATTGGCACGTCCAGGGCGTCGGCGACTTCAACGGCGACTTCAACAGCGACGTTCTCTGGCGGCAAGACGGCAGCGGCCAGGTCTATCTCTGGGAGATGAATGGCCAACAGGTTCAAGCGGAGGGCGCTGTCGCGCACGCCCCAGTCACCAACGATTGGGACGTCCAGGGCGTCGGCGATTTCAACGGCGATGGCAACAGCGACGTTCTCTGGCGTCAGGACGGCAGCGGCGAGGTCTATGTCTGGGAGATGAATGGCCAACAGGTTCAAGCGGAGGGCGCTGTCGCGCACGCTCCGGTCACTAGCGATTGGCACGTCGAGAGCGTCGGCGATTTCAATGGCGATGGCAACAGCGACGTTCTCTGGCGTCAGGACGGCAGCGGCCAAGTCTATGTCTGGGAGATGAATGGCCAACAGGTTCAAGCGGAGGGCGCTGTCGCGCACGCCCCAGTCACCCCCGATTGGCACGTCCAGGGCATCGGTGACTTCAACGGCGACGGCAACAGCGACGTTCTCTGGCGTCAGGACGGCAGCGGCCAAGTCTATGTCTGGGAGATGAATGGCCAACAGGTTCAAGCGGAGGGCGCTGTCAATCGCCTTCCGGTCCCTAGCGATTGGCACGTCGAGAGCGTCAACGATTTCAACGGCGATGGCAACAGCGACGTTCTCTGGCGTCAGGACGGCAGCGGCCAGGTCTATGTCTGGGAGATGAATGGCAAAGGTTCAAGCGGAGGGCCCTGTCGCGCACGCCCCAGTCACCAACGATTGGCACATCTTCAGTGACCTGAACTTCATCTGACGCCAAACCAAGTCTGCGCTGAGATTCAAGCGGAGGGCGCTGTCGCGCACGCTGCCGTCCCCAACGACTGGCACATTTTATCTTGAAGTGATTGGCCGAACGGCCTCGGCGCGCAGCCCGGGTGCGTGGCCCAAATTGCGTGTGGCGAGAGGTGGAGAGATTACCGGTAGTTGACTACAATTTGTACTTGACTACAATAAGCATCCATGGTATATAGATTTGCATCCTCGCTCATTGAGGGGCGTCTCCGGAGGCGATCCTGAAGGCGGAGCGGGGTGTGGCGTCCTGCGGCGGCTAACCGCTCGCCTCGGGAGGCTCGGGACCTCCGGATCCGGCGGCAATGCCGGGGGAAGGAAAGTGCGCCGACGCCAAGGGTTTAGCGGGCTTGCCCGCCGAAGCTCCAGCGAAGGCGGGGTCACGGCCGGAAAACGCCACGGTGGAGCGCCGAAAGGCGAGCGTGCGTTTCGCTGTCCAAGCGCAACGGACGCGCCGCGCCTCACCCGCGCGGCTCACTCGCGCCGAAAGGCGCGACGAAGATGAAGAAGATGCGCCTCTCGGCGCTCCGCCCACCCCTCGGCTCGGTGGGTGAAAATGAAGCTAACCCGCGCGCGAAGGCGCACGGGAACGAGTAGGTGTGCGCTGTTTGACATCGTGAGATGGACTACCAACCCGTCCGAGCTATCGCGTGTCCCGGATGCGATGCAGCGCGAGCGGCAGCGAAGCCTTAAGCGCGTTCACGCGCGTCTTCGACGCGCTATGGCATCGCTGATCCGGGACCATCACGGATCGGAACGGTCCACGCAAGTCGGGTTTACCCGACTTGCGCACATCTAATAAGCGCCGATCTCGGGTAAACCCGAGATCGGTGTCTGCAACGCACCATTCGCTTCGCTCATGCTGCGCTGCGCCCGGGACACCAGAGCGCTGCGACGCAGATTCGTCCGCGACTGCTGATCGCGGGAAGAACCAACCTGCACGTGTGGTCGGCGGGGGTCCATTGTTTGCGGATTGTTATTTACAATGAAAATACCAACTCAAGCGTGTGAGCCGTTTCGCGAGCGCTGCGCGCGAGAGTGACGAGAAGCAGTTGAAAGTTGCGCCTGTCTCCTGTTTTCGTCCTGTTACGTCCTGTTATTTGGGGGACACCAGCGGCGCGAAACGGGTGCGAGGTCGAGCCCGTTTCCTGTTCTCTTCCGATGCGTTACGAGCAAAACCAGGGGCGGCAGGTTGTACCCGCGCTCCTGTTTTTCTCCTGTTATTTACAGGAGCCGCTCCGGAGCATGTTGTGCTTGAAGCAGGTCAGGCACCCGAGTGCGGCGGTTATCTTCCTGGCCGCGCTTTTGCGCTGCGCAGCGGTGCTGCTTCGGGAGTGAGGCTGCCTTCGACCTCCACGGCGGCCTGCAGCCAGGTCCGCGCCATTTCCAGCAGGACTTGGCGGTGCCGTTCCGATTTGCTCTCGCCGGCCCAACGCAAACACTCTTGCGCGAATTCGCGGAATTCTGCGGGAGATGACGGCATGCGCGCGCCCGCCTCGGAGTGAACGTTTCGGCCTACTTGGCCATGCGCCAAAGTTGAAATCCCTGCGCATCGATGGCTTCTTCGATCGCCGCGCGGGAGAATTTGTAGGGAGGAGCTTTCTCGGGGCCGATGGCGCCGGTGGCGGTCCAGGGGCCATGCTGGGCTGGAAGCTTGCTGCCGGCGAGATCGCCGGCGAAGGCCTGCAAACCTTTCCTCGCTTCCGACTTGAAAATGTACTACTGTCTGCGCTGCGACCGTGCGCGGTCTTCCATGAAGCGGCCGGCCTGACGACGCCGCGCGCGACGCGCATCATTCGCCCGAGGGTGCCGGATGTCTGCTGTACGCCAGAACGACGGCTGCCACGCCGAAGGCGACGGCCGCGCTCAGCGCCAAGCCAAACAGGACCGTCCACACGTCGCGCTCCTCTGGTCGCAGGCGAGAGCGCGACCGGTCTCTCGGCCACCGGCGCCTGTATTATTGTGCATTATGACCGGTGATGGTGCGAGAGTGCGCTTTATCGGTGCGATTGTCGAGGGCAGTTGAGCCTTTATTCTCCATCACATCATGCGGTTGCGCCCCTTGCGGGAATTGCGTACAGTCCCGATATTCGATCTTGGCCTTGTTTGTCGAAGCACCTTCGGGTGTGTCTTCCCAATAGGCGCTAACTTCGGATGGGCGGTCGCACGGTGAAATGGTTCAACCCGTCGAAAGGTTATGGGTTCATTGCGCCGCAGGACGGCGGCAAAGACGTATTCGTCCACATCTCCGCGGTCGAGCGCGCCGGCCTGACCTCGCTCAACGAGGGTCAAGTGGTCGAGTACGAGGTGGTCAGCAACCGCGGCAAGCAGGCGGCGGAGAATCTCAAAACGCGCTGACCGCGCAACCATCAACAGCTTGACGGCGCGTGCAGCGCTTGAGAGCAGATCGGAAACATTTTGCAGGTACTCGTACGCGACAACAACGTCGATCAAGCCCTCAAGGTGCTCAAAAAGAAGCTGCAACGCGAGGGCATCTTTCGTGAGATGAAGCGCCGCAAGGCGTATGAAAAACCGTCGGAGCGCAAGACCCGCGAGAAGGCGGAAGCGATCCGGCGCGCGCGCAAAGCCGCCAGGAAGCTGGCGCAGCGCGAAGGCTTGCTCCCCATGCCCAAGCGCAAGGAGATCGCACCGCGCCGCGCGCCGCCTCGGTCGTGGTGAGTCGTTCGTGTGACGACAGCAAGCGTAGTCCGGATGCAGCCATAAGCGCGTTTACGCGCGTCCATAGTCCGTCGAAGACGGGCGTGGACGCGCTATGGCGACATCCGGGGTTGCCGGTTCGAGCATAGTCGCGTGCCGCCCAACATCCAGGAATACATCCCGGATTTCGCTGCGCTCAATCCGGGCTACGACTACTGAGTTCAGCGCAAGCAGGAGACTCGGTCTTACCCTCCCCCTTGCGGGGAGGGATAGGCGGCCTTCGGCCGCCGTTCTTAGCCGCCAAGAACGCCGATGCGAAGCATCGGCTATGCGCCGAGGCGTAGCGAAGGCGGGCGGGGTGGGGGTCGTTGTTGTGGCGCGATTCGCATGCCCCAACACTGACCCCCACCCCCAACCCCTCCCCGCAAGGGGGAGGGGAGCACACCGAGTGCGCGGCATCAGAAAGCGACAACACGAAGGAGATCATCAAATGGCGACGACGCCACGACCAGCGACCAAGACCATAAGCATGCCCACCGCCCCGGAGGAATCGGTCCCGGAGCCGGTCACGCAGCGCAAGCCGGCGGACGGCCGATTTCGCCTGCAGGTGGATCGGCAAACGAAAGCCTCGTATGCGACCTATGAAGCGGCGGAAAAAGTAGGACTGGGAATCAAGAAAGAGCACCCGATCCTGCAGGTCGCGATCTACGACGGCCTCGAGAGCGTGAACAAGATTATCGAATTGCCGTAACTCAGTCCCGATGCAACGGTGATCGGCGCGCGGCGCGTGCCGCTGCTTACCCTCCCCTGGAGGGGGAGGGTCGCCGAGCGAAGCGAGGCGGGGTGGGGTGCCTACACCTCCAGCTGCGCGGCGATGGGGGAGGGCATCCAGCCGGCGGCAAGGCCGAGGTCGGCGAGGATCACCTGCGCCGCGTTATAGGCGGGAAGCCCGGTGATGTTGCCGCCGGGATGGCTGCTGGCGCCGCAGAGATAGAGCCCTCGGAGATGCGTGCGGTAGGCGCCGGCGCCGAGAAACGGCCGGTGATAGCCGACCTGGTCGTTGGCGAACGCGCCGACGAGGAGATCGCCCTCGCGCATGTTGGGGAGATCGCGCTCGGTGTCGAGCGGCGTGCGCGCGAACGAACCGAGGATCGCGTCGGCGAGGTTGGGCGCGTGCGCTTGCCAGAGCTTGAGCATCGCGCGCGCGTGCTCGTCGCGCAGGCGGTCCCAGTTCGCGGCATCGCCATGCACGCGGTACGGAAGCTTCTCCCACATGAACGCGGTGTGGCGTCCTGCCGGCGCCTGGCTCGCATCGAACAGCGTCGGGCAGGCGCCCCACATCACGGTCGGCGGAATGATGCCGGCCTCGTGGTGGCGCACGATGTCGGCGAACCGCTCCACGTGGTCGAGGCCGAGAATCACCATGAACGCGCGCGCAAGCTCGGGATGCTCGGCGCTCGCGGAATAGCGCGGCGGTTCGCTGAGATTGAGGTGCAGGGCAAAGAGCGGCGCCAGCAGATTGTAGCGGAAGCGTTGCGCGCGCTCGCGCATCTCGCGCGGGAGCAGATCTTCGTCGAGGAGATCGAGGAAGGTCTGATGCGGATTGAGCGACGAGGCGACGACGTGCTTCGCGCGGATCAATTCGCCGTCGCGCGTTTCGATGCCGACGGCACGGCCGCCTTCGACCACGATGCGCTCGGGCTCGGTGTTGAGGCGAATCTCGCCGCCCGCTTCGCGCACCGCCGCTTCGAGCGCGCGCGCCAGCGCCGCCGAGCCGCCGCGCGCCATCTGCGCCTTGGCCGGGCTCGCGAGCAGCGCGGCGATGTGATGGCCGAAGCCCGGTAGGCGCAGGTCGACCTCGCGCAGGCCGTTGAAGAACAGCAGGCCCGCCTTGATGGTCGGATGCTCGAACTCCTGCTCGACGAATTCGAGCGGCGAGAGCGCGCTCACCGCAAGGAGCCGCCGGCCGGCGCTGGTGCGGGAAAGCAGCGCGCGACGCTCCTCGGGCGGCAGCGGCGGCGAGCGCGCTTCCGGCGCAAGCATCTGCGCGACGATCGGCACGAACTCGTCGTGCCAGCGGCGCAGCGTCGCGGCGTCGCGCGAGCTGAACGCGGCGAACGAGTCGATGGTCTTGCCGATGTCGGTCCACCACTCGAGCGCGCGGCCGTCGCCGGTGATGAGCGCGACGTTGAGCTCGGGCTCGATCAGCTGCGCGCCGTGCCGCTCGAGCGCAAGATCCGCGTACCACGGCATGGCGGTGATGGCGCGCAGGAAGAACGCATGGGTGTTGTGGAAGAATCCGCCATGGCGCGGATCTTCGATCGTGCTCAATCCGCCGCCGGCCACCGCGCGGCGCTCGACGGCGAGCGTCTTCATCCCGGCCTTGCCGAGATAGGCTTGCAGGATGAGCCCGTTGTGCCCGGCGCCGAGAATAATCGCGTCGTAGGTGCTGGTCATGCTACGCCGTCGAAATTAACGCGTGCGGCGAACTCGGTCTGCTCCCTCCCCCGCTTGCGGGGGAGGGGTGGGGAGGGGGTGAGCGCGCACGACTAAATCTTGTCGCATGCCCCCTCCCTATCCCTCCCCCGTAAACGGGGGAGGGGACGCACCGAGCCTGCGGCAAAGGTACATCACACCACGGTCTGGTGGCGCTCGATGCAGATGCGCAGCACCTCGTCGGGGTCGCGCTTCCACCAATTATTAGCGGAGAGAATTTCGACCTCGCAATGGCCGCGATAGCCGGCGCGCTCCACCATGGCGCGGATTGCGCGCAGATCGATCACGCCGTCGCCCATCATGCCGCGGTCGAGCAAAAGGTCAGCGGTCGGCAGCAGCCAATCATTGACGTGGTAGGCGAGGATGTTTTGGCCCGCGCGCGCAATCTCCTTCTCGAGGTCGGGATCCCACCAGACGTGGTAGGTGTCGACCACGACGCCGGCGCCCTCGCCTAATTCCTCGCAGAGGTCGTTCGCCTGCGCGAGCGTGTTCACGCAGGCGCGGTCCGCCGCGTACATCGGGTGCAGCGGCTCGATCGCGAGCGGCACGCGCGAGCGCCGCGCGTAGGGCAGCAGCGCATGCAGCGCGTCGCGCACCTGCATGCGCGCGTCGGCGATGTCGCGCGAGCCTTTCGGCAATCCGCCGACCACGAGGACGAGGCATTGCGCGCCGATCACGGCGGCTTCGTCGATGGCGCGGCGGTTGTCGTCGAGCGCCGCGCGGCGGGAGGCTTCATCGGCGGCCGGAAACATGCCGCCGCGGCAGAGCCCGGTGACGGTCATGTCATGCGCGCGGATGAGCTTTCCGGCGCGCTCGGGCCCGCACGCTTGCACGATGTCGCGCCAGGGCGAGATCGCGGAGAGGCCGGCGCGCGCGCAGCCCTCGACGAGTTGCTCCAGCGACCACGCCTTCACCGTCATCGAATTGATGGAGAGCAGCGCGCGATCGTGCGACAGGTCGCGCATCACGCTAGATCCCGCTCCGCTGTCGTCCCCGCGCAAGCGGGGACCCATGACCACCGGCTCTGGAATATGGGTCCCCGCTTGCGCGGGGACGACGGGACATATGAAGCGCCCATCACGCCGCGATGCCGCGCGTCGCCAGCACGCAGCGCATGCGCGCCGCCGCGCGCTCGGGATCGGCGAGCAAGCCCGCCGCGTCGGCGAGCCGGAACAGCTCGGCGAGATGCAAGGTCGAGCGCGCGCTCTCCTGGCCGCCGACCATGGTGAAATGATCCTGCAGGCCGTTGAGATAGGCCATGAACACCACGCCGGTCTTATAAAAGCGCGTCGGCGCCATGAAGATGTGGCGCGAGAGCGGCACGGTGGGTGCGAGAATATCGTGGAAGGTCTCGGCGTCGCCGCGTGTCAGCGCGCCGAGCGCGGCGGCGGCCGCCGGCGCGATGGCGTCGAAGATGCCGAGCAGCGCGTCGGAATAGCCTTGCGCGTCGCCGGCGATCAGCTCGGCATAATTGAAGTCGTCGCCGGTATACATGCGCACGCCCTGCGGCAGGCGGCGACGCATGGCGATCTCCTTGTCCTTGTCGAGCAGCGAGACCTTGACGCCGTCGACCTTCTCGGGATGCGCGGCGATCACGTCGACGGCAACCTCCATCGCCGCGTAGTGATCCTTGTGGCCCCAATAGCCATCGAGCGCGGGATCGAACATCTCGCCGAGCCAATGGATGATCACCGGCTCTTTCACCTGCGCGAGGATGCGGCCGTAGACCTTGGCGTAGTCGTCGGGAGAGCGCGCCGCCTTGACCAGCGCGCGGCTCGCCATCAGCACGACGCGCCCGCCGAGCTTCTCGATCGCCGCGCATTGCTCCTCGTAGGCGCGGACGACGTCATCGAGGCTCGCGCCGTTGGCCGCGAGCTGATCGGTGCCGGCGCCGCAACCGATGAGCGCGCCGGGACAATCGCGCGCAGCGTCGAGCGAGCGGCGGATCAGTTCGAGCGAGGTCGGCCAGTCGAGGCCCATGCCGCGCTGCGCGGTATCCATCGCCTCGGCGACGCCGAGCCCGAGCGACCACAGATAGCGGCGGAACGCGACGGTGCGCTCCCAGTCGATGGCGGCGTCGAGCCAGGGATCGGCGTCCGCCAGCGGATCGGCGACCACATGCGCCGCCGCATAGGCGATGCGGTTGAACGGCGGCTTCGCCGCGGGAAATTCACGCGGCGGCCGCGTCGTGTACGGCTTAAGCTTGCCGCCGGCGACGGGAAGATTGAGCGTGGGCACGTTGCGTTCCTCGTTAGCTATTGCTCTCGTGTCCCGGGCGCAGCGCAGCACGAAGCGCCTTGGCGCGTAGTGGTGCGCTGCAGACCCGGGACCGTTCCGGTCTGTAGCGGTCCCGGATCAGCGGTGCACCGCTCCGCAAAGTGCTCCGCGCTGCACCGCGTCCGGGACACGAACATCACACCTCCAGCTGCGGAATGTCGATCCAGCGGCGCTCCTTCCAGCTCTTGAGCCCGGCCTCGGCGAGCTGCACGCCCTTGGCGCCTTCGAGCAGCGTCCATTTGAACGGCGCGCCCTCGAAGAGATGGCGGATGAACATCTCCCATTCCGCCTTGAAGCCGTTGTCATAAGTATCGCCCGGCACCTCGCTCCAGGTCGCGAAGAAATTGATCGGCTGCGGCACGTCCGGGTTCCACACCGGGCGCGGCGTGTTCACGCGCGCCTGGCTCCAGCACTTCTGCAAGCCCGCGACCGCCGAGCCCAAGGTGCCGTCGACGTGGAAGGTGACGAGATCGTCGCGCCGCACGCGCGTGCACCAGGAGCTGTTGATGTGCGCGACGACGCCGCCTTCGAGCTGGAAGGTGGCATAGGCGGCGTCATCCACGTCGGCCTTGTACGGCTTGCCGTTCTCGTCCCAGCGCTTGGGAATGTGGGTCGCGCCGAGGCAGGACACGCTTTTGACTTCGCCGAACAGATTGTCGAGCACGTAGCGCCAGTGGCAGAGCATGTCGAGGATGATGCCGCCGCCGTCCTTCTTGCGGTAATTCCACGACGGCCGCTGCGCCGGCTGCCAGTCGCCCTCGAACACCCAATAGCCGAATTCGCCGCGCACCGCGAGGATGCGGCCGAAGAAGCCGGAATCGATCAGCATCTTGAGCTTGAGCAGGCCGGGAAGAAAGAGCTTGTCCTGCACCACGCCGTGCTTGATGCCGGCTTCCTTCGCCGCGCGCGCCACTTCGAGCGCGTCCGCGAGCGTCTCGGCCACCGGCTTTTCGCAATAGATGTCCTTGCCGGCGGCGATCGCCCGGCGCAACAGCTTGGCGCGCAGCTTGGTGGTGGCGGCATCGAAGAACAGCGTATCCTCGCGGCTTTTGAGCGCGGCGTTGAGGTCGGTGGTCCAGCGCGCGATCCCGTGCGCCTTGGCCAGTTGCGCGAGCTTGGCTTCGTTGCGGCCGACGAGAATCGGATCGGGCATCACCGTGTCGCCGTTACGCAACGCAACTCCGCCCTGCGCGCGAATGGCGAGAATCGAGCGGATCAGATGCTGGTTCATGCCCATGCGCCCGGTGACGCCGTTCATGATGATGCCGAGCCGTTGTTGCGCCATTTCAGTGTTTGCCCTTTATTCCTACGCCGCGCCAAAGCGCGTCGCGTCATGCCCGCGAAAGTACATGACGCCAAAAGTAGACATGTGTCCCGGGCGCAGCGCAGCATAAGCGAAGCGAAATGATGCGCTGCAGACACCGATCTCGAGTTTACCCGAGATCGGCGCTTAGATGTGCGCAAGTCGGGTAAACCCGACTTGCGTGGACCGTTCCGGTCCGTAGCGGTCCCGGATCAGCGGTGCACCGCTTCACTTCGTTTCGCGCTGCACCGCATCCGGGACACGCCGTTAGTTTAGCGCCTCATCACTCCATCCCCAACAGCCGATAAATTCGCCGCGCATATTCCCCGAATGCCTCGCTGGTCTTCATCTCCAGCGTGCGCGGATGCGGCAGCTCGACGCGGAAATTGTCGGCCATGCGCGCGGGGCCGGCGGTAAGCACGATCACGCGGGTGCCGAGAAACACCGCCTCGGTGATGCCATGGGTGACGAAGACGATGGTCTTCTTCGCCTCCTGCCAAATGCGCAACAGCTCGAGGTTCATCTTTTCGCGCGTGAGCGCGTCGAGCGCGCCGAACGGCTCGTCCATTAGAATGAGCTTGGGATCGTGGATGAGCGCGCGGGCGATCGCCGCGCGCTGCTGCATGCCGCCGGAAAGCTCGTAGGGATAGAGTTCTTCTTTGCCTTTGAGCCCGACGAGGGCGAGAAGATCGCGGGCGCGCGCACGGCTTTGCGCCATCGGCAGCCCGAGAATTTCCGCCGGCAGCAGCACGTTGTCGATCACGCGCCGCCATTTGAGCAGCAGCGGCTGTTGGAACACCATGCCGATGTCGCGCGACGGGTCGAACGGCTGTGAGGGCGAACCGATCCTCACCTCGCCGGACTCGTACGGATGGAGCCCCGCGAGAATCTTGAGCAGCGTGGTCTTGCCGCAACCGGAAGGGCCGACCAGCGACACGAGCTCGCCCGCTTCCACGTCGAAGGTCGCCTCGGAAATGGCGAGCAAGCCCGCCCCGCGCGTGCGGTAGGTCTTCTGCACGCCGGCGAGATGGATGAACGGTTCGCCCATGGGTCCGGCCGCGGTGAGGCTCACGAGATGCGCGCGTCGCGCGGCACCAGCATGTGCTCGAGCGCAAGCACCATCCCGTAAAGCACGACGCCGATGAGCGTGATCAGGATCACCGCCATGAACATGGCGGCGGTGTCGAGCGTGACCTGCACCTGCAGCATGAGGTAGCCGAGCCCGCGGTCGGAGCCGAGGAACTCGCCGACAATGGCGCCGGCGACCGCCAGGATCGCGGCGACCTTCATGCCGGAAAACACGTAGGGCAGCGCACCGGGCAGCTGAATCTTGGTGAACAGCTGCCAACGCGAGCCCTTGAGCGTGTGCACGAGATCGAGCAGATCGGGCTCGACCTCGCGCAGGCCGCGCGCGGTGGTGAGCACGATGGGAAAAAAGCAGATGGCGAATGCCATCATCGCATTCGGTCCGATGCCGTATTTGAACCAGACGATGATCAGCGGGCCGAGCGCGACTTTGGGGATCATATTGAGGCTGACCAAGAGCGGCATCACCGCCATTTCCAGCCAGCGGAACCAGGAGAAGAGGAGCGCCGCGCCGATGCCGAACACGACGGCGAGAATATAGCCGCCGAAGATTTCGACCGTCGTCACGGCGATGTTTTCCGGCCAGCGATAGTTCGGCACGAGCAGCGCGTGCACCGTCTCGTAGGGCGAAGGCATGACGAATTTCGGCACCTCGCCGAGCTTGACGAAGAGATACCACGCGACGAGTAGCCCGATGTGGCTGAGCACCGCCAGCGCATAGCGCTGCAGCGCCTGTGGATGTCCTCCCAACGCCTCCTCCCTCACGTGCGAGCACAGTTGCCGGCATCGTAGGGCAAGGCGGGGACCGGAACCAGTTGACGCGGCCGACGGCGCATCGCCGCACCTAGCTCTTAGCATTTAGCCGCGTGTCCCGGATGCGGTGCAACGCGAAACGAAGTGGAGCGGTGCGCCGCTGATCCGGGACCGCTACAGACCAAGACGGTCCCGGGTCTGCAGCGCACCACTTCGTGCTGCGCTGCGCCCGGGACGCGCTGCTCAGGACAGCCACCGCTGCAAATTCGCGCGCACGAAGGCGTCGTCGTTGAGGTGCGGATAGGCGGCGCAGACGCGATCGATCTCTTGCTTCTGCCCGGGCCCGAGCGTCTCGCTCGGATCGAGGCACCAGATGCCTTCGAGCAGACCCTGGCGGCGCAGGATCTCGTGGCAGCCGGCGATCACGCCGTGAAAATCGTTGGCGGCGTCGAAGATCGCCGCGTTGCAGTCGGTCACCTGCGCGTCGAGCGCCAGCAGGCCGGCGGGTACCTCGTTCGCGGCAACGGCGGCGTGAATACGCTCCAACAGCTCGACCGCGCGCTTGACCCACACGCTCCAATGGCCGAGCAGTCCGCCCTTGATGCGCGTGGTGCGCTCGCGTCCGTTCGCGACCACGGTGAAGGGCGTAACGAGATCGAGGACGATGTGATCGTCGTTGCCGGTATAGAGCGTGATGCGGTCGGTGGCATCCGCCTCGATGACGCCGCGCACGACATCGAGCGTGCGGTAGCGATTAAACGGCGCGATCTTGATGGCGACCACGTTCTCGATCGCCGCAAAGCGGCGCCAGAATGAGACCGGTAGCACGAGGCCGCCCACGGCGGGCTGCAGGTAGAAGCCGACCAATGGAATCTCGCGCGCGACCGTCTGCGCGTGCGCGATCAGCTCGTCTTCGCTCGCGCCGCCCTTGAGCGCGGCAAGCGAGAGGAGGCCCGCGTGATAGCCGAGGCCGCGCGCGACTCGCGCCTCCTTGACCGCCTGCACGGTGCGGCCGGTGAGCCCCGCGATCATGATCGGAGCTTCGCGGGCCCATTCGGCGGCGCTGCGCATGGCGAGTTCCAGCACCGGCGCGAACAGTCCCGCCTCGCGGATGGCGAACTGGGTGGTGTGCACGCCGACCGCGAGCCCGCGCGCGCCGGCATCGAGATAATATCGGGTGAGCGCGCGCTGGCGCCGCGCATCGAACTTGCGATCGCGGTCGAGCGCGAGCGGATGCGCCGGAATCACCACGCCCTCGCGCAACGACGCGAGCACTTGCGGGGGCCAGTCCTGCCAGCGCGACATCATGAACTCGTTCTCTCACCTGCGCCGCATTGCATCG
>WNGF01000363.1_pt1 | contig 73004 bp, 64 predicted proteins | sample 5400641 | NCBI WGS metagenome assembly WNGF01 (sample SAMN13153371, study PRJNA577476) | soil metagenome | isolation source: 80 cm soil or saprolite under grassland replicate 2 | place: USA:California | collected 2016-06-15
CCCCCTCGGTCATCGGGGTGCGCGCCCCGGGGGCGATGGCGTTCACGCGGATGCCGTACTTGGCCAGCTCCAGCGCGGTGATGGTGGTGAAGGCGGCCACGGCGGCCTTGGCCGCGCCGTAGTTGGACTGGCCCAGGTTGCCGAGCAGGCCGGAGGTGGAGGTGGTGTTGACGATCGCCCCCGGCCGTCCCTCCCGCTTCCACCAGGCGCTGGCGTGCCTGGTGGTGGCGAAGGTCGCGCCAAGGCTGACGCGGACGACCAGGTCGAACTCGTCAGGGCCGAGGTTGAAGACCATGCGGTCGCGGACCACGCCGGCGTTGTTGACCAGCCCGTCCAGCCCGCCGAAGCGCTCGACCGCCAGGGCCACCAGCCGCCCGGCGGCGTCGAAGTCGGCCACGTCCTCCTCGGCGGCGACGGCGCTGCCGCCGTCGGCCCGGATCGCGGCCGCCACCTCCTCGGCGCCGCGCAGGTCGTCCACCACCACGCTGGCGCCCTCGCGCGCCAGTGCCAGCGCCTCCTCGCGCCCGATGCCCTGCCCGGCGCCGGTGACGATGACCACCTTGCCGTCGAGTGCTCCCACCTGGCTCGCCTCCGCCCTCTCCGTGTCAGGCACGCAGCAGCTCGCCGCGGGCGACGACCACCGCCGAGCCGGCGACCTCGACCACGTCGATGCGGTCGCCCTCCCCCTCCACCCGGGCGTGGAGCGTCGAGGGGCGGCCGATCTCGACGCCTTGGCTGATCTCGATCTCCTCGCCGAAGGCGATGCGGCCGTGGCGCGCCAGGTGCACCGCGAGCGGCCCGGCGGCCGAGCCGGTCGCCGGGTCCTCGGCGACGCCGTAGAAGGGCGCGAACATCCGCGTCTTCCAGCGCCGCCCCGCGCCGGCGAAGCAGTTGGCGCCGACCTCGGGCAGTTGCGCGAGGGCACCCAGGTCCGGCTGCAGCGCCGCCACCGCCTGCTCGCTCTCGAGCGCGACGTAGACGTGCCTCGGCCCGTTGCGGTAGGCGACGACCGGCAGCTGGGAAGCCTCGACGCCGAGCGCGGCGAGCAGCTCGCCGGCACGGTCGTACGGCTCCCAGCTCGGGATCGGCTGCCGCATGCGGCCGGAGACGATGCGCCCACCCGCTCGTTCGAAGGCGACCGCCACCTCGCCGGCGCCGGTCTCGAGCCGGACCTGGTCGGCGCCGGTGGACTCGCCGAGCAGCAGGGCGGTGCCGAGCGTCGGGTGCCCGGCGAACGGCAGCTCGGTGGACGGGGTGAGGATGCGGATGCGCGCGTCGGCGCCGGCCTCGGCGGGGAGCACGAAGACCGTCTCGGAGAGGTTCATCTCCCTGGCGATGCGCTGCATCCGCTCGGGAGGGACCTCGCCGCCGTCTGGGAAGACGGCCAGCGCGTTGCCCTCGAACGGCGTGTCGGTGAAGACGTCGGTGATCACATATCTGTGCATGGGCGCGAAGCTATCAGTCCCGGTCGGCCCCGCGGAGGGGGTCTGGGATGGTGAGCGCGATCAGCGCGACCACCACGGCCAGCGCGGAGGTCAGCGCGACGGCGCCGCGGAAGTCGCCCGCGGCGCTCTTCAGCGCCGCCATCACGGCGACCACCACCGCCCCGCCGAGGTTGCCGGCGAGCAGCATCACGCCGACGGCGGTGCTGCCGACCTGCGGCCCGAGCGAGGCATCCTCCGACGCCACCGCGATCGCGATGGGCAGGGCCGCCAGCAGGAAGAACCCCAGCGCGAACGCCACGCCGACCAGCGCCGCCAGCGACCCGAGGTGCCCGAGCAGCCACAGCGTCGGCGCCGCGGCCACGCCCGCCGCCACCAGGAAGGGCTTGCGGCGGCGCAGGCGGTCGCTGGCCGCGCCGAGCACCACCGAGCCCACCATGCCCGCGATCGTGATGGTGCCAGCCACCACGCCCGCGCCGGCCTCGTCGACGCCGCGGGGCTTCAGGATCTCCTCCAGCCACGTCGTGGTCCCCAGGTACAGCCCGAACCCAAGGAACAGGGCGGCGGACAGCCTCCACTGGGTTGCCGAGCGCAGGACCCGGGCCAGGGCGCGCCGCACGCTCAGCTCCTCGGGCGAGACCAGGCGGTCGGGCACCGGCCGGGGCGCCAGCCGCCAGAAGACCCCGAGGGCCAGTAGGGAGGCGGCGGCGTACGCCACCTGCGAGCCGCGCACCCCCAGTGCCGAGGCAAGCCCAGGCGTCACCACCAGCCCCAGGGTGATGCCGAGGAAGATGGCCATCGTGCCAAGGCCGGTGGCGGTGGCCGCCTCCTCCTCGGGGAAGTGCCGGTTCACCAGGTCGGCGACGGCGTTGATCAGGAACGGCTGTGGCAGCAGCAGCCCCACGGTCAGGACCAGCAGCATCGGCAGGCCGCCGGCCAGCGGGCGCAGGAAGGCGAACAGCGAGGTGGCGAGGCCCGCCCACAGCAGCGGCGTGCGGTAGCCGTAGCGGTCGGCGACCACGCCGCCGGGGATCGACAGCGCCACCGAGCACAACGGCCCCACGGAGATCAGCAGCCCGACGGAGACGTCGGTGGTGTGGAACGCCTGCGCGGCCCGCCCGGTGACCGGCGCGAACGAGATCCACAGCAGGTGGCTGGCCGCCACCAGCGCGACGTAGGCCCCCAGCACCGCCCACGACCCCGGCCGCCGTACCTGCATCGCCACAGCCAACCAGAGCGAGCGCCCGAACACCAGCCAGGCGGGCCGCGGTGCACATCTCCACAGAATCTCCGCCGCTTGCATGCCGATCCTCGACCTTGCCCGCCTATCGTCCGTGAGCATGAAGACCGTGCTGGTCGTCGAGGACGAGGCCCCGATCGCGGCGGCGGTCGCCGCCCGGCTGCGCAGCGAGGGCTTCCGCGTCGAGGTCGCCGGCACCGGCCCCGAGGGGGTGGAGCGTTGCCGGCGCCTGCGGCCCGCGCTGGTCGTGCTCGACCTGATGCTGCCTGGCCTCGACGGGCTCGAGGTGCTGCGCCAGGTGCAGCGCGAGCGGCCGGTGCCAGTGCTGGTGCTGACCGCAAGGGACTCCGAGACCGACCTGCTGGTCGGCCTCGGGCTCGGCGCCGACGACTACGTGACCAAGCCGTTCAGCGCGCGCGAGCTGGTCGCCCGCGTCCACGCCATCCTGCGCCGGGTGGAGCGTGGCGGCGCCCTGGCAGGGGCGCCGGTCCGGGTCGGGGAGGTGGAGCTGGACCCGGCCGCCCGGCGCGCCCGCCGCGGCGGCGACCAGGTGCACCTCACCCCGACCGAGTTCGACCTGCTCCACTTCCTCGGCTCCCGGCCTGGCGTGGTGTTCACCCGCGAGCAGCTGCTCGCCGAGGTGTGGGGCTGGCCTCGCTCGCTTCAGGCATCCAGGCCGGACGGCGCGGGCACGCGCACGGTCGACTCCCACGTCCAGGCGCTGCGGCGCAAGCTGGGCGCCGGGGTGGTGCGCACCGTCCACGGGATCGGCTACGCCGCCCCGGAGGGCGCGCGGTGAGGCCGCTCGACCCGCTCTCCTCCATCAAGGTCAAGCTCGGCGTGGTGATCCTCGTCGCGGTGGCCGTGACCGTGGTGGTCGAGTACGGCGGCCTGCTGCTCGGGATCAACCCCTGGCTGTCGACCGTCGGCGCGGCCGCGCTCGCCCTCGCCATGGTCCAGTTCCTCGCCCACGGCATGACCTCGCCGCTGCGGGAGATGGCGGCCGCCGCCAGGGCGATGGCCCGAGGGGACTACCGGCGTCGCGTGACCGCCAGCTCGCGCGACGAGGTGGGCGAGCTGGCACGCGCCTTCAACGCCATGGCGGCGGAGCTGGCCGAGCTCGACCGGCTCCGCCGCGACCTGGTCGCCAACGTCTCCCACGAGCTGCGCACGCCGATCAGTGCCCTGCAGGCGGAGCTGGAGAACCTGGTCGACGGCATCGAGCCGGCGGACCCGGAGACCCTGCGGACCATGCTCAGGCAGGCCGAGCGCCTCGGCCGGCTGGTCGCCCAGCTGCTCGACCTGTCCCGCCTGGAGTCGGGCGCCGTGCCGCTGCAACGCCGCGTGTTCGAGGTCGCCCCGCTGCTCGAGGACGCCGCCGCCGAGGCGCGCCTGGCGGCGCCCGGCGTCACCGTGGCGGTGCGCGCCGAGCCCGGCCTCGCCGTCGACGGCGACCCCGAGCGCGTCCACCAGGTGGTCGCCAACCTGCTGTCCAACGCCAGCCGCTACTCGCCCGCCGGTGGCACGGTCGAGCTCGGCGCCCGCCGCCTGGCGGCGCCCGACCGCCGGCGCGGCAGGCACGCCCCCGAACCCCGCGCCGAGGTCGTGATCGAGGTGGCCGACCAGGGCCCGGGCATCCCAGACGGCGAGGTGCAGCGCGTCTTCGAGCGCTTCTACCGTGCCGACGCCGCGCGCGCCTCCAGTGACGGCGGCGCCGGCCTCGGCCTCGCCATCTCCCGCTGGATCGTCGACCTGCACGGCGGCCGTATCCGCCCCGAGCGCAACCAGCCGCAGGGGTGCCGCATGGTCGTGGTGCTCCCCGGAGGCAGCCAATGAGCCAGACCGCCGACCCCCTGCTGGTCCTGCCAGGGATCGGCAGCAGCGTCGTGCAGCGGGCGGACGGGCGCGTGCTCGCCGGCGTGAGCGCCGTCGCCCTGGCCACCGACCTGGCCCTGCGCGCCGGCGGCCTCGGGGTCGGCGCCGCCCTGCTGTTCGGCATCGCCGCCGCGGTGCTGCTGGCCAGCGGCAGGCTGGCCAGCCCGTCGGCCCGCCTGGCGGTGGCCGCCGCGCCGCTGTTCGGCGCCGGGCTGGCGCTGCGCACCAGCCTCTGGCTGGTGCCCCTCGACCTGCTCGCCGCCGGCGGCCTGCTGTTCCTCGGCACCTCCCTTGCCCGGGGCGGCAGCCTCGCCGACCTCACCGTCCCCCGAGTCCTCCTGCGCGCCCTCCACGCCGGCCTGCACCTGGTGGCGGCGCCGGCCTTCGTGGCCGAGCCGGTCCGGGCGGCACGCCGGCAGGTCACCACCGACCGGCGCGCCGACCTGGCCGTCCGTGTCGGCCGCGGCCTGGCCCTCACCGTCCCGCTGGTGCTCGGGCTCGGGCTGCTGCTGGGATCGGCCGACGCCGTGTTCGCCAGCTTCTTCCGGGTCGAGCTCCACCCCGCCGCCGCGCTGCAGCACGCGGCCGGGCTGGTGGTCGGCGCCTGGGGCGCGGCGGCGCTGCTCAGGGTCACCTCGGTGGTGCCGGTTGGGCGACTGCCCGCCGCCCGCAGGCCACTCGGCGCGCTGGAGGCCATGGTGGTCCTCGGCGGCCTCTGCGCCCTGTTCGCCAGCTTCGCCGCCGCCCAGCTCGTCGCCCTCTCGGGGGGCGCGACGCACGTGCTCGACACCGCCGGGCTCACCTACGCCAGCTACGCCCGCTCCGGCTTCTTCCAGCTCCTCGCGGTGGCGCTGATCACCCTCGGCGTCCTGCTCGCCCTGCGGGCGGCCACCGAGCTGGCCACGCCGCGACGGCGGCTCGCCTTCACCGTCCTCGCCGAGCTGGCCGTGGCCCTCACCCTGGTGATCGTGGTGGTCGCCATCCGCCGCTTGAACCTCTACGAGGACGCCTACGGGCTGACCATGCTGCGGCTCTACAGCGAGCTGTTCAGCTACTGGATCGGCGCGGTGTTCCTGCTGCTCGGCGCGAGCATCGCCGGGCTCGGGAGGGGGCGGGCCTGGCTGCTCGGGGCCGCGGCGGGGGCCGGCCTGGCCCTGCTGCTGGCGCTGAACCTGGCCAACCCCGAGGCGATCGTCGCCCGCGACCAGGTCGCCAGCGCCCACCAGCCGCAGCGGCCGGACAGCGACGCCGACACCAGCTACCTGGTCGCGAGCCTCGGCGACGACGCCGTGCCGACGGTCGTTGCCGGCAGCGCCGACCTGGACCCGGAGGTCCGGGCCGAGCTCCTCGGCCCGCTGTGCCGCGGGCACGCCGGGCCGCCGCGGCACGGCGGCTGGGCGGCCTGGAACCTGAGCGCCGCGCGCGCCCGTGAGGCCCTGGCCGGGCCCTGCCTGGGATAGCCCGCGGAGGGTGGGGGGGTGACCCTGACCGGGCCCCGGAGGGATGGGTACAGGGACGCCGGGACCCGGTCAGGGGCGCGGCGCCGCGACCTACTCCCAACGGGCTCGGCCGCACCTCCCCCGAGGATGTGGCCGTTCGAGTTGAGAGACCCCCCGGAGGTCGCGACGCCGCTGCTACTGATCCAGGCGCCGCAGCGGACCGGTTGGATACGGCCTCCCCAGCAGTTTTACTGAGACGACGGGCTAGTGCCTCACTGAGCGTGGTCGATCAGCGCGGAATGTGGCTCCTGCTCGGCATGAGCAAGCGCTTTCCGTGCTCTTGTCCGATTCAGCAGAGCATGCACCGGGCCGTGGACCCTGGGTCCTACGACTGAAATGCGCGCTACTAGGTAGAACAGCCTATTCAGCACGTTCCCAGCAAGCCGGTAGTGTCCCGTCGGGGACAACAGTAAAGTCCTGTTTGGGACCTTCACTGTGAAGGGGTGTTACGACATGAGCCGGACGAGCAGGCCGACGTACCTGCGCACCTCCGAGGTCGCAGGGTTGCTGCACGTCTCCCCCAAGACGGTGTCCCGCTGGGCGCAGGAGGGCAAGCTTCCGTTCCTGCGCACCCTCGGCGGTCACCGCCGCTACCCCGACAACGAGATCCGGGCGCTCGCCGACGAGCTGCGCATGTGGCCCGTTCAGGAGCCGCAGGCCGAGTCGCAGTAGCCCAGGTCCGCACCGGAGACGCGCACGACAGAGGGGTCGCCGCCGGACCGTGAGGGCGGCGGCCACGGGCGCGCGACCCGTACATCCGGGCGGGCCGGCCGGGACCGCGGGCCGGTGCGCCGGAAGTCCCCCTCGGCGCACCGGCCCGGGGGCCCAGGCCGGCCTCGCCGGTCGCCGTACGAGCCGGCTACATCCCTGGTGTGTCGATGTGCTTCTCGAGCACGATGCGCGTGCCGGACAGGCCCGAGTCGACCACCACCCGGTCCATCAGCACGTGCATGATGTAGAGGCCGCGGCCGCGGTTCTGTGAGGGGTGGACGCGGCGCGACATGGCCGCGCCGGAGCCGTCGAAGCCGGGCCCGCGGTCGAGGACCGAGAAGGTGAACACGCGGTCCTGTAGGGACCAGCGCACCACCATGGCCGAGTCGTGCTTGCCCCAGGAGCCGTGGACCACCGCGTTGGTGACCGCCTCACCGGTGGCGAGCAGGATGCCGTCGACGACGTCCTCGGGGACCTCCCAGCGCTTCAGGTCCCTGGACAGCAGCGCCCGCACCGTCGGCACCGACTCGCTCCTGCACGGCAGGAGCAAGTGCGCGGTCGGGCGCTTCTCGTTCGTCGACGTCGGTTCCTGCAAGTCGCCTCCCCGGAGCTCGGCCGGCGTCCGGTGCCCACCCGGTGATACAACGAGTCACGCTGATCAGTCCAACCGAGCGCTGGCCGCCGCCACCTCCGCCTGCCCCTCCGGGCAGAGGGTGAGCAGGTCACAGCCCTTGCACCAGCGCCCGGTGCGGGGCGCGAACTCCACCTCCTCGCGCAGCGCCCTGGCCGAGGCGAGCACGTCCGCCATGCGCTCGTCGAGCACCTCGGGCGGGCGTCGGGTCACCACCTGGGTAGCGGCGGCCACGTAGTCGAGCACCAGACGGTCGACCGGCCGCCCCAGGCGACGCTCGGCCAGCGAGGCGTACACCGTGAGCGCCAGGTCCTCGTCGGCGGCCGCCTGGCTGGTCGGCCGCTTGGCCGTCTTGTAGTCGACGATCACGACCGTGTTCCCCTCACCAGGATCGATCCGGTCGAGGCGTCCCTTGAGCACCACGTCGCCGTAGACGGCCTGCAGCGCCGCCTCGGTGGCGTACGGCACCACGGTGGTGTCGGAGCGGTCGTACCAGCCCCGCAGCACCTCGAGCCCGCGGGCCTTCTCGCGGGCGCGCTCCTGCTTGCTGCCGTAGCCCTCGCGCACCCAGAAGCGCCGGAACAGCTCGAGCAGCCCGTCGCGCGAGCGCGCGGAGACCGGCAGCCGGAAGAACTCGCGCAGGGCCGCGTGGACGCTGGTGCCGAACGACTGCCCGGCGCCGATGCGGGACATGCGCCACAGCCCGTCCACGTGCAGGAAGCGGTACAGGCGGGGGCAGAGCCGGTAGCGCGCCAGCGCCGACGGCGACAGCACCGCCGCCCTGCCCACGTCCACGCCAGGCAGGGCCTGCTGCTCGACACCGTCCATGCCCCGAGAGTACGCCAGTGCTGCTCGACACCGTCCATGCCCCGAGAGTACGCCAGATGTCGGACAAGCGAGCCAAACCAGGTGGCCGGGCGGGTCGAACGGCCTGCTCAGGCCGGTCAGCGGACGGAGCGGGCCAGCAGCGCCTCGACGGTCGCCTCCGGGGTGCGGCAGACGCCCATGCGGTAGCCGAACAGTGCCCCGTGGCAGTCGGAGGCGCCGGTCGACTCGAGGCCGAGCTCGGTGGCGAGCGCCCGCCAGCGGGCGCGGTCGGCCGGCGGCTGGTCGGGGTGGTCGACCTCGAGCCCTGCCATGCCCGCGGCGGCCATGGCCCTGATCACCGGCTCGGGCACGGCCGCCGCGCCGGCGTGCAGCGAGGGGTGGGCGAGCACCGCGACGCCGCCGGCGCCACCGATCAGCGTCACCGCCTCGACCGGTGTGACGGCCTGCTTGGGCACGTGGGCGCGGCCGCCGGCGCCGATCCACTCGGGCGTGAAGGCGGCGGCGACGGTCTCGACCACGCCCGCTTCGACCAGCGCCCTGGCGACGTGCGGGCGGCCCACGGAGCCGGCCCCCGCCAGCTCCCGCACCCGCTCCCACTCGATCGGCACGCCCAGCTCGCGCAGGCGCTCCACCATGCGCCTGGCGCGTCCGACCCTGCCCTCGCGGATCCAGGCGCGCTTGGCCGCGAACGCCGGCTCGGCCGGGTCGAAGTCGTAGCCCAGCACGTGCACCGGCGCGCCCTCGTGCTCGGCGGAGAGCTCGCAGCCGACCAGGACGGCCAGGTCATGGGCACCGCCGGCGGCCCGGGCGCGCTCGACGCCCGCGGTGGTGTCGTGGTCGGTGAGCGCGATGCCCGCCAGGTCGCGCTCGGCCGCGAGCGCCACCACCTCCTCGGGCTCGAGGGTCCCGTCGGAGAAGGTGGAGTGGGTGTGGAGGTCGAAGCCGGCCATCGCCGGTGACGATAGCAAGGCGGCGGCATTGGGAACGAAACCATAACGACGATCCAGACGGGCCACGGCAGCTCCGATAGACCTGGGAGACTGTCCGCGTACATCCCGGCTGAGGAGGCTTCCCGTCGTGTCGCTGACCATGCTCGCCCTGGTGGCGCTCTTCCCCGTCGGTCTGCTCGGGCTGCTGTTGCTCACCTCCGGCCTGGAAGGGCGCGTCGTCAGGCCCGGCTCCGACCTGGTGGAGGCCGCCCTCACCGGCCTGGACGACTCCGACCAGGAGTAGCGCCCGGCTGGCCGGCGACCTGCCGGAAGACGCGCTCGTAGCCCTCGGCCATCTGCGCCACGTCGAAGTGGTCGAGCACGCGCTGGCGGCAGGCCTTCGGCTCCAGCTCGTCGACCCGCCCGATCGCCGCGGGCAGCTCGTCCACCCGGTCGCAGACGAACCCGGTGACCCCGTGCTCGACGACCTCGGGCACGGCGCCGGCGCGCAGCGCGACCACCGGCGTGCCGCAGGCCATCGCCTCCACCATCACCAGCCCGAAGGGCTCGTTCCACTGCACCGGGAAGACCAGGCAGCGGGCGCGGCCGAGCAGCTCGGCCTTGAGCTGAGTGTCGGCCTCCCCCACCCACTCGGCGTCCGGGCCGAGCAGCGGGCGGACGCGCGCCTCGAAGAAGTCCCGCTCGATCTTCTCGGTGCACTTGCCGGCGACCACGATCCGCCTGCCGGCGGCCCGCGCCGCCTCGATCGCGAGGTGGGGCGCCTTCTCCGCGCTCATGCGCCCGAGGAACAGGCAGAAGTCGTCCTTGGACGACTCGAACGGGTAGGCGTCGGCCTGGGTGGCGTTGTGGACGGTGCCGACCCAGGGCAGCCTGGGCGCCAGCCTCCGCTGGAAGTCGGCCACCGCCACCAGTGAGATGCCCGGGCCGATGTGCCGGTAGTAGTCGAGCATCTCGCCGTCGACCGGCCCGTGCGCGGTGACCACCGTCGGGGCGCGGTGGCGGGTCGCGGCCAGCACGGAGGCGGCGCAGTGGTCGTGGATCACGTCGAGCGGTGCCTCGCGCTGCAGCTCCTCGAGCAGGTCGGCGGCCTGCAGCGCGTGGGTGACCTCGGGCAGCACCTGACCGATGCGCTCGCTCGGCGGATGGGCGACGGTCGAGAGGAAACGCCCGGCGATGGCGCGCGGCCCGGCACCGATGACGGTGACGTCGTGGCCCCTGGCGTGGAGGCCCTCGGCGAGCCAGTAGACCATCGACTCGATGCCCCCGTAGCCCTGTGGCGGGATCGCGTACCAGGGTGGGGCAACGATCGCGATGCGCAGTGGCGAGCCTTCGTCGAGCTCGGGCACGGACACCTCCTGAGTGAGACGGGATGCTCAAACCTAACAAGCAAGACGCCAGGGCGCCCTGATCCGGCAGCACACGGCGGACCGGGCGGAGCGGCAGGATCGTCACGCCTCGCCGCTCCGCCCGGACGTAGCGGGCGCAGCGGCACCACCGGCTGATTCGGCAGGAGCCGCGCAACGCTACAGCAAAGCAACCTCCGCCAAGGCCGGTCGCGCCCAAGCGATACGCTTGGCGCAGCATGCCGGAGCTGCCCGAGGTCGAGTCGGTCCGCCGGCAGCTCGACCCGGAGCTGCGTGGCCGCCGGGTGCTGCGCGTGTGGACCGATCCGCAGCGCCGCTTCCACGCCCCCGAGCGGCTCGCCGGCCGCCTGGTGGAGCGCGTCGGCCGGCGTGGCAAGTTCCTGGTCAGCCCGCTCGACGGCGGGCTCGAGCTGGTCCTCCACCTCGGCATGACCGGCTCGCTGAACTTCGGCCCCGCCGACCCGTACACGCGCGCGCGTCTGGCCCTCGACGACGGGCGCGAGCTGGTCTTCCGCGACGTGCGCCGCTTCGGCGGCCTGGCGGTGGTGGTCGCGGGCGACTACGACGGGGTGCTGCCGACCCTTGCCCGGCTCGGACCGGAGCCGCTCTCCGACGACTTCGACCCCGAGCGCTTCGCCGGCGCCCTGGCCGCCACCCGCGCCCCGGTCAAGCCGTTCCTGCTGTCGCAGCGGCCGGTGGCCGGGGTCGGCAACATCTACGCCGACGAGGCGCTGTGGCTGGCCCGCGTCCACCCGGCCTCGCGGCGGGTCGGGCGGCGGCGCGCGTACGCCCTGCACGGCGCCATCCGCGAGGTGCTGGCGGCCGCCATCGAGCGCGAGGGCACCACCTTCCGCGACTACCGCATGCTCAACGGCGAGAGCGGGCGCAACGCCTCCTTCCTGGTCGCCTACGGCCAGGCGGGCCGGCCCTGCCCACGCTGCGGCACGCCGCTGCGCCGCCTGGTGCTCGGCGGCCGCGGCACCACCTTCTGCCCCGCCTGCCAGCGCCGCTGACGCAAACGGGCGCTCAATCCCCCTGGGCGGGTCCCGATAGTTCCACTGGAAGGGCGCTGACCCAGCTCTCCCTCCACAACTCATGCGAAGGGGTTGGGCGAACCGTGGACACGACCGCTTCGGCGCCTGGCGCCGGCGGGCCCGCCGGACCGGGCCGGGCGGCCCCGGTGGTGATGGTGGCCGAGGACTCCCGCACGCTGCGCTCGATCCTGCGCGGCCAGCTCCGCGACCACGGCTACCAGGTGGTCGAGGCCCACGACGGCGCGGAGGCGGTGATCGTCTGCCGCAGGGAGCGGCCCGACGTGGTACTGCTCGACGTGGAGATGCCGCTGATGGACGGCCACCTGGTGCTGGCCAACCTCAAGCGCGACCCGGCCCTCGCCGACGTCCCGGTGGTGTTCGTCACCGCTCGGGCCACCACCGAGGACGTGGTCAAGGGACTCGACCTCGGCGCGCACGACTACCTGCGCAAGCCGTTCGAGGCCAGCGAGCTGCTCGCCCGCGTCCACGCCGCCCTGCGCACCAAGCGCCTGCAGGACGAGCTGCGGCTGCGCAACGCCGAGCTGGACCGGGTCAGCCGCACCGACGCCCTCACCGGCCTGCACAACCGCCGCCACCTGGAGGAGCGCCTGACCGAGCAGGCCAGCCTGGTCAAGCGGCACGGCGGCGAGCTGGGCCTGCTGCTGCTCGACGTCGACCACTTCAAGCACGTCAACGACGAGCACGGGCACGCCGCCGGTGACGCGGTGCTGCGCATCCTGGCCGGGCGCCTGCGCGAGGCGATCAGGGTCGAGGACGTGCCCGGGCGCTGGGGCGGCGAGGAGTTCCTGGTGCTCCTGCCTGCCACCGGGCGGGAGGGCGTCGGCAGCGCCGGCGAGCGGGTGCGCCGCGGCGTCGCCACCGACCCGTTCCAGCTCACCACGAGCGAGCTCCCGGTCACCGTGAGCGTCGGCGCGGCCGCCGGCGTCGACGACGGCTGGGAGGGCCTGGTCCGCCGCGCCGACGCCGCCATGTACGCGGCCAAGGAGGCCGGCCGCAACCGGGTCGTGGTCGACCGTGACGGCGCCAGGCAGCCGGACGCGGCGGCCAGTCCGTGAGCCAGGACGCCCTGGCCGACGAGGCGGTACGGGTCCTGCTGGTCAGCGCGGACGCCGGCAGGGCCGAGGCCGTGCGCGCCGCCCTGCCCGTCGGCGCGTCGCCGCGCACGGTCGAACGGCTGGCCGACGCGCTCGCCGAGCTCGACGCCGGCGAGGTCGACCTGGTGCTGCTCGACCTGCTGCTGCCCGACGCGGCCGGCCTGCCTGCCTGGCGCTCGCTCGGCGAGCACGCCGGCGGCCTGCCCGTGCTGGTGCTCGCCCCGGCCGGAGACGCAGCCGGCGCCCGCGCCGTCGCCGAGGGCGCCAACGACCACCTGGCCACCGAGCCGTTCGAGGCGGACCTGGCGGCCCGCGTGCTGCGCCACGCCGTCGCCGAGGCCGGCCTCGCCGCCCGCGTGCGCCGGCTCACCCTGGTCGACGGGGCGACGGGGCTGGCCAGCGCGAGGGCGCTCGCCACCGTCGGGCCGCACCTGCTCGCCCTGGCGGAGCGGACCGGGCAGAAGGTCACCGTGGTGCGCGTGGCGGTGGAGGCGGCGCCGGACGCCGAGGAGGCGCCCACCCGCCCGGAGCGCGAGCGCGCCGTGGTCGCCCTCGCCAGGGTCCTGCGCCACACCTTCCGCTCCGCCGACCTGGTCGCCAGGGTCGGCGCCGGCGACCTGGCCGTGCTGCTGGTGCACGAGGGCGACGACCGGGCCGCCGTCGCCAGGCTCGAGGACGCCCTTGCCACGCTCGACAGCCCCGCCCGCCCCTGGCCGCTGGCGCTGCGCCTGGGCGTGGTCCGCGCCGCTCCCGGCGAGGCCTCGCTGGCGGTCCTGCTCGAGCGGTCGGCCGCCGCGGCGCGCGCCAGGCAGCCCCGGCTGGCGCCAAGGTTCGGCGCCGGTGGCGCCTGAACAGCCAACTCGTTAGCCGCCCCAGGGATGACCTAGGGTCCCTGGGCAACGGACCCGCCGGCGGTAGCCTTCGCGCCGAACGGGGTATGACTGCCGGATCCTCGCCGGGCGAACCGGCCGAGGCCGGGTGACGGCCGTCGCCCAGGCGGGGAGGACCCTGGCCGCTATGGTCAGGCGCTCGCAAGCGAGGTCAGCGCATGCACGTCGTGGTCACCGGCGCGACCGGGCTGGTCGGGTCCGCGCTCGTGCCGCTGCTGCGCCGGGACGGCCACGCCGTCACCCGCTTCAGCCGCACGGCCTCGGGAGGGGACGTGGCCCGCTGGGACCCGGCCGCCGGCGTCGTCGACACCGACGCCCTCGCCGCCGCGGACGCGGTCGTCCACCTGGCCGGCCGCAGCATCGGGGCGCCGCGCTGGACCCGCACGGTCAAGCGGGAGATCCGCCAGAGCCGCACGACCGGCACCCGCCTGCTGGCCGAGACCATGGCCGGCCTCGCCAAGGGGCCGCGGGTGCTGGTCAGCTCCTCGGGCGTCCACTACTACGGCGACCGCGGGGACGAGCCGCTGACCGAGGCCAGCCGGCCGGGCGAGGGCTTCCTCGCCGGCGTCTGCCAGGACTGGGAGGCGGCCGCCGACCCGGCGAGGGAGGCGGGCCTGCGCGTGGTGCACGTGCGCACCGGGCTGGTGCAGGCCTCGGGCGGCGGCGCCCTGCGCACGCTGGCCCGCCTGTTCAGGCTCGGCCTCGGCGGCCGCCTGGGGCCGGGACGGCAGTGGTGGAGCTGGGTCGCCCTCGACGACCTGGTCGGCATCATGCGCCACGCGGTGGTGGACGAGGGCGTCGAGGGCCCGCTCAACGCGACCGCGCCCAACCCGGTGAGCAACGCCGAGTACACCGCCACCCTCGCCCGGGTGCTCGGCCGGCCCGCGCTGGCGCACGTGCCCCGCTTCGCCCCCAGGCTCGCCATGGGCGAGATGGCCGAGGAGCTGCTGTTCTGCAGCATCCGGGCGCTCCCGGAGGCCACCAGCGCCAGCGGCTACACCTTCGGCTGGCCGGAGCTCGGCCCGGCCCTGCGCCACCTGCTGCGCCCCTCCTGACGCGCCGGGCTGGTCATCTGAAGTCGCGCGGGCGGGTGGGGACGGCCAGGTCGAGCGGCCGCAGCTCGGTGGCGATCACGTTGGTGACGCCCTCGGCGCGCTCCAGGCGGCCGCGGACCAGCAGGGCCGAGGCCGTCCGGGCGACGCGGCGGTGGCGCGCCCACACCCAGGGAGAGCAGATGACGTTGACCAGGCCGGTCTCGTCCTCGAGGTTGACGAAGGTGACGCCCTTGGCGGTCGACGGTCGCTGCCGGTGGGTCACCAGGCCGCCGACCAGCACGCTGCTGCCAGGCGGGAGGGCGGCGAGGCCGGCGGCGGTCACCACCCCGATGGCGTCGAGCCGCTCGCGCACGAACTGGGTGGGGAAGCTGTCACCGGACAGGCCGGTGGCCCACAGGTCGGCCATGCCCAGCTCGAACGGGCTCATGCCCGGCAGCGCCGGCGCGTGGCCGCCGACCACCGTCCCGGGCAGCCGGTCGTCTGAGCCCTCTGCCGCCGGACCGGCGGCCCAGAGCGCCTCACGACGTTCCAGCCCGAGGCCGCCGAAGGCCCCCGCCGTGGCCAGCGCCTCGACCTGCGCCCGGCCGGCTCGTGAGCGGCGCACCAGGTCCTCCATGGAGTCGTAGGGCTGGCCGGCGGCGATCCGCTCGGCCAGGTCGTCGCCGACGCCGCGCACGTAGGCGAGGCCGAGGCGGACCGCCGGCTCCCTAGTTGACCGGGGGGCTACCGCCGGCTGCCCCGCAGGCAGGACGACTGCGGCCGCGTCGGCGACCCGCTGCTGTGGTGCAGGCTGCGCTTCGCTACTCGAGCCCCCCGGACCCCCGGCCTCGGCGGGCTGCTCGAGGGTGGCCGTCGCCGCCGAGGCGTTGACGTCGGGGCCGCGCACCGCCACCCCGTGCCTGCGGGCGTCGGCGACCAGCGTGCTCGGCGCGTAGAAGCCCATCGGCTGGGCGTTCAGCAGGGCGGCGAGGAACGCGGCCGGGTAGTGCAGCTTGAGCCAGGCGCTGGCGTACACCAGGTAGGCGAACGAGACCGAGTGGCTCTCGGGGAAGCCGAAGTCGGCGAAGGCGGCCAGCTTGGCGTAGATCTCGTCGGCGGTGCGGCCGCTGATGCCGCGCTCGGCCATGCCGGCGTAGAGGCGCGCCCGCAGCCGCTCCATGCGCTCGGCCGAGCGCTTGGCGCTCATCGCCTGGCGCAGCTGGTCGGCCTCGGCGGCGCTGAACCCGGCGACGTCGACCGCCATCTGCATGAGCTGCTCCTGGAACAGCGGCACCCCGAGCGTCTTGGCGAGCGAGCGCTGCAGCAGCGGGTGCAGGTAGGTGACCGGCTCGGTGCCGTTGCGGCGACGGATGTAGGGGTGGACCGAGCCGCCCTGGATGGGGCCGGGGCGGATCAGGGCCACCTCGACCACCAGGTCGTAGAAGCGCCGCGGCCTGAGCCTCGGCAGGGTGGCCATCTGGGCGCGGCTCTCCACCTGGAACACCCCGACCGAGTCGGCGCGGCAGAGCATCTCGTAGACGGCCGGCTCCTGCGGCAGCCCGGCCAGGTCGACCTCGACCCCGTGGTGCGCGCGGACCAGGTCGACGGCCTCGTGCAGGGCGCTCAGCATGCCGAGCCCGAGCAGGTCGAACTTGACCAGCCCGACCGCGGCGCAGTCGTCCTTGTCCCACTGCAGCACGCTGCGCCCCGGCATGGTCGCCCACTCGACCGGGCAGACCTCCACCACCGGCCGGTCGCAGACCACCATCCCGCCCGAGTGGATGCCGAGGTGGCGGGGAAAGTCCTGTGCGGCGGCGGCCAGCTCCGCCAGGCCGGTGGGGATGCCCGCCCCCACAGCGGGCGGGGCGAAGCCCCCGGGGGGGTCCGGGGAGGCGCTCTCCGCCCCCCCGGAGGATCGGGGGAACCACTCCTCCACCTGCTTGGACCAGGCGTCCACCTGGCCCTGGTCGTAGCCGAGGGCCTTGCCCAGGTCGCGCACTGCCGAGCGCGGCCGGTAGGTGATCACGTTGGCCACCTGGGCGGCCCGCTCGCGGCCGTAGCGCCCGTAGACGTACTGGATCACCTCCTCGCGGCGACCGGCCTCGATGTCCAGGTCGATGTCTGGCGGGCCGTCGCGCTCGGGCGAGAGGAAGCGCTCGAACAGCAGCCCGAGCGAGACGGCGTCGGCCTTGGTGATGCCGAGCGCGTAGCAGACGGCCGAGTTGGCCGCCGAGCCGCGGCCCTGGCAGTAGATCTCCTCGCGCAGGCAGAACTGCACGATGTCCCAGACGATCAGGAAGTAGCCGGGGAAGCCGAGCTGCTCGACCATGGCCAGCTCGTGGTCGATCTGGCGCCAGGCGCCCTCGACCCGCTCCGCCCCCCTCGGGCCGTAGCGCCGCGCCGCGCCCCGCCCCGCCAGCTCGCGCAGCCAGCTCATCTCGGTGTGGCCGGCGGGGACGGGGAAGTCGGGCAGCTTCGGCGCGACCAGCTGCAGGTCGAAGGCGAGGGCGCGGCCCAGCTCGGCCGCCCGCTCCACCACGCCGGGGTAGCGGGCCAGGCGGGCGGCCTGCTCCGCCCCGGAGCGCAGGTGCGCCGTTGCCGCCGCGGGCAGCCAGCCGTCCAGCTCGTCGAGGGAGCGGCGGGCGCGGACGGCGGCGAGGGCGGTGGCGAGCCGGCGGCGGCCGGGCACCGCGTAGTGGACGTTGTTGGTCGCCACCACCTCCACGTCGGCGGCCGCCGCGAGCCGCACCAGGGCGTCGTTGCGGGCCGAGTCGAGCGGGTCGCCGTGGTCGCCGACCTCCACCGCCAGGTTCTCCCGGCCGAACGTGGCCACCAGGCGGCCGAGCTGGGCGGCGGCCGCGGCCGGGCCGTGCCGCTCGAGCGCCCGCGGCACCGCCCCCTTGCGGCAGCCGGTGAGCACCAGCCAGTGGCCGCCGTGCAGCTCGGCGAGGCGGCCCAGGTCATGCCTCGGGGCGCCCTTGGCCCCCGCCATCTGCGCCGCCGAGATCGCCCGGCAGAGCCGGGCATACCCGTCCGGGTCACGGGCGAGCACCACCAGGTGCTCCCCCGCCGGGTCAGCCGTCCCGACTCTCGGCCTCGCCACGGCGGCAGTGGCAGTGGCGCCCTTTGGGGGGGTCGGGAGGGGCGCTTTCCGCCCCCCCGGTGAACCGATGCTCAGCTCGGCGCCGAACACGGTGGGCAGGCCGGCAGCCTTGGCCGCCTCGGCGAAGCGGACCACCCCGTACACGCCCTCGTGGTCGGTGAGGGCCAGCGCTTCCAGGCCGAGCCGGGCCGCCTCCTCGACCAGCTCCTCCGGGTGGGAGGCCCCGTCGAGGAAGCTGAAGTTGGAGTGGCAGTGCAGCTCGGCGTACGGGATGCCTGCCATGCCCAGATCATCGAACGTATGTTCGACTACGACAATGACAAGACCCGGCGAGCCCGTCTCGTTGATTCGCCGTAGCGCCGCTGCGCTGTTCTTCATGGTACGGCGCAGGTAACCCCGATACACTGGCCGCGCCCACGCTTGAAGGCAATCGCCCGAGACCGCTCGGAGCGGCCGAGTGGGCAGATCGACGAGCCGACGCGTACCGGGGGGGCGACGCGTGTGGGGGCCTGCACCTCCGACCGGCTCCAGCCCCGTCCCTCCCGTGCCAGAGCGTGCAGCCTGGCGCCGGCCTGACGGAGCCGTCATGTGTGGAATCCTCGGTACCTACAACGTCCCGGTGAGCGACCGGCAGTTCGCCGCCATGTCCGACGCCATCGCCCACCGCGGCCCCGACGCCGACGGCACCTGGAAGAGCCCTGACGGGCGCGTCCGGCTCGGCCACCGGCGCCTGTCGATCATCGACCTGTCGGCGGCGGCCAACCAGCCGTTCGTCAAGGACGGGCTGGTCATGATCTACAACGGGGAGCTGTACAACTACCGCGAGCTGCAGGCCGAGCTGCGCGCCGCCGGGGTCGGCTTCCGCACCGCCTCGGACACCGAGGTGGCGCTGGAGGCGTGGCGGCGCTGGGGGCCGGCGAGCCTGCGCCGCATGCGCGGGATGTTCGCCTTCGCCCTGTTCGACGAGCGCGCCGGCACCCTGGTGCTCGCCCGCGACCACTTCGGCATCAAGCCCCTGTTCTACACGGCGCGGGACGGCGGCGTCGCCTTCGCCTCCGAGCTCAAGGGGCTGCGGCCGCTGCTCGGCGACAGCCCGCCGGTCGACCCGACCGCCATCGTCGCCTCGCTGATGTACTACTGGATCCCCGAGGACCACTGCGTCTACCAGGGCGTCCACAAGCTGCCGCCCGGCTGCTGGCTGCAGGTCGACGCGGACGGCAGGCAGCGGCTCGAGCGCTGGTTCGACCCGGCCGCCGAGCTGGCGGCCCCGAGCGGCCGCCGCGTGGGCGTCGAGGAGCTGCGCGAGGTGCTCGAGGACTCGATCGCCGCGCACCTGGTCGCCGACGTGCCCATCTCCACCTTCCTCTCGGGCGGGCTCGACTCGAGCCTGATCACCGTGCTGGCCGCGCGCCACAACCGGGACATCGACAGCTACACGATCTCGTTCCGGCCCGAGGACCGGCGCTTCGAGGCCATGCCCGACGACCTCTCCTACGCGCGCAAGCTGGCCGCCAAGCACGGCATCGCGCTGCACGAGGTGGAGATCGCGCCCGACGTCGCCGACCTGCTGCCACGCATGGTCCACGCGCTGGACGAGCCGATCGGCGACGCCGCCGCCATCAACGCCTACCTGATCTGCCGGGCGGCCAGGGACGCCGGCGTCAAGGTGCTGCTGTCCGGCATGGGCGCCGACGAGCTGTTCGGCGGCTACCGCAAGCACTACGCCAACCTGCTGGCGGGCCGCTACCGTCGCCTGCCCGGCGCCCTGCGCCGGGGCCTGGTCGAGCCGGCGGTCGCTGCGCTGCCCGTGGCCGGCCGGCGCCGCGGCTACCGCTCGGTGCGCTGGGCCAAGCGCTTCGTCGCCTTCGCCGGCCAGCCGGAGGAGGCGGCGTTCCGCCGCAGCTACACCCACTACGACGTCGGCGAGCTGCAGGAGCTGCTCGACCCGGAGCTGTGGCCGTCGATCGACCGGCTGGTCGAGGAGCACGCCGCCGTCTACGCGGAAGGGCCGGCCGACGACCAGGTCAACCGCATGTGCTACACCGACACGCGCATGTTCCTGGCCGGGCTCAACCTGGCCTACACCGACCGGGCCAGCATGGCCGCCTCCACCGAGGTGCGCGTCCCCTACGTCGACAAGGAGGTGGCCGCGGCCGCCTTCGCCATCCCCGGCGGCGCCAAGATCGCCGGTCGGGAGCGCAAGGCGATCCTCAAGAAGGCGGCGGAGGCCTGGCTGCCGCGGGAGATCGTCTACCGCCCCAAGGGCCTGTTCAGCGCGCCGCTGCGGGCCTGGATCCGGCGCGACCTGTCCGACATGGTCGAGGACCTGGTGGCGGGCGGGACCCTGGTCACCAGCGGCATGCTCGACAAGCAGGTGGTCCGCGGCATGATCGACGACGACCGCCGCGGCGCAGCCGATCGTTCCAAGGAGATCTGGCAGCTCCTGACCCTCGAGGTCTGGTACCGACAGCAGCGTGGCGAGTGAGATGAAGCAGATCGCACAGAACTACAAGTCCGGCGAGCTGGTCCTGCTCGACGTGCCGGTGCCGGCCTGCCGGCCGGGCGGCGTGCTGGTGCGCACGCGCTTCTCCCTGATCTCCACCGGCACCGAGATGATGAAGATCACCGAGAGCAAGCTGTCGCTGCTCGGCAAGGCGCGCGCCCGGCCCGACCAGGTGAAGAAGGTCGTGCAGTCGGTGTCGCAGCAGGGGCTGATGGCCACCTACCGCAAGGTCTCGGACCGGCTCGACTCCTACACGCCGCTCGGCTACTCGCTCTGCGGCGAGGTCGTCGAGGTGGGCGCGGGGGTCGACGAGCTCACCGTCGGGCAGCGGGTCGCCTGCGCCGGCAACCTCTACGCCCTCCACGCCGAGTACAACTGGGTCCCGCGCAACCTCTGCGTGCCGGTGCCGGACGGGGTGCGCGACGAGCACGCCGCCTTCACCACCGTCGGCGCCATCGCCATGCAGGGCTACCGGCAGTCCGACGCGAAGCTGGGCGAGACCGCCTGCGTCATCGGCCTCGGCCTGGTCGGCCAGCTCCTGGTGCAGATCCTGCGCGCCGCCGGGGTCAGCGTGGTCGGCTTCGACCCGTCCGAGGAGCGCTGCCGGCTCGCCGAGCGCACGGGCTCACTCGCCTGCGGCTCGCCGGAGGAGCCGGGCCGCGGCCCGGTGGTGGAGGCGCTCGCGACCTTGAGCGACGGCGCCGGCGCCGACCACGTCTTCATCACCGCCGGCGGCGACACCAACCAGCCCGTCGAGCTGGCCGCCGAGCTGGCACGCGACCGCGCCCGCGTGGTCGACATCGGCAAGTGCCGGCTCGACCTGCCCTGGAACGACTACTACGCCAAGGAGCTGGAGGTCCGCTTCTCGCGCTCCTACGGGCCGGGCCGCTACGACCCGCTCTACGAGGAGGGCGGCGTCGACTACCCGATCGGCTACGTGCGCTGGACCGAGCGGCGCAACCTGCGCTGCTTCGTCGACCTGCTGGCCGGCGGGCGGCTCGACATGGACCCGCTGATCTCCGCCGTGCTGCCGTTCGACGACGCGGTCGGCGCCTACGGCCGCATCCAGAACGGCGAGCAGCGCGGCGTCGGCATGCTGTTCCGCTACCCGGCCGAGGCGTCGCTGCGCCGGCGCCTGGTCAGCGCGGCGCCCGCGGGCGCGCCGAGCCGCCCCGCGCCCGCGGCGCAGCCGCTGGTCCGGCTCGGGGTGATCGGGGCGGGCAACTACGCCACCAGCATGCTCCTGCCGCACCTGCGCGGGCGCGACGACCTGCGGCTGGTCGAGGTGGCCACCGCGACCGGGCTGTCGGCGGCCAACGTGCAGCGCAAGTTCGGCTTCGAGCGCTTCTCCACCGACTACCGTGGCCTGCTCGCCGACGAGACGATCGGCGCGGTGCTGATCGCCACCAGGCACCACGCCCACGCGGCGATGGTCTGCGAGGCGCTGCGGGCCGGCAAGGCGGTGTTCGTCGAGAAGCCCCTCGCCGTCGATCCGGAGCAGCTCGAGGCGATCGTCGCGGCCGTCGAGGAGAGCGGCAACGACCGCCTCGTGGTCGGCTTCAACCGGCGCTTCGCGCCGCTGCTGGTGGAGCTGAAGCGGGCCTGGGGCGACCGGGCCGGCCCGGTGCAGGTCCGCTACGACGTCAACGCCGGGCGGCTGGAGGCGGGAAGCTGGTACGCCAACGCCGACGAGGGCTCCCGCCTGGTGGGCGAGGGATGCCACTTCGTCGACACCGTCTCCTGGTGGCTCGGGGACGACCCGGTCGAGGTGTTCGCCACCGCGACCGCCGCCGACCCCGACGACACCACCAGCACGCTCGAGTACCCCGACGGCTCGGTGGCGACCGTCGCCTACCAGACCCGCGGCGACCCGCGTGCCCCCAAGGAGCTGCTGCAGGTCAGCGGCGACGGCAAGCTGGCGAGGCTGCTCAACTTCCAGCGCACCGAGCTGTGGCGCGGCGGCCGCCGGCACAGCCGCCGCTCCCGCGGCGGCATCGACAAGGGCCAGCGGCAGGAGCTGGACGCCTTCGTGCGGGCCGTGGCCGAGGCGCGGCCCATGCCGATCCCGCTGGCGTCCCTGCTGGCCACCACGCGCGCCACCTTCGCGGCCGGCCGCAGCCTTCACAGCCGCCGCCTCGAGCCGGTGACGCCGGCGCCAGAGGCGCCCGCCCCAAATGGGGAGGCGGTAGGGACGCTCGCCGCCGCGGCGGCGGAGCGCCCGGCGCGCTCGGCCACGCCGGGGAACGGGGACGCGACGGGATGAACGCGCTGTGGTACGCGCGGCGGCTGGCCCGGATGTCGCCCGGCGAGGTGGTCGGGCGCGCCCGCGACGAGGCCGTCAAGCGCCGCTGGCGCTCGCGGCAGGTGCTCGACGCCGCCGTCGACCCGCTCGAGGTACCGCCCTCCTGCCCGCCACCGGCCACGCCCCTGCGGCTCGCCGGCGAGGTGCCCGAGGAGGCCCGCGTCCGCCTCAAGGAGGCCGCCGAGGAGCTGCTGGCCGGCCGCTGGCGGGTCTTCGCCCGCCTGCGCGAGGACATGGCGCCGGCGCCTGACTGGTTCCTCGACGCTCGCACCGGTCGGCGGGCGCCCGACCGCGCCTACTGCTTCGACATCGACCACCGCGACCTGGCGACCGTCGGCAACGTCAAGTACGTCTGGGAGCCCTCCCGCCACCAGCACCTCACCGTGCTGGCCGCCGCCTACCACCTGAGCGGGGACGAGCGCTACGCGCGCTGCGTCGCGGCGCAGCTCCGCTCCTGGTGGTCGGCCAACCCGTTCCTCTCCGGCATCCACTGGACCAGCGGGATCGAGCTCGGCGTGCGGCTGCTGTCCTGGGTGTGGGTCCGGCGGCTGCTGGAAGGCTGGGACGGGGCGGCGGCGCTGTTCGAGGACGACCCCGACTTCCTGCGACAGCTCCACCACCACCAGGAGTGGCTCGGCCGCCTGCCGAGCCACGGCTCGTCGGCCAACAACCACATCCTGGCCGAGATGGCCGGGCAGTTCGCCGCGAGCTGCGCCTTCCCCGCCTTCGCCCAGAGCGACGCCTGGCGCGAGCAGGGCGCCGCCGCGCTCCGGCGCGAGCTGCCGAGGCAGACGTTCGCCAGCGGGCTGAACCGGGAGCTGGCCACCGAGTACCACGGCTTCGTGCTGGAGCTCGGCCTGGCCGCGGCGCTCGAGGGCGAGGCGGCGGGCCACCCGCTCGGCACCGCGGTGTGGGAGACCCTGCGCCGCATGGTCGACGCGCTGGCGGCAGTGGTCGACGTGCGCCTGCGGCCACCGCGCCAGAACGACGCCGACGACGGCCACGGCCTGCTGCTCGACGCGCCCGGCTACGACCGCTGGGCGTCGCTGCTGCACACCGGGGCGGTGCTGTGGGGCGCCCAGCCGTGGTGGCCGCCGCTGCCCCGGGCCGACGTCCGCACCCCGCTGTGGACCCGGCTCACCGGGCCGCTGCCGGCCCTGGCCGGGCCACGGCCGGCGCGGCGGCCGTCGCTGTTCCTCGACGCCGGCACGGCCCTCCTGCGCGACCAGGACGGCCGCGCCGACGAGCTGTGGTGCCGCGTCGACCACGGCCCGCACGGCTACCTGTCGATCGCCGCCCACGCCCACGCCGACGCCCTCGCGGTCGAGCTGCGGGTCGGCGGGGTCGACCTGCTCGCCGACCCGGGGACCTACTGCTACGGCGCCGAGCCGGAGTGGCGCGCCTACTTCCGCTCCACCGCCGGCCACAACACCCTGGAGGTCGACGGCGTCGACCAGTCGGTGGCGGCGGGCACGCACCTGTGGACGCGGCAGGCGCACGCCGAGCTGGAGCACCTCTCCGGGCTGGACGACGGGCCGGTGGCCGAGTGGCGCGCCGCCCACGACGGCTACTGGCGCCTGCGCCCGCCGGTCGTGCACCACCGCGGCGTGCGGCTCGACCGCCTGGCGCGCCAGGTGGTGATCACCGACCGGCTCGACGGCGACGGCGAGCACGACTGCCGCCTGGCCTTCCACCTCGGCCCCGAGGTGGCCTGTGAGCTGAGCGGCGGCGAGGCCACCCTGCGCTGGGACGCCGACGGCAGCCACCGCGCCACCCTCTGCCTGCCTGACGGGCTCGCCTGGCAGCACCTCGAGGGTCGGACCGATCCGCCGGCCGGCTGGTACTCGCCGGCGTTCGACGAGCGCGTCCCCACCACCACCCTGCTCGGAACCGGCCGGGTCGGCCGCGACCGGCCTCTGGTCACCGTCCTGCAACTCGACTCTGGGAGCTCGTCATGAGGATCAGCGTCTTCGGCCTCGGCTACGTCGGCGCGGTGTCGGCCGCCTGCCTGGCCGCCGACGGCCACACCGTGGTCGGCGTCGACACCAACCCGGTCAAGGCCGACCTGCTCAACCAGGGCCGCTCGCCGGTGGTCGAGGCCGGCCTCGGCGAGCTGGTCGCCGACGGCGTGCGCTCCGGCCGCCTGCGGGCGACCACCGACTGCGTCGAGGCCGTCGGCGCCACCGACCTCGGCTTCATCTGCGTCGGCACCCCGAGCAACTCCAACGGCAGCCTCGACCTCACCTACCTCCGCCGGGTGGCCGAGGACATCGGTAAGGCCCTGCGCGTCCACCAGACGCCGTTCGTGGTGGTGGTGCGCAGCACCGTCCTGCCAGGCACCACCCGCGAGGTGGTGATCCCCACCCTCGAGCGGGAGGCTGGCCGCTCGGTCTCGGTCTGCGTGCACCCGGAGTTCCTGCGCGAGGGCACCGCCATCCGCGACTACCGCGAGCCCTCCAAGGTCGTGGTCGGCGCCACCCACGAGGACGCCCGCGCCCTGGTCACCCCCGTGGTGGTGCAGCCGGGCGCGCCGGTGATCCAGACCGAGGTCGAGCTCGCCGAGATCGCCAAGTACGCCGACAACGCCTGGCACGCCCTCAAGGTCACCTTCGCCAACGAGATCGGCAGCCTTGCCAAGGCCCAGGGGCTCGACGGCCAGCGGGTGATGGAGATGCTCTGCGCCGACACCAAGCTCAACCTCTCGCCGGTCTACCTGCGCCCAGGGTTCGCCTTCGGCGGGTCGTGCCTGCCAAAGGACGTGCGCGCGCTGCGCTACCGCGGCCGCAGCCTCGACCTCGACCTGCCGGTGCTCAACGCCATCCTGCCGAGCAACCGGCAGCAGCTCGACCGGGCGTTCCAGATGATCGCCGACGCCGGCGCCCGCCAGGTCGGCGTGCTCGGCCTCGCCTTCAAGGCAGGCACCGACGACCTGCGCGAGAGCCCCATGGTCGAGGTCGTCGAGCGCCTCATCGGCAAGGGCTACGACGTGCGCATCTACGACGCCAACGTCAACCTCGCCAAGCTGGTCGGCGCGAACCGGAGCTACATCCTCGACCAGATCCCGCACATCTCCGACCTGATGGTCGACAGCATCGACAAGGTCCTCGAGCACGCGAGCACGCTGGTGATCGGCAACGGCGACCCGGCCTTCCGCGAGGTCGCCGAGCGCCCGCGGGCGGGACAGCGCATCGTCGACCTGGTCCGCGTCGGCAGCCGGCGCAGCGACGGCAGTGGTTACGATGGCATCTGCTGGTAGCGCAGGGCGGCAGCGCCGCGGCAGGCGGGGCGGCAGGCCCCGCCGCGTGCTGATCGTCGTCCAGAACCTGCCGGTGCCGTTCGACCGCCGCGTGTGGCTCGAGGCGACCACGCTGGCGAAGGCCGGCTACCAGGTCAGCGTCATCTCCCCGAAGGCCAAGGGGTTCAACGCCTCGTTCGAGGTGCTCGAGGACGTCCACGTCTACCGCTACGGGCTGCCGGTCGACGCCCAGGGGGCACTCGGCTTCGTGGCCGAGTTCCTCTGGTGCTTCGTGCGCACGGCGACGACGTCGCTCAGGGTCGCCCTGCGCGGCCGCGGCTTCGACGTGCTCCACGTCTGCAACCCGCCGGAGACGTACTGGCCGCTCGGCCGCTTCTGGAAGCTGTTCGGCAAGCGCTTCCTGTTCGACCACCACGACCTCTCGCCCGAGATGTACCAGGTCAAGTTCGGCGCGGCGGCCGGGCCGGCCCTGGCGGGGCTGCGCTTCCTCGAGCGGCAGACCTTCCGGGCGGCCGACCTGGTGGTCACCACCAACGAGAGCCACAAGCGGATCGCGACCGAGCGGGGCGGGGTGCCGCCCGAGGACGTCTACGTGGTGCGCTCCGGGCCGGACCTCGGTCGCCTGACCGTCTACCCGCCCGACCCAGCCTGGCGCCGCGGCAAGCGCCACCTGCTCGTCTACCTCGGCGAGATCTGCAAGCAGGACGGCGTCGACCACCTGGTGCGGGCGGTCAAGCTGCTGCGCGACGAGCTCGGCCGCGACGACCTGCACTGCGTGCTGGTCGGCGGCGGTCCCCACCAGCCGGCGATCAAGGCCTACGCCGAGGAGATCGGCGTGGCCGAGCTGTGCACCTTCACCGGCCGGGTGAGCGACGACGACCTCTGCCGCATCCTGTCCTCGGCCGACGTCGGCGTGGACCCCGACCCGAAGAACGACTGGTCGGACAAGAGCACCATGAACAAGATCATGGAGTACATGTTCTTCGGGCTGCCGATCGTCGCCTACGACCTCACCGAGGCACGCGTCTCGGCCGGCCGCGCCGCCCTGTTCAGCGAGCCCAACAACGAGCGCGCGCTGGCCACCGGCATCGCCGAGCTGCTCGACGACGAGGCGAGGCGCCGCGAGATGGGACAAGGGGGCCGCGAGCGGGTGCGCGCGGAGCTCGCCTGGGAGCACTCGGCGCCGGTGCTGCTCGCCGCGTACGACCGGCTCTGGCCGGCGGCCGGCGGCAGCGCCGTGGAGGTCCAGCTGAGCGAGCACGGCTCGCTGCCATCGTAAGATCTACGTAGGCTCAGCTCCTGAATTCGCCTGATTCAGGAGGGGATGTCCGCAGAGCGGGAGACAGTACCGCTAGTTACCTATCGCTCGACGGTCTCCAGTGCGACGAATAGCGCCGGACATATCAGGGCGTTTATCTCCTTTGGATCATGTCTGTCAATTAGCGCTTCGTTAGCGCGAAGGCACACCCTCACAACAGGACCTTTCCCCCTGGGTTGCCCCGAACGGACGCACCCAGTCGAGACCGGAGCGTGCGCGACCTCCGAAGGAGGGTGGCCATGGTGCCGGCACGGCAGGCGGTTCCGAACACCAGCCTGCGGCAGCAGCGGTTGCAGCGGAGCTGGACGCTCGACCGCGTCGCCGCCGAGCTCGACCGGCTCTGCGCACGCGAGGGCCACCACGCCGGCGTGACCGGCAACATGGTCGGCAAGTGGGAGCGTGGCCTCAAGCGTCCGAGCCTGTTCTACCGGGAGAAGCTCTGCGCCCTGTACGGGGCGACCGCCGAGGACCTCGGCTTTCTCGACGACCAGCCCGCGCCGCCGGCCCGGACGGCAGCCGGCCACCTGGAGGCCGGCGGCGCGGAGCCCTTCCCTGGCACGGTGCCGCCGCCGCCCGAGCCCGTCCCCGCCGTCGTCAGGCGCAACCCGGCGGTTGACGCGGCGCGCCGGTCGGTGCTGCGTGCCACTGCCGCGCTGCCCGGCACCGCCCAGGTCGCCGGGGTGCCACGCGGCGCCCAGTCGCCGCTGTGGGAGCGGCTGTCGATCGCGCTCGGCAGCCCGGGCAGCGTCAACCCGGCGACGCCGCAGCTCCTGGCGACGATCACCGACAACTACCGGCGGCTGAGCCAGACGGTTCCCGCCAGCGAACTGCTCGCCGCCGTCATCGGGCACTTGCAGCTCACCACCAGCCTGCTGCCCGGGCCCCACCCCAGCGCCTTGCGCCGCCAGCTCATCGCCGCCGGGGGCGAGGCCGCCGGCCTGGTCGGCTGGCTGTTCTTCAGCATGAACGACCACACCACCGCCCGCGCCTACTACAGGGCGGCGTTCCAGGCCGTCCGCGAGGCGGAGGACGCCGAGCTCGGCGCCTGGGTGCTCGGCAGCATGAGCCTGCTCGAGACCAACAGCCACCGCGCCCGCGAGGCGATCACCCTCGCCCGCCGCGCCCAGACCCACGCCAACTCGCACGCCTCCTCCACCACCAAGTCGTGGCTGTCGGCGGTCGAGGCCGAGGCCTGCGCGAACGTCGGCGAGGCCAAGGCCACCCTGAGCGCGCTGGAGCGGGCGGAGGATGCGCTCGAGCGGGCCCAGTCGCAGGACGCGCCGCGCTTCATCTCCTTCTTCGACCAGGCCCGGCTGGCCGGCTACGAGGGCATCTGCCACGTCCGCCTGGGGCGCCCGGAGCGCGCCCAGGCCAAGCTCACCGAGGCCCTCGAGGGGCTCTGCCCGACCGACGTCAAGCACCGCGCCATCGTCATCACCGACCTCGCCTCCGCAAACGTGCAGCAGCGCGAGGTGGACGAGGCCTGCCGCCTGGCCGGCCAGGCCCTCGCGATCGTGACCGAGAAGCAGTTCGCAAAGGGCCGCCAGCGCATCTGTGACTTCCGCACCCGCCTCGAACCCTGGAAGGGCACCAGGGCCGTCAAGGACCTCGACGAGCAGCTCCTCGCGACCGCACCTCCCTACCCGGCAGCCTGACCGAGTTTGGTGCCGTGGTACCAGCGACCGCCCCCCACCTGGTACCGCGGCACCATTCCACCCAGCAGAGCTGGTACCGCGGTATCGGCCCTACGCCTCCCCTCACCGATACCGCGGTACCACCCCCCCGACCCAGCCTCTGCTCGCTGTCGCTCCCACCGTCGTCGCCGGTCCGAGCGACGGCGGGAGCGGCGTGCCGCCCCGGACCCCGTGGCCCCCCCGACCCCTTGGTTGACCGGGGGGCTACCGCTCCGCTCCTTGAGCCCCCCGGACCCCTTGGTTGACCGGGGGGCTACCGCTCCGCTCCTTGAGCCCCCCGGACCCCTTGGTTGACCGGGCGGGACCCGAAAAGGGACGGTACTGTCACGGGCCCGATCGGGACCTCGGGAAGTCCTTTATCAATTCGGGTCGGAGATGTTTTCTTCACTTCCCTGACCGCGATAGTAGAGCGCGTGCCTTTTCGTGAGGTGCCCGATGCACTCCTCGCGCCGCCTGTTCGTGACCGACGTCGGCGCCGCAATGCTCACGGCCCGGCTGGAAGACCTGACCGCCGCCCCGGGCGGGTCCGGACAGCGCCTGGTGGAGCGCCAGGGCGAGCCGGTTTCCGAGGCCGCCGTGCGCTCCGTGGTAGTGGCGGAGCTGGGGCTCATCGTGGAGCTGTGGCACGAGGTGCGCGCCGCCGGACTCCCGGTCGACCGGCGCAGGGTGGCGGACGTCGCCGGGAGCCTCGAGCGCCTGGACGGCCAGGACGCCAGCGGCGATGAGCGGCAGGAGCTGACACGGACGCTGGCCCGCGCCAGGCAGCTCCTCGACCCCACCTCCGCCTCGGCAATATAGGGGGAAATCGGGCGACACGCCCGCTAAAACCAAATTTCAGGCCTTTGCGCACGGGCCGGCATGCACCCACCCAATCGCCCCGGCGGTACGCAATTCTTGCTACGCGAAGGAGCGGTCCTTGCGCAGGCACGGACCAGACCTCGCGCGGTACTTTATCGACGCGGCCAGATCATGGTCCGCTGTCCGCACGGCCCGTCCCCTAACGGGTCGCCCCCGCGAACTCCTTCGCGCACCGTTGCGGAAAGGAGCGGCCGGATGCTCTGGCGCAGATCGAAGGTCAGCCTCTCCGACGCCGCTCTCGCCTATGCCGAGCTGGGCATACCCGTGTTCCCGAGCCACTGGCCGACGGTCGCGTCCGCGCGCCGCCCCGGCACGCCGGGGTGCTCCTGCCAGTTGGTCGCCTGCTCCTACCCGGGCGAGCACCCCCTGGTACCCGACTGGCTCGGCACCGCCAGCACCGACCCGGTCCGCGTCGAGGCGTGGTGGCGCCAGCATCCCCAGGCGAACATCGGCCTGCTGACCGGCGTGGTGTTCGACGTGCTCGACGTCCCGGGCGAGCTGGTCGCGGACCACGCCGTGCTGACGGCCCTGCCAGACGGGCCGGTCGCCCGCACCGGCACCGGGCGCCACCACTACTTCGTCGCCCCGAGCGGGCGGGGCAACGTCGTCATGCCTGCCCGTTCCGGCAACGCCCGCCAGCGCGTCTACTGGCACGGCCGGGGCGGCTACGTGCTGGCCGCCCCGAGCCGCCACGTGGGCGGCGGCGGTACCCAGTGGCTGCGCCCGCTCGCCACCCCGGTGCCCGACGCACCGCCCCGTGCCCTCACCGCCATGGCCGGCGCCAGGGAGCAGCCCGCCTGACGGAAGCCGGCGCCGCGAGGCGGGCGGCTCAGCCCTCCTGCAGGACCGAGAGGATGTTGCCCGCCGGGTCCTTGAACCAGGCGATGGCCGGCCCGAGGCCGCGCATGATGCCCTTCTCGTCCTGGTTCGAGCCCTCGTAGCGCTCGAAGCGCACGCCCCGCGCGGTCAGCTCGTCGACCGTCTTGTCGATGTCGTCGACCGGGAAGTTGAGGATGGTGAACGTCGCCGGCGCGTGGTCCGGCTTGGGGTAGACCAGCGTGTCCCGGTCGCCGGCGATGTGCAGGTGGAGCAGGCCGTTCTCCTCGGAGACCCTGAGCCCGAGCGTCTCGCCGTAGAACTGCCTGGCCTTCGGGAGGTCGTCCACGGAGAATCCGCTGAATGCCTTGGTGTGCTCGAACATGGCGCTCCCCTCGCTGTGTATCGTCCCCTGCGAGCTCTCTCGTGGGGGTGTCGAAGCTGTGGAACTGGTTTCGACATGTCGGGTGAGGATGGTTGAGTCTCGTGGAGGCCATCGGTGAAGTACCTGATCCTGATCTACCACAACCCTGCGTCACAGAAGGTCTGGGAGGGGCTCTCCGACGCCCAGCGCGCCGAGGGCTTTGGTGCCTATGCCGCCCTCGTCGAGGACCTCTCCGCGTCGGGCGAGATGGTCGTGTCGGAGGCCCTGGCCGATCCGTCGCAGGCCAAGCGCATCGCCGTGCACCAGGGCCGCACCATCACCAGCGACGGCCCCTTCGCCGAGGCCAAGGAGCACCTGGCCGGCTTCTTCCTGGTCGACTGCGACAGCATCGACCGGGCGGCCGAGCACGCCGCCCGCATCCCAGAGGCCACCCTCGGCCTGGTCGAGGTGCGCCCGGTCCTCGACCTCGACCTCGAGGCGTGACCCAGCGACCGCGGTGGAGAGCCCGCCGCGGGTCAGCAGGGTCGGGGGTCGAAGTTGCGGGGTGGTTCCGGCGTGGTGGTGACGGTGGCGAGGGGGGTGGTGGTCGGGGCGGTGGTGTCGCGGATGCCCTGGTAGTTGGTGCCGAGCACGAGCTGGACGGTGCTGGCGGGCAGGCTGGGGTCTGGTTCGAGGCGGACGCTGCCGAGGAGCATGCGGGCCACGGCGGTTGCGGGCTGCTGCTGGCCGGGTGGGTAGCGAATGGTGGTGCGGCTGGTCGGGGCGGCGTTGCCGGCGGTGATGGCGTTGACGCCCCGGGCGTGCAGGCGGCTGGTGGTCTTGGCGGCCAGCCCCTGGCTGCCGGTGGCGTTCTGGACCCGGACGGTCACGTTCTGTGGCGTGGCGAGGGTGGTGCTGGTGGGTAGGGGCCGGTCGAGGAACCTGGCGATCGCCTGGTCGGCGTCGGGCTGCTTGAGCAGCAGCACGTCACCGAACCCCTGGTAGTCGTTGGCGACCACGATGGGGATGGTCTGGTCGCCGAGCTGGGCGGGGTCGAACCCGCGGAACTGGCGGGCCAGGCCGACCGCGTCGGCCTCGGTCAGGCCGCTGTCCTTGGTGAGGTGACCGACCACCGCGCCGATGAACCGGTTGGCGCGGACCGGGTTGGTCAGGCCCTTGGAGATGGCGGTCTGCAGCACGACCCGGAGGAATACCTGCTGGCGTTTGATGCGGCCGAGATCGCTCAGTGGGTCGCTGCGCCAGGTGCCAGCGGCGAGGTAGCGGTAATGGCGGGCGCGGGCGACCGCCAGCGCCTGGTCCCCGCCGAGGCGCTGGCAGCCCGGGGTGGTGACGTGCAGCCCAGAGAGGTCGTCGGCGGCGGGGTAGGGGAAGTCCATGCGGATCCCGCCGAGCGCGTCGATGATGGCGCGGAAGCCGTCGAAGTTGACCAGCAGGTAGTGGTTGACCGGGATGCCGAGGTGCTGCTGGACGGTCTGGACGAGCTGTTGGGGGCCGCCGGCGAAGACGGCGTTGATCTTGCTGCGGCCACCCGCCGCGGCGTTCGGGACCAGCAGGTCGCGGGGGATGGACAGGACCTTGACGGTGTGGGCGGCGGGGTCGACGCGGACCAGCATGATGACGTCGGCGCGGACGCCGCCGGCGTCCTGGCTGGTGCCGAACTTGGCGGTATCGCCGGGCTGGTCGAGCTCGGCGCGGGAATCCGAGCCGACCACCAGCAGCACCTGCGGTGCACCCGGCTTCGGCCGCTTGCTCAGGCCGGGCAGGTCGACCGAGGCGATCTGCCCGAACCGCCAGTGGGCGTAGCCGAAGCCGCCGGCCGCGACCAGGGCCACCCCCACCAGCGCGACCACCAGGACGAACACCAGCAGGCGGCGCCGCCGGGACGGGGCGGCGTGCCGCGGGCCGCGCCCGGCGCCGGGTCGTGACGGTGCCGCCGGCCCAGGTGACCAGCCAGGCGGCCCGCCAGCGTCCACCGCTCCCCCTCCTCGAACGCCGAAGCGGCCCAAAGGACAGCCGCGCGCCGCCCGGGCTCCGGAATAATTCGATGGTAACCGAGCGGACGGGAAATCGCGGCCTGTCCTGCGATACTGCGACCTACCGCCCGAGCTTCCGCCTCCGCTCAGTCCATCGTGGGACGGGCCTGGGCGATCGTCCAGCGGTGGCCTTCGAGGTCCTCGGCGACGTAGGAGCGGTAGCCGTGCCGGCGGATGCCTTCCACGATGGTGGCGCCGGCGTCCCGCGCCCGGTTGAAGTGGGCGTCGAGGTCGTCCACGTACACCCACGGCACGTGGGTGGCTGGCGCGCCATCGGGCGGGCCGTTGTCGAGCCCGAACACCATCAGCGACGAGTTGCCCACCCGGAACTCGATCCACGGGCTGCCGCGCTGGTCGTCGGGCAGCGGGTTGGGCGACTCGAAGCCGAAGACGTCGGCGAGCCAGCGTGCCGCCGCCACCGGCCTGGCGTAGTAGACGGCGACGCCGAGCCGGGCCAGGTCCCGCCGCTCTCGAGGAGCGGAGTCGCGCCTCGCGCACCAGGCGCCGAACCACGGGGGCGCGACCCTGACCCAGGCGGTGCCGCCCCGGTCCTGGCCGCCCGGCGGGGTGCGTGCCTCGACCCGGACGGTCGTGCCTCCGGCGGTGGCTTCGAAGCCGACCTCGACGGTGACGTCGTCCAGGGAGCTGCGCCACGCCAGGCGCGTGCCCGGCTCCCACACCGTGATGCGCCCGAGCTCGAGGACGTCGCCGGCGGCCTCGTCGTAGACCTCGAGGAGCCGGCCGCCGACGCCCTGCTCGCAGCGCATCGCCACCGCCCTGGCCGCGTCGAAGAAGTTGATCGGGCCCCTGACCCACCACAGGTCCAGCTCCTCGGTGAAGGCGGTGAAGGCGGTGGCGGGGTCGACGCCGACCTCGACGGCGGCTGAAACCGATGGCGTAGCGGTCACGTCCTGGTCCTCCGTTCCACGTGTCGCTTGAACGACTGGAGCTGCTCGTCCCAGTGCGCCTGCAGCTGGTCGAGCCACGCCCGCAGGGCGACCATCGAGTCGGGCTGAAGCCGGAAGAGCCGGACGCGGGCATCGTCAGGGGCGCGCTCGTCGGCGACGATCCCGGCGTCGAGCAGCACCCGCAGGTGCCGGCTCATCGCCGGAGCGGACGTCCGCGACACCTCGGCGAGCTCCCCGGCACGCCGCGGCCCCGAGCTGAGGAGCTGCACGACCTGGCGGCGCGTCGGGTCGGCGAGGGCGCCGAAGAGCGGGCCGACGTCGCCGCCAGGATAGCTGCTCATTTCCGCAATAGTTAACTGACTTGTGAACGATTGTCAATCGCGCCTCTGGACTCGGGGGCTACGGGCGTGCCGTCAGGGCGACCACGCCGCTCAGGGTGCCGACCAGCACCAGCCCGCCGGCCAGGGTCGGGGTGGCGAAGCGGGAGGTCTGGCCGACCGCGGCGCTGGCGCGCGTCGTGCCCCGGTCGGCGTCGAGGGCGTACAGGGTGCCGCCGGGGTCGAGGCTGTAGACGGTGTGGCCACCGACCACCGGCGAGCCGTTCACCGCGCCTGGTGCCTTCCAGCCGGGGTCGAGCCGGGCGCCGGACCCGACCCGGACCTGGCGCAGCCCGTCGCTGCACGGCACGTACAGGGTGGAGCCGACCACGGCCGCCCCGCCGAAGGCCTCGCACAGCGGCTGCTCGGCCAGCTCGCCGCCGACGCCGCCGAGGTGGCCGGCGCGCAGCAGGTAGCCGAGGCCGCTCTTGCCGTCGGCGAACACCAGCCCGCCGGGCAGCAGGACGGGGCCCATCGAGCCGAGGTCGGCGTCGGCGGCGTTGTCCCGCGGCCACTGCCTGGGCGCGAAGCCGTCCTCCAGGCGCAGGTCGGGCGCCAGGCGCAGCACCGAGTCGCTGTGGTCCCAGGCACCCCCGGTCGCCGCGCCGTTGCCGACGGTGACGTAGAGGCGGCCACGGGCGTCGACCGCGGGTCCGGAGGCGCCCCAGATGCCGCCCTCCCGGCTGGTCGGGACCTGGTAGGCCGCCAGCCGTCCGCGACCGTCGGTGCGGGAGGCCACCACCCAGCCGTGGTAGTCGCCGCAGTCGCCGAGCAAGCCGCCGTAGGCGACGTAGACCCTACCGCCGGACAGGGCCAGCGCCGCCCGCTGCTGGTGCGGCGCCGGGTGCATGCCTGGCGGGTCGGCCGAGCGGCGCACCCGGACCCGCCCGCCGCGCACCTCCACCCCGACCAGCACGTGGCCCGGGCCGGTGACCTCGGCGACCGCGAAGACCAGGCCGGTGGCCGGGTCGTAGACCGGCGTGCCGGTGATGCCGAGCGGGTCGATGTTCCCGCAGGGCAGCTCGGACAGGGCAACCGGCCTGCCCAGCGTCGTGCGCCAGCGCACCCGCCCGCTGCGGAGGTCCAGCGCGTACAGCGAGTCGGCTTCGGTGGCCACCAGCACCCGGTCGCCGACCACCAGCGGCTCACCGTAGACCGCGCCATCCAGCCGGGCGTTCCAGGCAGGGTCCAGCCGGGTCGGGTCGGGCAGCCCGGCGAGGTAGCCGCTGCGGGCGTTGTCACGGTGGTAGGTGGTCCAGTCGCCGGCGACGGCGGCCGGGACGGCCGTCGTAGCCGTGCCCGACGGCAGGGTGAGCGCCGGCTGCTCGGGCGCCTTCGGCTCGCCGCTGCACGCGGCGAGCAGGACGAGCAGGCCGAGCGCGGCCAGCCCACGCTGACGCCCGTGGTGCATGCGTACCTCCCGTACCGGGGCTTCCTCGCTGCCATCCTGCCGCAGCGCCACCGCAAAGGTGGGTCTTCACGTCGCGCACCACAGCGACCTGCCACAGGCATCGAGGATCCCGCCAAACCTACCGAGGCCCAACCAGGGATCCCGGCAAGGTACTCGACGCCGAAGGCCTCGGGATCGTCTCCGCGGCCTGGAGCAGCTCCGCGTCACTGCGCCGATCCAGCACCTCGCTCCTTCCATGTTCGCTTCTCGTGGGCCATGCGTCCGGCCGCCCCAGGGCCGGGCGACCGGCCCTGGGGCGGGCCGAGGGGGCGGTCCGGCCGTGGCGTGCGGGCGGGCCGGCCCAGCGGTCGGGCACCGGATCGCGGGAGGCCCGCCCGACTCCACGGGGGGCGGTGCCGGGCGGGTCTCCCGTGCATCCGGTGGCCTATCCAATTACATGCCCCGAGTCCCGGTGGTTGTGACATCGACGGTGCAATCCGCGGCGCGCGCCGCCGTCGTCCTACGCGCTCGGCCGCGCCGGGACCCGCCGGCCTACCGCCGACCTCACAAGCCCGTGACCTGCGACGATGCAGCGATCCACGAGGCGCGTAGCAGCCCTGCGCGACCGGATGGAGCGCCCGGTGGACCGTTGCGGCGGGATGCAATCGTAAGTGCGCAAATTTGCCACGTCTTGGACAAACCGGGTAGGTTACCGGCCAGTAGGACCTACACATTTGGGGGGGTAAATCCGGCAGACCGACCTGGAATCAAGGGAGGCTCAATTGCGTCTGCATCGCTACCTGCGCGGGGCGCGCTGCCGATCTCCGTGACCGCCGACCGCGACCAGCGATGACGACCCTCCTGCCGGTTCCCGACCGCGTTCCCCCCAGGGCTCCCCCACCTCGCCGCCGCGGGGTGTGCTCCTGATCGGCCGGGCTGGCGCGCGTCATCGCAGGCAGGATTGCCGACCCGAGAGGAGACCAACCCAATGCGGCAACGTCTCGCAGCAGCAGGAAGTACGATCCTGCTCGGTGCGGCGCTGGCGATCGGTGCGTACGCGCCGGCCGCGACCGCTGCACCAAGCCAGTCGTACATCATCACGCTGAGGACGTCGGTCGGGACCGGATCGGTCGCGGCACAGATGCAGAGCCGCCCAGGCGTGCAAGTCCGTCACGTCTTCAACCACGCCATGCGCGGCTTCAGCGCCAATCTCACCCCCGCGGCGCTGAACTCGCTCAGGTTCGACCCCAACGTCGTCTCGATCGTGCCCAACCGCACCTTCCACGTCGACTCGCTGGACATCCGTCCGGACGTCGGACCCGCGGCGCGCGCCCCGCGCGCGACCCGGGCGCCGGCCGCCAGGCGGGTCACCCCCCAGGCGCAGAGCATCCCGACCGGGATCTCCCGCATCGGCGGCGACCAGAGCTCCACCAAGTCCGGTGACGGGCAGGGCGAGGTCGACGTCGACGTGGCGGTCATCGACACCGGTGTCGACAGCTCCCACACCGACCTCAACGTCAACACCGCCGGCGGCAAGAGCTGCGTCGACGGCGACCCCTCCTTCGAGGACGGCCACGGCCACGGCACCCACGTCTCCGGCACCATCGGTGCCAAGGACGACGCTGAAGGCGTCGTCGGCGTCGCCCCCGGCGCGCGCATCTGGCCCGTCCGCGTGCTCGACGCGAACGGCTCGGGCACCGAGGACGCGGTCATCTGCGGGATCGACTACGTCACCGAGCACGCCAACGAGATCGACGTCGCCAACATGAGCCTCGGCGGCCCTGGCGCCGAGTCGACCTGTGGCAGCAACGCCGACCCGATGCACGAGGCGATCTGCCGCTCCGTCAACGCGGGCGTGACCTACGCGGTCGCGGCCGGCAACGACAGCGCCGACGCAGCGGGCTCGACCCCGGCCAACTACGACGAGGTCATCACCGTCTCGGCCCTGTCCGACTCCGACGGCAAGACCGGCGGCGCCGGACCCGCTCCCGACTGCCGGAACACCGAGAAGGACGACACCATCGCCAGCTTCTCCAACTTCGGGCAGGACGTCGACATCATCGCCCCTGGCGTCTGCATCAACTCCACCTTCAAGGGCGGCGGCTTCGAGGAGCTCAGCGGCACCTCGATGGCGACGCCACACGTGGCCGGCGCGGCGGCGCTGTTCAAGTCCGCCAACCCGGACGCCTCCCCCGCCGAGGTGCAGCAGGCCTTGGTCTCGGCCGGGACCGACGACTGGGACAACAGCGGTGACCAGGACGGCACCAAGGAGCCGCTGCTGAACGTGACCACGTTCTAGCCCGATCGTCGCCGCGCGAGCGGCAGGCGGTACCACGCGAGGCCCCAGCCGGGCTGGCTGGGGCCTCGCGCCGCGCGGAGCCCTCAGCCCCGTCCGAAGCTGGTCGCGATCCCCTGCTCGGTCTGCTCGTAGCTGCTCGCGGCGCTCGCGGTGAGCCGTGCGATGCCGGTCAGTGCGTGGTGCAGGCCGGCGGCGCTGCGCTGCCACTCGGTCCAGAGCTGGATGAAGCGGCTCTGCGCCACCCCGGCCCAGTCCGATCCGAGCGGCTCCACCTGCGCGGCGAGCTGCCGCAGGGTCCCGTCGATCGAGCCGGCGCCGCTGCCGAGTCGTGCCGACACCTGTTGGAGCTGCTCCGGGGTGACCCGGATCCTCGTTCCCGCCACGGTTCCTCCTCATCCCGTCGACCACTCGAGCTATGTCTACGTCTCGGGGGCAAACGCGGTCAACCGCAAGCAAGCAGGGTCGGGACAACCAGGGTTCAGTCGTACGTCGCCTCCACCCACCAGGCGCCGCCGGAGCGCTTCAGCAGGTGGGCAGCGCCATCCGCGGTGACCACCTGGAGGCGAGCCAGGCGACGGTGGAGGCTCGGGTCCCACCAGCGCTCGTCCACCGGCCATGGCCCCGCCCAGGCGGTGATGGCCGTCCAGCGCCCACCAGCGACCCTGAGCCGGGCTGGCGGCGCGCTGGCCAGCCCTCGCCCGCCGACCACGACCTCAGCACCGGTGGCGTCCACCACCTCGGCCGCGAGCGGCTCCGGGTGGACGACGGCCGGCGCCGGCGCCGGCACCTGCCCCGGCCACGGCGCCGTCTCCCCCATCCCCCCAGCCGCCCGCGCCCGGCCAGGGGCCGTGCCCCGCGGGACGGCCCCTCCGCTCGGAGGACCGGTGCCTCCCGGCCAGCCGGGCCTGGACGGACCACCGGCACCCCCTTGGCCACCGGGCCTGGACGGACCCCCAGCACCTCCCGGGCCGCCGAAGCCTGGGAGCGTCGGTGGCGCGGCGCGGGAGCCGGCGGGGGGTTGGCCGGGCTTCCAGGGGCCGCTGGGGGCGGCGCCTGGCTGGGTGAACGCGACCCGGTCGGCCGGGCCGCGGCCGCCGCGCAGCTCCACGCCGCGCACCGCGTCGGGTCCGAGCAGTCCCTGGACCCTGGCGATGGCGCGGACCGCCCGCTCGCGCCGTGCGCCCTCCTCCCCCCAGAAGCCGAGCTGGCGGCCGCGGTCAGCGGCGACCTCCTCGGCGACGAGCCCGAGCCGGCTGACCGCTCCCGACGGCTGGCTGGCGGGGCTGGCCGGCTGAGGCGAGCCAGCCCCGCCTTCCAGCCAGCCGTCGAGCTGCCAGCGCACCCGCTCGGCCATGCCGGCGGCCGGGGAGGGTGTGCCGCGACGCGACGGGACCGCGAACCCGTCCTGGTGCCGCCAGACCCGGACCAGGCGCTCGCCGTGCTCGGTCTCGATCTCGACGCGCAGTGCCAGGCAGGCAAGGCCGAGCCGGCGCAGGCGGGCGCTGAGCTCGTCGGCCAGCTTCTTGGCGGCGAAGGCCGCCGCATCGACCCGCTGCGCCGGCGGCTCGATGCTGGCGACGACCCGCAGGTCGGGAGGAGGGCGGCGGGGGTTGCGCGGGCGTTCGTCCTCGCCGCTGGCGAGCCGGTGCGCGCGGACGCCCTCGGAGCCGAAGCGGGTGGCCAGGTCGGCCCTTGGCAGGGCGGCCACCTGGCCGAGGGTGCGCAGGCCGAGCCGGGTCAGCAGGTCGGCCAAGTCGGGGCGGTTCAGGGTGGCGACCCCGAAGGGGGCGAGGAAGGCGGCCGTCTCCCCGGCGGGGACGAGCATCCCGTGCCTGGCCGCCAGCCCGGCGGCGAAGGCGCCGTCGGCGATCCCGACCCGGCAGCGGCCGTGCCCGCCAAGCGCCCGGTCGGCCGCCGCCGCCACCTTGGCAACCAGCTCCCGCTCGCCGCCGTGGTAGCGGGCGGCCCCTCGGGCCGGGAAGGCGCACTCGCCCGGCTGCAGGATCTCCACCCTGGGGGCGACCGTCTCCACCGCGGCCACCACCGGCTCGAAGGCGCGTGCGTCCCGGTCCGGGTCGTGGGCCACCAGCACCAGCCCGGGGCAGCGCCGCTGCGCCTCCCGGCGGCGCAGGCCGGCGGCGACGCCCTCGGCCCTCGCGGCCGGCGTGCAGGCGACCACCCGGCCGGCGTGCAGCACCGCCACCGGCGCCTCGTAGGGGAAGCCGGTGGCCTGCACCGGCCAGTCGGGGCACCACACCACCAGCAGGCGGAGCGCCTTGCCGGCGCCGCGCCCGGGTGCTCCAGGGTCGTCCACGAGATTGCCGCAGAGGGTCAGGTGACCGGCTGCACGGTCCCGTCCCGGGAGGGCAGCCAGAGCCGGGCTTCGTGAGGGCGGCCGGCGGCGCCCCGGCCGGTGGTGACCACGCGTGCCCGGCGCTCGAGGAGACGCCCGGCCCCCGCCTCCGCCCCCGTCCAGGGCCCGCCGCTGACGTGGAGGCTCAGGTCGGGGTGGGGCCAGGCGCCGAGGACGACCAGGACGCTGCCGCGCTCCCTCGCCCGGGTGGCGAGCTGGTGGCGGACGCCCTGGCCGGAGGCGGCCGGGGACCGGGCGAGGACCAGGTCGACGCCGCCGAGCAGGGTGGCGACCACCCGTGGCCACCGCTGGCCCGGGTTGGGGACCAGGGCGAGGCGCTGCAGCGCGACCCCGGTCTCGGCGGCGGCGACCACGCCCAGCTCCGGGATGCCGACCGCGGCGGCCCAGCAGCCGGCCTGGGTGGTGCCGGCCGCGAGGGCGAGCGCGAGGCGCAGGGAGCCGCTGATCGCGACCACCGTGCCACGACGCAGGCCGCCGTGCGGCAGGAGCTGCTCCAGCGGCGGCAGCACCGGCAGGAGCTGGTCGGCCGCGAGCGTGGTGGGCTCGATGAGGCGAGCTAGCTGTGTGCGCTCTTCGTGACGTTCTGTCGCGCTCCGTGAGATCGCCATAGCGCATAATCGAACACCTGTTCTGATCTTGCAAGCCTCCGGCGCCCAGAACGCACTGGTAGGCGCGTGTGACTCGCAGCCGTAGTTGGCGGATCGCAACCGTAGCGCCGCCCAGGGTCAGCGACGGGCGCGCCATGGCAGCCATGAGTGCAGGTGTCGTTAATCGCTTGTCGGCCGCCTTGCGCATCGCCGATGATTGCGGCCATGGCCACGACCCGACGAGCCGACATGTTCATCGATCTCAAAGACGACCCGCGTGAGAACGGGCCAACGTTGGGCGACGAGCGCACCACGCTGGTCGAAGCCCTGCGCTGTGTACGCCTCACATTGGAGATGAAATGCTCAGGGCTTGATGCGGAGGCTATGGCGCGGCGTTCCGTCGAGCCGTCGACGATGTCGCTCCTGGGGCTGGTGCGACACCTGGCCGAGATGGAGCGTAGGACGTTCCGGGAGATGATGGCGGGACAGGACGTGCCCCGGCTGTTCTGCTCCGACACCGACCGTGACGGTGATTTCGATGGTGCTGTTCCCGACCCCCAGGTGGTTGCGGAGGCGTGGGACGCATGGCGTGCGGAGGTGGACTTCGCGACGCGGTTCGTGGCCGAGGCGCCCAGTCTCGACATCACCGGCGACGATCCCTTGAATCAGCATGGCAGCGGTGGAGGGCCGATGTCGCTGCGCGAGGTGCTGGTCGGAATGATCCACGAGTACGCCCGCCACATGGGTCACGCGGACCTGTTGCGCGAGCGGATCGACGGACGCATGGGCCAGTAACCCACCCAGCCAAATAGCCGACCAGACGTGCGGAAAACCGGTGTGGGCCGGGACGTCCGTTCCCTGTACTCGCTGCGTACGTGCCCGTGCCCGGCCGTGCTGGGAAGGTCCTCGCCCTGGACGACCCACTTGCCGCTCAACAGGTCCTCGACCCGATGATCGCAGCGGTGTCGACACGGAGATCCTGGCCGCAGCACCTGCTACGCGGCCAAGCGCACTGCTCCGGCGGGCTGCAGGCGGCGATCGCACCCCAACTTCGCGCGCTACGGCCCACCAGCAGCCCAGTGGGCCGCGCTGCCGGTGCCCCAGTGGTATTGGCTTCTGGTTCGCGCGGCGAACGGATGTTCGTTTCCATGCCCAGAAGCTACCTGGCCAGCCGACCCCGCCCAGGCCCACCCCACCACTTGTGGACAAGCCACAAATGTGCCGTAGGAGCCCAGCTTGGTTGTGCACGCTCCAAGCGCGCACCGGAGTTCACCACATCGCTGGGAGCCACATCCCCCGAAAGTGGCATCGCGGTTGCCACCCCGCGGTGATGTGCGCCGGAACGCGGCCTGGGAGCCTCGGGGCCGACAGGTCCGCGGGCGTCAGGGAGGCTAGCGCACCGCCGCTGAACCGAAGGAGCCCTACATGCGCATGCTCAACGGCGGCGGGAAGGCCGCCGGGCTGGTCCTGGTGCTGCTGCTCGCCGGGGCGGGGTGCTCGGCGGCGGGTGGCTCCCGGACCGCGAGCACGACGACCAGGGAGCCGGACGTCGCCGCGCTCTGGCACGAGCTGGTGGTGTGCGCCCGCGCCAACGGCATGCCGAACCTCCCCGACCCCCAGGTCGACAGCAACGGCGAGGCGCATTTCCCCGGCGGCGATCCGCCGGCGCCGCCCAAGAGTGTCGAGCGGGCCTGCCGGTCGGTCGGTGAGCGGCTGGCCGCCGCGAGGCGCGAGGTCGAGCAGACCCCGGCCGACACCGCCACGCTGCTGCGCTTCGCCCGCTGCATGCGCGAGCACGGCCTGCCCGACTTCCCCGACCCACAGGGTGACGGCCAGTTCCAGTTCGCCGGCACCAACGCTGGCCGGGAGCTCAAGCAGAAGGACCCGGCGTCGCCCGTGCAGACCGCCCTGCGGGCCTGCGGCGGCCCGCGGATGCTGAACGGGAGGATCGCCGACAATGGCTGAGCACGCCACGCGATCGTCCGGCGGTGGCAGCCGTGCCGTGGTGGGCCTGCTCCTGGTGCTCCTGCTCGCCGGGCTGTCCGGGTGCTCCGCCCTGGGCCGCTCCCAAGCGGCAGCCACCACGACCACCCAGCCCGACCGGGTCGCGATCTGGCGCGAGGTCATCCAGTGCATGCGCACCCACGGCATGCCGAACCTGCCCGACCCGCAGTTCGACCGCGACGGCGAGCCCCACTTCCCCGGCGGCGACCCGGGCGACCCGCCCGAGAGCGCGCGGCAGGCCTGCGAGCCGATCTACAACCGGCTGCCACCGTCGGCCCGGGGCGAGCAGGAACGGGAGCGGGCGCCCGCCGACATCCCGGCGCTGCTGCGCTTCGCCCGCTGCATGCGCGAGCACGGCATGCCCGACTGGCCCGACCCGAAGGCCGACGGCACCTTCCCGTTCGCGGGCAGCCCCCTGGAGCGCGAGGGCAAGTCGCCCCGGTTCCTCAGGGCGGCGCGGGCCTGCAAACAGCTCAACCCCGACCCGACAGGGAGCATCCATGCAAGCTGAAGCGCCCAGCCCGCGCCGCAGGGTCCGCGCCGGGGCGCTCGCCGCCGTGCTGGCGGCGCTGCTGCTGGCGGCCGGTGGCTGGGCTTCCGCGCGCGGCGACCTGCTGGGCCGCCACCCGGGGGCGGCCCAGTCAGATCCCGAGCCGGCCACCGGCACGGCCGAGGTGACCCGCAGCGACGTGGTCGAGCGCCAGCTCGTGCCGGGCACGCTCGGCTACGGCGACGGCTCCCCGGTGGTCGCCCAGGCCCGCGGCGGGGCCGGCGGCTCCTCCCCCGCCGCGGGCGGCCAGTCCCAGGGCGGGATCCTCACCCGCCTGCCCGCCCCGGGCACGGTGCTCACCCGCGGGCGGGCGCTCTACGAGGTGGACGGCCACCCGGTGCCGCTGTGGTACGGCGCCCGGCCGGCGTGGCGGGCCTTCCACCCAGGCATGGCCGACGGGCCCGACGTGCGGCAGTTCGAGGACAACCTGGTGGCGCTCGGCTTCGACCCCGGCCGCGCCATCACCGTCGACCGGCACTTCGGCCCGGCGACGGCGGCGGCGGTGCGGCGCTGGCAGCGGACCGCCGGCGTGCCCCGGACCGGAGCCGTCGCGCTCGGTGAGGTGGTGTTCCTGCCCGGCCCGGTCCGCGTCGCCGCCGTGGCCGCCACGGTCGGGGCGCCGCTGCAGGCGGGCACGCCCGTGCTCAGCGCCACGCCGGCCAGGCCGCTGGTCACGGTCGCGCTCGACCCGAACCTGCAGCAGCTCGTCCGCCGCGGCAACCGGGTGCAGGTGACCCTGCCGAACGGGAGGACCACGCCGGGCACGGTGACCGCCGTCGGCCGGGCGGCCGTCCTGCCGACCACCCAGGCAGGGCAGGACTCCGGGCAGCAGGGCCAGGGTGGCGGCGGCGAGGCGACCATCCGGGTGACGGTCCGCCTGGCCGACGCGCGCGCCGCCGGCGGTCTCGACCAGGCGCCGGTGCAGGTCGCGGTCACCACCCAGGCGCACCGCGACGTGCTCACCGTGCCGATCGCCGCCCTGCTCGCCCGCGCAGGGGGCGGCTATGCCGTGGTGGCGGTCTCCGGCGGCGACCGCCGCCGCGTGCCGGTGCGCACGGGCCTGTTCGACGAGACCGGCGGGCTGGTCGAGGTCGCCGGCGCGGGGCTCGCCGAGGGCACCACGGTGGAGGTGCCGGCGCCGTGACCGCAACGACCCCGGTCCTCGAGCTCGACCGGGTCCGCAAGGTCTACCCGGGCACGCCGCCGGTGGAGCCCGTTCGCGGCGTCACCCTCACGGTCACCGAGGGGGAGCTGGTGGCGGTCGTCGGCCCCTCCGGGTCGGGCAAGACCACGTTGCTGCACCTGATGGCGGCGCTGGACCGGCCGACCTCCGGGGTGGTGCGGGTGGCCGGCCAGGCGGTCGGGGCGCTGCCCGACCGGCGCGTCGCCGGGCTGCGGGCGCACCGGCTCGGCGTGGTGTTCCAGCAGTTCTTCCTGCTGGAGAGCCTGAGCGCGCTCGAGAACGTGGCCACCGGCCTGCTCTACCGCGGCGTTCCCGGCGCCGAGCGGCGCCGGCTGGCAAGGCGGGCGCTGCTCCGGGTCGGGCTCGGCCACCGTCTCGGCCACCGCCCCACCGCCCTGTCGGGCGGCGAGCGCCAGCGGGTCGCGATCGCCAGGGCGCTGGTCGGCCAGCCGCAGGTGGTGCTCGCCGACGAGCCCACCGGCAACCTCGACTCGGCCGCCAGCGCCGACCTGGTCGCGCTGCTGCGAGAGCTCAACCGGCAGGGGGTCACCATGGTCGTGGTCACCCACGACCATAGCGTCGCCGCCGCCATGACGCGCCAGGTCGAGCTGCGCGACGGACAGGTCGTCCGCGACTCGGGGAACGGGCGTTCATGAGCGGCGCCCGCCAGCTCGCGCCGGCCTCGCGCCTGCGGCCGGCCGACCTGCTGCCGGTCGGCACCGTCGGCTTGCGCGCGCGGCCGCTGCGGGCCGCGCTGTCGGCGCTCGGCGTCGCCGTCGGCATCGCCGCCATCGTCGCCGTGCTCGGCATCACCCGGTCGAGCCAGGCCGAGCTGCTGGCCCAGATCGACCAGCTCGGCACCAACCTGCTGACCGTGGTCAACGGCCGCTCGATCCAGGGCGGGGAGGCCGAGCTGCCCGTGCGGGCGAGCGCGATGCTCACCAGGGTCGACGGCGTGCGCTACGTCGCCCCCACCGCCCAGCTCGACGGCGTCAGCGTCTACCGCAGCGACCGGATCCCCGCGTTCCAGAGCGGCGCGCTGGCGGTGCGCGCCTGCGACCCCACCCTGCTCGCCACCGTGGACGGCCGCGTGCGCCACGGCGGCTTCCTCAACCAGGCGACCGCCCACTTCCCGGTGACCGTGCTCGGCGCCCAGGCCGCCAGGAGCCTGGGCATCGCCTCGCTCGACGCGCCCACCCGGGTGTGGCTCGGGGACCACTGGTTCACCGTGGTCGGCCTGCTCGATCCCTTCCCGCTCGCCCCGGAGCTGGACCGCTCGGCCCTGGTCGGCTTCCCCGCGGCGCACCGGCTGCTCGGTCACGACGGCCACCCCAGCCGCATCTACGTGCGCACCGCCACCGAGCGGACCGGCGCGGTCGCCAGCCTGCTGGCGGCGACCGCCGACCCCGTCCACCCCGAGCAGGTGCGGGCCAGCCGACCGTCCGACGCGCTCGCCGCGCGCCTGGCGGCCAAGAGCGCCACCACCGGCCTGTTCCTCGGCCTCGGCGCGGTCGCGCTGCTGGTCGGCGGCATCGGCATCGCCAACGTGATGGTCATCGGGGTGCTGGAGCGCCGCGGCGAGATCGGCCTGCGCCGGGCGCTCGGCGCCGCCCGCCGCCACGTCGCCGCCCAGTTCCTGGTCGAGTCCCTGCTGCTGGCCGCGCTCGGTGGCGCGGCCGGGGTGGCGGCGGGCGCCGCGATCACCTCCGGCGTCGCCCAGCAGCGGCACTGGGCGGTCCTGGTCCCGGCCGTGGCCGCATGGGGCGGCCTGGCATCGGCACTCCTCGTCGGCGCGGTCGCCGGCCTCTACCCGGCGCTGCGCGCGGCGCGCCTGGCACCGACCGATGCCCTGCGGAGCTCGTGAGGGCCGTTTCGCGAGGCGGCGACGATGACGGAAGATCAGCGGCGAGCGGGTGGCGCGACCGAGGAGGGCGGCATGCGGGGACGCCTGGGCCTGCAGGCCAAGATGACCGCCTCCTACGTGCTGGTCACGGCCGCGGCGGTGGTGCTGGTCGAGATCGTCGTGCTCGGCTTCGTGGTGCCGGGGCTCGGGTCGGAGCTCGACAGGACGGCGCTGGTGCGCACCACCGCCGCCGACTATGCGAGCAGGGCCTCGCAGCTCGCCGGGAGCCTCGGCCGGCTGCCGACCGCGCGCGAGTTCCAGCTCGGCGAGCCCTCGCTGCGGCTGGCGCCCGGCGAAGCGCTGGTCGCCCCGGACGCGACCGGCGTCCGCATCCCCTACACGCCCGACCCGCAGGACGACGCCAAGCCGATGTCGCTGGCGCTGCTGCTCGCGCCCGACGGGCGCGTGGTGGCCAGCTCCTACCCGGCCCGCTACAAGGTCGGCAGCCGGGTGGACGGGCCCGGGGTCGGGCCGCTGCCCGACGCCATCCGCAACCGGCCGCTGGCGGACACGTTCAAGGGCGTGAGCAGCGCCAGCCCGAGCCCCACCGCGAAGGGGGACGTGCTGTGGGCGACCGAGCCGCTGCTCGACAAGGGCAAGCTGATCGCCGCCAAGCAACAGAAGCCCCTCCCGCCGGCCGGCCTGCTCGGCGTCGTCTACGTGCAGGTCCCGGCCGAGGCCAACCTGCCAGCGACGGCGACCTCGACGGGCTCGGCCTCCTCGCAGCTCGGGGTCGGGCTGCTCGTGCTGGTCGCGGCCGTGCCCGTCGGGCTCGTCTTCGGGCTGCTCTCCACCCGGCGGCTGATCCGCCGGCTGCGGCGGCTGGCCGCCAGCACCGTCGCCGTCGCCGAAGGGGACTTCCAGCACCGCCTGCCCGTCTCCGGCGGCGACGAGGTCGCCCAGCTCGAACACAACTTCAACCGCATGGCCGAGCGGCTGGACGCCGCCATGGCCGCCGAACGGCAGCTCGCCGGCGCCGGCGAGCGCGCCCGCATCGCCCGCGAGCTGCACGACTCCATCTCCCAGGACCTGTTCTCCCTGCGCCTGCTCGCCGGCGGGCTGCGCAAGGCGCTGCCGCCAGGCTCGGCGCTGCAGCCCCAGGTCCAGACGATGGAGCAGACCGCCACCGGGACGATGCACGAGATGCAGGCGCTGCTGCTGGAGCTGCGCCCGGTCGCGCTCGAGGACGCCGGCCTGGTCCCGGCCCTCGAGGAGCTGTGCCGCGCCTACGGCGACCGCCTCGGCGTCACCGTCGACGCCGAGCTGGAACCGGTCGAGCTGGCCCCTGCCGCCGAGCACGCCGTGCTGCGCGTGGTGCAGGAGGCGCTCGCCAACGCGGTCAAGCACGCCCGGCCGACCCGGATCGCGCTGCGGCTGCACCACCAGGACGGCCAGGTGGCCGTGACAGTGGTCGACGACGGCGGCGGCTTCGACCCGGCCAAGGCCGAGCGCCGCCGCGGCATGGGCCTCGGGCTGATGCGCGAGCGCGTCACCGAGCTGGGCGGGACCTTCCTGCTGGACTCCACCCCTGGCACCGGCACCAGCGTACGGATCCTGCTGCCACGGGGCCGGCCGTGATCCGGGTGCTGATCGTCGACGACCACAAGGTGGTCCGCCAGGGCCTGCGCTTCCTCCTGGAGCAGGAGGACGGCATCGAGGTGGTCGGCGAGTGCGCCGACGGTGAGGGCGCGATCCAGGCGCTGCGCACCCTGGAACCGACGGTGGTGCTGCTCGACCTGTTCCTGCCCGGCCAGGACGGCATCGGCGTGCTGACCCGGATCAAGCAGGAGCGGCCGGCCACCGAGGTGCTGATGCTCACCTCCTCCTCCGACGACGAGCACCTGCTCGCCGCGGTCCGCGCCGGCGCGCTCGCCTACCTGCCCAAGACCGCCGGGGTCGAGCAGGTGGTCGGGTCGGTGCGTGCCGCCGCCCGCGGCGAGAGCGTGCTGGAGCCGAGGATCGCCGCCCGGCTGGTCCGCGAGGTGCGCGAGGTCGCGGTACGGCGCGGGGCGCTCGACCACCTCTCCCCCCGCGAGCTGGAGGTCCTCGCCGCCCTCGCCCGCGGGCGCTCCAACCGCCAGATCGCCCGCTCACTTACCATCAGCGAGGAGACCGTCAAGGCGCACGTCTCCAGCATCCTGGCCAAGCTACAGCTCGCCGACCGCACCCAGGCGGCCATCTTCGGCCTGCAACAACGCCTCGTCCCCCTCGACGAGGCACTCGACGAGTAGAAGCAGCAGGAGACCAGGTGGTATGGAGCAGGCCGAAGGAGTGGCGACCGTGGGAGGAGGCGGACCGGGCGGCCGCGAGGGGGGCCGCATCCGCACGGCGCGGCTGGAGCTGGTGCCGCTGGCCGTGGGCGACGCCGAGGAGATGGTCGCGGTGCTCGGCGACGAGCGCCTCTACGAGTTCACCGGCGGGCGCCCGCCGACGCTCGACGGGCTGCGGGCGCGCTACGCGCGGCTGGCTGCCGGCCGCTCCGCCGACGGGACGCAGGAATGGCGCAACTGGGTCGTGCGCCTGCGCGACGGACGGGCCGTCGGCACGGTGCAGGCGACCATCACCGACGCTGGCCGGGCGGCGGAGGTCGCCTGGGTGGTCGGCACGGCCTGGCAGGGACGGGGCCTGGCCTCGGAGGCGGCCCGCGGGCTGGTCGCCTGGCTGGAGGCGCGCGGGGTGCTGACCGTCACCGCGCACGTCCACCCCGACCACCACGCGTCGGCCGCCGTCGCGGCCAGGGCCGGCCTGTCCCCGACCGGCGCGGAGCACGACGGCGAGCGCGAGTGGCGCACGCGCGCCAGGTGACCCGGCGGCCACGGCCGGATGCCCGCCAGGCCGCTGTGGTCAGCCCGGGCCGAGCGGCGGCAGCAGGCCGAGCTGCTGCAGCATGGTGAGGTTGTCGACCTGGTCCCAGTGCTCGGCGATCCTGCCGTCGGCGATGCGGAAGATGTCGATCGCCGCGTAGTCGACCTGCCTGCCCGTTGCCGGGATGCCCAGCAGCTCCCCCTGGTGGGTTCCCTTCCAGGTGGTGCGCGCGACCACCTTGTCGTCCTCGGCGATCAGGTCGTGGACGGTCCCTCGCCAGTCCGGGAAGGCGGCGAGCAGCGGCACGAAGAACGCACGGTAGCCGACCCGGCCGGCGGGGGCCTGCGGGTTGTGGTCGAGGTAGTCGTCGGCGTAGTAGCGGTCGATGGCGTCGAGGTCGTGGGCGTTGAAGACCTCCTCGATGACGCGCACGACCAGCGCCTTGTTCTGTTCAGCGGACATGGGCTCGTCCTTGTGGCTGTCAGGCGGGCTCCGCCCAGGCTGGCGGCGGTGGCAGGGGCTGGCCGGGGGCCAGGGCGGTGAGGGTGGCCATGACGCGGGCGGCCGGGTGGTCGCCGGCGGGCAGCGGGTAGAGCACCGGCAGGTCGACCCCGGCCTGCCTGTAGGCCTCGAGGCGCTCGGCCACCTGGGCGGCGGAGCCGGTCGCGACCAGCGTCCCGACGGTCTGGTCGCTGACCAGGCCGAGGCGCTCGGCCGGGGGCGCGGCGGCGACACGGTCGACGTCGGCGATCCCGGCGCGGCGCAGCATGGCCGCGTAGGCGGGGTACTCGAGGTAGGTCAGGACCTGGGGGCGCAGGTCGTCCGCCAGCTCGGCCAGCTCGCCGATGCAGGCGCGCACGTAGCAGCCGACCACCACCGTTGCCGGGTCGCGGCCGGCCTCGGTGGCGGCCTGCCTCACCTGGGCGACGGCGTCGGCCGCGGCGTCCAGCGGCAGCCAGTTCAGCAGCACCCCGTCGGCGATGCGGCCCGCGAGGGCCAGCATGCGCGGGTTGAGCGCCGCCAGTACCACCGGGGGGTGGGGTCGCGCCGGCGGGAAGCCGAGCTTGAAGCCGCGCGCGTCGCCGCCCTCCCAGGCGACATCGGCCTCCTTGCCGGCGGCGACCGCTCGCACCGCGGCGACGGTGGCCTCCAGGCGGGCGAACAGGTCGCCCCAAGAGGCGCCGAACCAGTGCTCGGCCGGCCACTTCGCGCCGGCGCCGAGGCCGAGCACGAAGCGGCCGCCGCTCAGGTCGTCCATGGTCGCGGCGGTCTGGGCGAGCAGCACCGGGGAGCGGGAGAAGACCGGGACCACGCCGGTGCCGAGCAGCACCCGCCTGGTGGTGGCGGCGAAGGCGGCGAGCGTCGAGAGCGCGTCGTGCCCGCCGACGTCGGGCATCCAGATGCCGCTGTAGCCGCCGGCCTCGGCGGCGTCGGCCCAGCCGGTCAGGACGTCCGCGGAGACCCCGATGTCACGCAGGGAGACCCCGAGCGGGCCACGGTAGTCGGGCATGCGACCTCCTCACTTGACGTGGTCCCCCCGCCGGCGGCGGCACCACCGTACCCGGTCATCGGCCTCCCCGATCGTGCCGCTCGCGCCGGCTCGGTGGGGACAGCAGCGGCTCGCGCAGGTACTCGAGGAAGTCCTTGCCGTGGTAGTAGCGCGGCAGCCGGGCGATCCGGACGAAGCCGTGGCGCTGGTAGAAGCGGCGGTGGCGTGGCGTGTCAGGGCAGCGGAGGTAGCAGCGGGCCGCCCCAGCCACCGCGGCCCGCTCGCAGAACAGCTCGAGTAGCCGGCCGCCGACGCCGCCGCCGCGCTGGGATCGGGCCACCAGGATGTCCCCGAGCCTGGCGGTGCCGGCGACGACCTCCCCGACCGCCACCGCCACCAGCTCGCCGCCGTCGCGCGCCTCGACCACCACCGGCCGGCTGGTCCAGTCGAGGCCGTCCGGGCCGAAGACGTCGCGGTCGGCGGCCGGCCACTCGCGCGCAAGGAAGCCGCGGATCTCCTTGCTCTCGGCCTCGGCCTGCCGGTAGGCGAGCCCGCCAGGCGGCGAGGCGTCAGCCACCGCTGGCGAGGTCGAGCGTCGCCGCCGCATCCTGGCATCCTCCCCTTCGGCCCCGATCCACCCGGGGCTACCGCTTCGCTACTCGAGCCCCGGACCCCCTTGTCCATCCGGGGCTACCGCTTCGCTACTCGAGCCCCGGACCCCTTGTCCATCCGGGGCTACCGCTTCGCTACTCGAGCCCCGGACCCCCGGGTCCGGCGAGATTCTCCTATGATTCACCGCGACAGCTCGGGGTGCGAAGGGAGCTCGATGGACGTCCGCCTCACCAACGTGTACGTGGCCGACGCCAAGCTGGTGGCCGACGGGGTCGCGCAGCCGGAGGACGCCATGGCCGTGTTCGTCGGCCGCACCGGCCACGGCCGGGTGGCGCCGTTCACGGTGCAGCGCTCCTACACCGGGGCGGGTGGCTGGTACACCGAGGTGCTGGTGCTGCTGGCGCCGAACGGCGAGGTGGCCTGGCGCGGTCCGACCAAGCCGCTGACGCTGCGCGGCTCCAGCAAGATCGACACCTTCACCGAGGAGGTGCACGGCGCCGAGGTCACCTCGGACGACGACCACGAGCTGGTGTTCCTGATGAGCGACGGACGCGCCCCGCTCGACGAGATCGGCCGTGTTCCCGTCGCGGTGCTCGACGAGGACCCGCCGGGCGCCGACGCCTCCGAAACGGCGGTGCTGGACGAGGCGCTCAAGAAGAGCACGATCGTCTGGGTCGACGTGCCCGGTCCGGGCGGCACCGACGGGCGGCCGGTGCCGGCCTGGTACGGCACCCTGGAGAGCCGCGTCTACGTCCTCACCGGGGGGTCGGAGCAGCGCATCCCCGGCCTCGCGGAGGCCGAGCGGGTGGAGCTGGTGGCCCGCTCCAAGGAGCAGCAGGCACTGGTCGCTCGGGTGGTGGCCGACGCCAGGGTGGTGCCGAGCTCTGACCCGCTGTTCGCCCGGGTCACGGCGGTGCTGCTGCCGCGGCGCCTGAACCTGCGCGACGGCGAGCAGGCGGCGGAGCGCTGGAGCAAGGAGTGCACCCTGGTCGAGCTGACCCCGACGGGGGTGCCGGTAGAGGCCTGAGCGACCGTTTTGTGGTCGTCCACAGGGGTAGTTGATAGCCGTGTTAGCGATCGGGACTCGCGCTGGAGGCGCCTCATGTTCTCCCGGAAGAGCAAGCTGAAGCGGCGCGCGCAAGCGCTCGCCGGCAAGGCCGCGGAGGGGGGCGTGCGCGAGCAGTTCGACGAGCTCGGCGATGCGCTCCAGGACGCCCGCGACGCGATCGCCAGGGCGTCGGCCTCGGCCGGCCGGAAGGTGGCCGGCGTGACCGCCGAGACCGCCAGGCAGGCGGCGGAGGCGGGCAGGGGGGCGGCCCGCTCGGCCGCCGAGACGGCCAGCGCCGGCGCCCGCCAGGCGGCCGAGACCACCAGGCAGGCGAGCAGGCGCCAGGCCAGGGCGGCCCGTGCCGCCGCGGAGCGGCTGGGCGAGTCCGACCTCGGCGAGCTGCCGAAGAAGGCGGCCGACAAGCTGTTCCGCGAGCGCGCCAAGGAGCGCCGCAAGGAGCGGCGCAAGCGGCGCCGCCGCCTGGTCTACCGCGGCGCCGGCGTCGCCGGCCTCGGCGTGCTGGTCGGCTGGCTGACCGCGCCGAAGCGTGGCCAGGAGGCCCGCCAGGCGCTCAAGCAGCAGGCCGCCAAGGCGAGCGAGAAGGGCTGGGAGAAGGTCGCCGAGGGGCGCGACGGCGGCCCGCAGCAGCCCAGCGCCGAGGTGACCCAGCTGCACGACGCGGCCGGGAGCGGCGGCCAGCCCCGCACCCCCAAGGAGTAGAGCCTCCCGATTCCGCCGAGTCGTACTAGGCCGCATACGGCGGCCCGGCGATAGCGGGCAGTGCGCGCGGTGCTTGCCTGCGCGGCCGAGCACGGGTAATCAAGTAACAGTGATGCAAACGCGCACGCTCGGCAGCAGCGCTATCGCAGTCAGTGCCATGGGGGGCGGCTGCTGGGCGATCGGTGGTCCGCTCTGGCACGGCGACCGTCCCTTGGGCTGGGGTGAGGTCGACGACCGCGAGTCGGTCCGCGCCATCCACCGTGCCGTCGACCTCGGCGTGAGCTTCTTCGACACCGCCGACCTGTACGGCGCCGGGCACAGCGAGGAGGTGCTCGGCAAGGCGCTGGCCGGCCGCCGCGACCAGGTGGTGGTCGCCACCAAGTGGGGCCACACCTTCGACCCGGTCACGCGCCAGCGCGGCGGCACCGACACCACCCCGGGCTACGTGCGCAGGGCGCTGCAGGCGTCCCTGCGCCGGCTGGGCACCGGCCACGTCGACCTGTACCAGTTCCACGTGGCCGCGGCGCCGCCCCAGGACGCCCCCGCGATCCAGGAGGTCCTGGAGGACCTGGTCGCCGAGGGCCTCATCCGTGCCTATGGCTGGAGCACCTACCTGGTCGACCGGGCGCGCCTGTGGACCACGAGCCCGCACTTCGTCTCGGTGCAGCACGAGCTGAGCGTCTTCCGCGACGCGCCCGAGATGGTCGAGTTCTGCCGCGAGCGGGGCCTGTCGAGCATCAACCTGTCGCCGCTCGCGATGGGGCTGCTCAGCGGGAAGTTCGGCCACGACTCGCTGCTCGCCGCCGACGACGTCCGCGGCAAGGAGCCCACCTGGATGCGGTACTTCAAGGACGGCCGCCCGACCGGGGAGTGGCTCGAGCGGCTCGACGCCGTCCGCAACGTGCTCACCAGCGACGGGCGCACGCTGGTGCAGGGCGCGCTCGCGTGGAACTGGGGACGCGGCGACCACACCATCCCGATCCCCGGCTTCCGCACCGTGGCGCAGGTGGAGGAGAACGCCGCCGCGCTGCGGCTCGGCCCGCTCAGCGCCGCCCAGATGGCCGCGATCGACCAGCGGCTCGACCGCGCCGCCTAGGCGGAACCGGGCTTGCGCGCCTGGTAGACGCCCGTGCTCACCTTGGTGATGCGGCCCTCCCGCGCCAGGGCGGCCAGGCTCTTGACCACCGCGCCGCGCACGTCGGGCTCGGTGAACGGGTCGAGCAGCCGTCCCCGCAGGGCGCGGTCGAGCACCACCGTCCAGTGCAGCGCCTCTGGCGCGGCCTCCTCGAGCACCCGCACGCAGGCGTCGTTCGGTTCCATGAGTGGTCAGGCTAGCGGCAGTCTCCCGACCCGCCAACCCGGGCGGCGAGCTCACGCCAGGCCCATGGCGGCGAGGGCGGCACGGTGGCGGGTGACGGCGGCATGGAGCTGGTCGAGAAAGGCATCGGCGGCCGGGGCGCGCACGGAAGCGGGCGGCAGCGCGGCGTAGACGCGGCGCACGGGCGCTTCGGCGTCGAGCCGGTGCAGCACCAGGTCCCGGCGCAGGGCGCCGGCGGCCAGCGACGGCACCAGGGCGACGCCGAGGCCGGCGGCGACGAAGCCGAGCTTGCCCGTCCACTCCCCCGCGTGCAGCTCGACCCGGGGCGTGAAGCCGGCCCGGGCGCAGGCGTCGGCCAGCATGCCCGCCCCACCGGTGTCGTCGCCCTCGACCCAGTTCTCGGTGGCAAGGTCGGCGAGGCGGACGGAGGACCCGGCAGCGGCAAGGCGGTGCCCCTGCGGCAGCGCGAGCAGCAGCGGGTCGTCGAGCAGGCGCACCAGCTCGAGCTCGCCGGCGTCTGGCAGACCGGGCGGGTAGTCGCTGACCACGGCCAGGTCGAGCTCGCCCTGCCCGAGCCGGATGAGCTGCTGCGGGGTGACGCCCTCCGCCAGGGTGAGGTGCACGCCGGGGTGGCGCCTGCGGAAGCCGGTCACCGCCAAGGGGACCAGGGCGGCGTCGGCGGTCGGGAAGGCGCTGATGCGCAGCCAGCCGCCGCGCAGCCGGCGCAGCGCGTCCAGCTCCTCTTCGGCGCTGCGCAGGCGCGCGAGCGCCACGGTGGCGTGCTCGATCAGCACGCGGCCGGCAGGCGTCGGCCGCACGCCACGCGGCAGGCGCTCGAACAGCGCCGAGCCGGCGGCGCTCTCCAGCGCCGCGATCTGCCGGCTGACCGCGGACTGGGTGTAGCCGATCGAGCGGGCGGCGGCCGTGAACGACCCCTGCCTCGCCACCTCACAGAGCACCTCGAGGGCCGCGGTGTCGAACACGCTCGGAGCTCCCTCCCACCTCAGGCATTCCCGCTGCGCATGGTTTACATGCCCGGTAATTGATTGTCGCATGTCCAGGGTGACCCTAGCCTCGGCCAGGTCGCACGGAAGCAAACCGACCACGGAGGTCGCGCGATGAGGAAGCAGGTCCTGAACCCGCCGCCGGCGAGCACGCTGGTGCAGGTGAGCGGGCTGGTGCGGCCCGGCCTCCTGGTGGAGGTCGAGGTGGTCGCGGCCGTGCCACGCTGACGCCGAGCGCGGGCAGGGCGTGCACAGAGTATCCGGCGGGTGCGCGAGAATACGCCCATCATGTCCGATCTCGAGCCGATCAGTGTCGATCCGTGCCCGGTCGAGGTCGAGCTGCGCCTGGCGGCCGGCGGCCGCCTGGCGTTCGTCTCCGACCTGCACCTGGCCGTGCCCCCGTTCAACGACTTCGAGGCCACCGCCGAGCTGTGCGAGCTGGTCGCCTCCCTGCTGCAGCACCCGGGCGAGGTGATCCTGCTGCTCGGCGGCGACGTGCTCGACCTGCTGCAGGTGGAGGCGCCCCGCGGCGAGCACGCGGCCAGGATCCTGGCCGCGCCGGGCGCGGTCACCGCCGGCGAGGCCCTGCGCCGGCTCGCCGCCCGGCCCGGCGCGACCGTGGTCTACCTGGTCGGCAACCACGACGCCGCGCTCGCCTGGGACGGCCCGTCACGCGCGCTGGTCGCCGGCCACTTCGGCGCCGGCCACGTGGCCCTGCGGGCGCGCGTGGTGGTGGAAGGCCCCGGCGGCGAGGTCAGGGTGATGGCCGAGCACGGCGACGTGCTCGACCGCTACAACCGCCGCACCGACCCGTTCGACCCGCTCGACGTGCCGCCCGGCGACCACATCGTCATCGAGGTGGTCAACCGCCTGGAGCGGTCGAGCGTCCGCTACCCGCGGCTCTCGCTCGACCAGGTCGACAACGTGCGGCCCGCCCTGATGATCCCGCTGTGGCTGGTCTCGAGCTTCTTCTACCGCTACATGAGCCAGGCCGTGAAGGCCTTCGTCGCCCCTTTGGTCGCCCTCTGGGTGCTCGTCCACCTGGTGGCGACGGCAGTGGTCGCGAGCGACCTCTACGGCCTGGCCGAGCTGGGCAACCGGGCGCTGCGCTGGACCGCGTCGGTGGTGATCGCCGACGTGGTGCTGCTGCTGGCGCTCTCCACCTTCCTCGGCCGGACCTTCCGGCGGGCGGCGGGCGCCTACGGCCTGCCCTCGCCCGACGACGCCAGGCAGGAGACGGCCACCCGCCGCGCCGGCGTGCCCGCCCTGCTCGACCTGCGCGATCCCCGCGCCAGCGTGCTGGTCACCGGCCACACCCACGAGCCGGACCTGGTCGAGTTCCCCGACGGCCGGGTGACGGCGGACGCCGGCTGCTGGGTGCGTGGGCTGGTGCCGGTCGGGGCGCGCTTCTCCCTGCCGCCGGTGTTCGTGCCCGCCTACCCGGTCAACTGGGTGGAGGTCGGGACCGAGGCCGAGGGCGTGGTGGTCGCCCTCTGGCAGCGCCGCCTGGCGGTCGCGCGGCGCCGCCTCGAGCTGCTGGAGTGGCTCGCCGCCAAGCGGCCGCTGCCGTCGCACGGCGCCCAGCCCGCCCGGGTGGTGGCCAGGGCGGTGGTGGCGCCGCGCAGCGTCCCGGCCGCCCGCCCGACCGCCAGCCCGGCGGGCTGACCACCGTGGCCACAGCGGACGGCGCTGTCGGGGCCGACTCGGTCAGCTTCGACCGGGCCGCCAGCTTCTACGACGCCACCCGTGGGCTCCCGCCAGAGGTCGGCGACCGGGTGGCCGCGCGCATCGAGGCAGCCGCCCTGCCCGGCGCCCGCTTCTTCGAGATCGGCGTCGGCACCGGCCGCATCGCCCTCCCCTTGCAGCGGCGCGGCTGCTGGGTCGCCGGGATCGACCTGTCGGCGGCGATGATGGCCGCCTACCGCGACAAGGCGGCCGCCGCCGGCCTGCCGACCCCGCGGCTGCTGCGCGGCGACGTCACCCGGCTGCCGCTCGCCGACGCCAGCGTCGACGTGGTGATGGAGGTACACGTGCTGCACCTGGTGCCCGGCTGGCGCCAGGCGATCGGCGAGATCCGCCGGGTGCTCGCTCCGGGCGGCATGGTCGTGCTCGGCTGGGGGCCCGGGCTGCCCCACCAGCCGAACAGCCCGCGGGACGCCCTGCAGCGGCGCATGCGCGAGCTGACCGCCGCGGCGGCCGCCACGCCGCTATGGGTGGGCCTCGGCGACGCACGGCAGAAGCTGGCCGCCCTGGCCGACGTCGGCGGCGTCGAGGAGCAGCTCGGCAGGGAGACCTGGCTCACCGAGGAGACCTGGGCAGCGGCACTGGACGAGGTCGACGGCCGGGTCTTCTCCTACGCCTGGCGGGTGCCCGAGGACCTCTGGCGGGCGGCGGCGGCGCGCGCCCGCGCCGAGGTCGCCGCCAACCACGACCTGGAGGCCTCCGTCCCGGTCGAGCGCTCCTTCCGCCTCACCCGCGTGCGGTTTGGTTGATCCGGGGGGGAGCCCGAAGACAGCTCCCCCCGGATCAATCAAGCCCTGGAAGGACCAGCTCGGCGGCAAGATCCAGCTGCGCGTCCTCGAAGACGGCGAACGGCGCCGCGGCGAAGGCGCAGATCACCTGCTCGACGCCGCGACCCTCCCAGTCGCGGAGCTGGGCGAGCACCTGGTCGGCCGTGCCGACCAGGCGACCCTCGGCCCACTGGCGCAGCTCGACGCCCTGGAGGGCGCCGCCCGGCTGCCACGCCTGCAGCCGCCGCCAGCGCGCCACCAGGTCGTCGGCGTCCCTGCCGATCAGGGTGGTGAGGCCGACGGAGCGGCGCACCTGCTCGAACGGGCGGTCGGCGGCGGCGCAGGCGGCCCGCAGCACCTCGAGGCGCTGCTCGTACTGCTCTGGGACCACCGACCAGACCAGGTTCCAGCCGTCGGCGGCGCGGGCGACCAGCCCGAGGAGCCGGTCGCCGCGGCCACCGACCCACAGCGGCGGACGCGGGCGCTGCACCGGACCGGGCAGCAGCGGCGCCGCCTCGGTGCGGAAGTGGCGGCCGGAGAACGCCGCGGGCGGCTCCGCCAGCAGGCCCCGCAGCACCCCGATGGTCTCCTCCAGCACGGCCAGCCGCTCGCCCGGCCGCGGGAAGGGGAGCCCGTTCTCGCTGAACTCCGCCGCGTTCCAGCCGGCTCCGAGCCCGACGTCGAGGCGCCCACCGGCGATCTGGTCGATGGTGGCGACCATCTTGGCCAGCAGCGCCGGCGCCCGGAATCCGGCCGCGAGGACCAGGGTGCCGAGGCGCGCCCGCCTGGTCCTGGGCGCCAGGGCGGCCAGCAGGGTGAGGCACTCAGGGGTTCCCAGGCGGCCCGCCGGACCGCCGTAGCGGCTCAGCTCGAGCCAGAAGTGGTCGGAGACCCACAACTCGTGCCAGCCGTCGCGGTCGGCCCTCTCGGCGTAGCCGGCCACCGCCTCGAAGCTGACCGGCCGCCCGTCCGGGAACGAGAAGTCGTAGTGCGGCAGTGCCAGTCCCAGCTTCATCGCGCCTCCTCGCCATCCCCGCCGCCCGGAGCATCCCGAGCACCCTACCCGTCCAGCGGCGCCGCGGCCGCTCCACCAGCTGGGGCAGTCTCGGTCAACATGCGGGCCAGGCTGCCGATACAAGCCCGTAGTCGACGAAAACGGGAGGCGGTGGCGATCGCGGCGCAACGCTGGGCGGGCGAACGCCCGGACGGCGGCCCCGCGGCGGGCGCGCCGACGCGGCGCCGGCTCGGCGAAGTGCTGGTCGACAGCGGCACCATCAGCCGCGACCAGCTCGAGCAGGCGCTGCTGGCGCAGCGGGAGGACCAGGGGGGCGAACGGCGCCGGCTCGGCGAGGTCATCGCCGAGCTGGGCTTCGCCGACGAGATCCAGATCGCCCGTGCCCTCTCCGACCAGCTACGGCTGCCCTTCGTCGACCTGGCCAGCATGTCCACGTCCGAGGTCGCCATCAGGGCGCTGCCCCGCCACGTCGCCACGCGCCTGCAGGTGGTGCCGGTCGCGCTCGCCCACGACGTGCTCACCGTGGCGATGAGCGACCCGACCAACGTGCTCGCCATGGACGACATCCGCATGGCGACCGGCATCGCCCAGATCCGGGCGACCGTGGCCACCGCGTCCGACCTGCGCGAGGCGGTCAACCGGCACTACGGCGGGTCGGGCGCGGCCGGCGAGGCGGCCGCCAGCGCGATGGGCGCCCTCAAGGAGGTCCATGGGCTCGAGGTCCTCGAGGACCTCCGCGAGGACGAGGTCGACGCCAGCGTCGGGGTCGAGGACGCGCCCGTGGTCCGGCTGGTCAACGCGATCATGGGCGAGGCGCTCTACAGCCGCGCCTCCGACGTCCACATCGAGCCCCGCCCCAGGGACGTCGGCGTCCGCTTCCGCATCGACGGCCTGCTGCGCGAGGTCACGGTGGTGCCCAAGGCGATCCAGGGGGCGCTGATCTCGCGCATCAAGATCCTCTCGGGGATGGACATCGCCGAGCGCCGCAAGCCCCAGGACGGCCGCGGCAAGATCCGCCACGAGGGCCAGGAGGCCGACACCCGGGTGTCGAGCATGCCGACCATGCACGGCGAGACGGTGGTGATCCGGCTGCTGCGCAAGGAGGGCGAGAAGGCCAAGTCGCTGACGGAGATCGGCCTGGACGACACCGACCGGGCCAAGCTCGAGGAGGCGATCGGCGAGCCGCAGGGGCTGGTGCTGATCACCGGGCCGACCGGGTCGGGCAAGACCTCGACCCTGTACGCGGCCCTCGGCATCCGCATCGACCCGGCGATCAACGTGGTCACCCTCGAGGACCCGGTCGAGGGCGAGATGGCAGGGGTCAACCAGGTGCAGATCAACGAGCGTGCCGGGCTGACCTTCGCCGGCGGTCTGCGCACCATCCTGCGCCAGGACCCCGACGTGGTGATGGTCGGCGAGATCCGCGACCCGGAGACCGCCTCGATCGCGATGCAAGCCTCGATGACCGGGCACCTGGTCATGTCCACCTTGCACACCAACGACGCGCCAGCGGCGGTCGGCCGGCTGCTCGACATGGGCGTCGAGCCCTACCTGATCACCTCGTCGCTCACCCTGGTGGTGGCCCAGCGCCTGGCCCGGGTGCCGTGCCCGCGCTGCGCCGAGCCGGTGGAGGCCAACCCGCGCACGCTCGAGCTGCTCGGGATCGACCCGAGCATGGTCGACACCAGCAGGCTGGTCCGCGGGCCCGGCTGCGGGAGCTGCTCGAAGACCGGCTACCAGGGACGCATCGGGCTGTTCCAGGTCCTGACCGTCACCAGGCACCTGCGCGACCTGGTGGTCGCACGCGCCCCTGAGGGCGCGCTGCGTGACGAGGCGGTCGCCTCCGGCATGCGCAGCATGCGCGCCGACGGGCTGGCCAAGGCGCTCGCCGGCGTCACCACCCTCGATGAGGTATTGCGGGTCACCCCGGCCGAGCAGGCGGCCGGCCAGCACCGGGAGCGCCATGCGGGGGACGCCGAGCCGGCCTCGGCCACCGAGATCCCGGCCGCGCGGCACCCGGCGGGGATCGCCCGCTAGCTCAGCGTCGCGCCAGCAGGCCGGCGCCGAGCAGGGCGTCGGCCGCCGCCGCCAGCAGCTCGAACGGCATGCCCGAGCGCTCGGCGACGTCGAGCAGGCTGTGCTCGCCGTCGGAGAGGTTCAGCACCCACAGCATGGCGAGCTGCGACTCGGCGGTGCCCTTGCCGCCGCCGAGGCTGCCGTAGAGGCCGCGCTTGCCGAGCTGCGGCTCGCACTTCGGGTTGAGGTTGACGAAGGCGTGGTTGCCCTCGAGCAGGCGCAGCGCGGCCAAGGTGAGCGAGTACGAGCCGGCCAGGTGCTCCGGCCGCACGAAGTCGAGGTCGTCGGCGGAGGTGTGGTACTCGGGGAAGCGCGCGTACGGGGTGCGGTTGAGGCTGCCGACCGGCAGGTTGAACCCGGGTGAGCAGAACTGGCGCTCGTCGTAGCCGTAGGGGGAGAAGTCCTGTACCTCGTAGGGCTGGTCGGAGGCCGCGAGGGCGTAGGCCATGACCCGGTCGATCTCGGCGTTGCCGCGGCGGCTGCGCTTGTAGGTGAAGCCGCCGCCGTCGCCGACGCAGGTGAGCACCAGCCCGGCCTTGATCCGGTCCACCTTGTCCTCGTTCTGGGCCAACCAGGTGATCGCGCCGATGGTGCCCGGGATGAACAGGAAGCGGTAGCTGTAGCGCAGCGACGAGGCGCCGGCGAGGGCCCTGGCGAGGAAGGTGGCGAGCACCACGCCGGAGAGGTTGTCGTTGCACAGCGACGGGTGGCAGGCGTGGCAGGAGATCAGCACCTCGTCGCTCGACTCCCCCTCGACCAGGCACTCGCCCCAGGTGAGGTGCCCGTCGGCGAGCGTCGAGTCGATCACCACGCGGTAGTCGTCCTCGCCCAGCGCCTCGAGCTGCCGGTGGGCGAGGCAGAAGCCCCAGTTCTCGGCGTAGTAGGAGGTGCGGTACGGGATCCAGTCCGGCTGCTCCGGCATGGTGTGCAGGTGCTCGCGCAGCTGGCCGAGCGACATGCGGGCGTCGACCGGGACGCTGTAGCTCATCACGTGCAGGTTGGAGTCGTGGAAGTCGATCACCCGCTCGCCGCGGGAGTTGGCCACGTAGGCGTCGCGGATGTTCCACTCCCGCGGCACGGTCCAGTCGAACACCTGGGTCCCGCTCGGCACCTCGTGCAGCTCGAGGTCGACGTGCTTGGCCAGGGTCGCAAGGGTGCTGCGGAAGCCCTCGCCGGTGATGCTGCGGCAGACCGGGTACAGCTCGGCCATGAGCTCGTGCATGGCGGTGCCGGCCTCGGCCGGCTCCGTCGCGGCGATCACGTCGCTGATGGTCACCTACCAGTTCCCCCCTGTCGCGGCCTCACGAGGCCCGGCGGACCCCCTCGACGCCCTTCCAGTCGGGCCAGCTCCGGTCGCGCTCCGACACCACCCGCACCTCGGCGGGCCAGTCGATCCCGAGCGCCGGGTCGTCGTGGCGCAGGCCCCTGGCCGCGTCCGGCTCGTAGAACTCCGACATCTGGTAGAAGACCTCGGTGTCGTCCTCGAGGGTGAGGAAGCCGTGCGCGAAGCCCTCGGGAACGTACAGCATCCGGCGGTTGCCGGCGGTCAGCTCGACGCCGACGTGCTCGCCGAAGGTGGGCGAGTCCGGACGCAGGTCGACGATCACGTCGTAGATCGCTCCGTGGCTGCAGCGGACCAGCTTGGCCTCCTGGTGCGGCGCCGCCTGCCAGTGCATGCCCCGCACGGTGCCCCTGTGCCGGTTCAGCGAGACGTTGCACTGCACCGTGGTGGCGTCGAGGCCGTGCTCGGCGAACTCCCTGGCGCAGAAGGTGCGCGCGAACAGGCCGCGCTCGTCGGCGTACGGCTCCGGGTCGATCACGAACGCGTCCGGAAGTCGGGTCTCGGTGAAGATCATCTCGACGTACCCCCCCTGGGACTAGCGGCGGGTGGCTCTGGACGGCTGCGGGGCGCTCAATACGCGCCCCGGGCGAGGGCGACCGCCCCGAACGTCTTCATCAGGATGTAGGCGTCCAGCGACAGCGACCAGTTCTCAATGTAGAAGAGGTCGAGCCGCAGCGCCTCCTCGGCGGTCACCTTGCTGCGGCCGTTGATCTGCCACCAGCCGGTGAGCCCGGCGGGGACCTCGTGCCGCGGGCTGAGCAGCTCGGCGTTCGCCGCCACCTGGTTGGCGGGCAGGGGCCGCGGGCCGACGACGCTCATCTCCCCCATGATGACGTTCCAGAGCTGCGGCAGCTCGTCGACGCTGAGGCGGCGGATGAGCTTGCCGACGCGGGTCAGCCGCGGGTCGGACTCCATCTTGAAGAACGGCACCGTGGTGTCCAGGTGGACGGTGTCGTCGGGCGGCCGCATGGTGCGGAACTTGTGCATCCGGAAGACCTTGCCGCCGGTGGTGACCCGCTCCTGGTGGAAGAAGATCGGCCCGCGCGAGGTGAGGCGGATGGCGAGCGCCGTCGCGGCCCAGATCGGCAGGGTCGCCAGCAGGACGGCGCTGGCGAGCGCCAGGTCGAAGGCGCGCTTGACGGCCGCCTGGGAGGCGGACAGGCGCGCCGGCCGCAGCGACAGGGCGATCGCCGGCCCGACCTTCTGGAACGACAGCCGTGACGTGAGCACCTGCGGCAGGTTCGCCGAGACGCGGATCTCGGTGCCTTCGAGGCGGCCCGCCTGGGCCACCATGGCCGTCTCCTCCACCCCGATGGCGCTGGACGCCACGAACAGGCAGTCCGCCGCGTGCTCGCGGATCAGCTCCCGCAGGCGCCCGAGCTCGCCGAGCACCGGCTTCTTGTTGGCGTCGACCACCTGGTCGGGCAGGCGCACGTAGCCGAGCGGCAGGAAGCCGGACCCCTCCTGGTCGAGGATGTGGCAGAGCCGGTCCGCCTCGGAGGTGGTGCCGACCACCAGGGTGCGGTAGGCGAGCTGACCGGACATCCGCATGCGGTACATGTGCCAGCGCCACGCCCGCCGCGCCGCCAGCTCCGCGAACAGGGTCAGCAGCCAGGTGAGCCCGATCCAGCCACGCGAGAACGACGAGTTGGACCAGAAGCTGACCATCACCAGCAGCACGATGCCGACGCCGGTGGCGCCGATCACGCGGCGGAACTCCTCGTGGGCGGAGAGGTGCTGCGGGGCGTAGAGGCTGAAGGCGTGGAACACCGCCACCCAGAGCAGCGGGGCGGCAAGGATCGCCGCGGCCTCCAGCGGCGCCATCGGCCGCGAGCCGAAGCGGACGAAGTACGACACCGCCAGGGCGACGACCACGCAGGCCGCGTCCGAGAAGGCCAGCCCCGTGGCGATGGTGCGGTAGCGCCGCACGGCGTGGTCGCCGCCGTGGGCCGGGCGCTGGCGCGTCTCGGGGACCTGCAGCACGAGATGGTCCGGCCTGCGACCGGATCGCTCCCTCGTGGCGCCAAAGACCTGGCCGTTCCTGCTGGCCTCATGCATCCGAGCCATACCCCCCACTGGTCCCGAGAACGTCATCGTCGACGGGGCGCACGACCGGCACACCTGGCTCGGGAATGGAGGGGATCTCGCTCGACGCCGCACGCCGGCGACGGGCGTCGGGCAACGCACGACGACGTCGTCGATGGAGCATCCGAGCGAACTCCCCCCCGACCGCAGAAGGCGGCCAACCGCTACCAGCTATCTCCGCCACAAAGCCGCCGGCTGCCTCCACCTGGACGACGGATCGTCCGCGATCGATGGCGCACCGAGGCCGGGCACCCCCCCACGGCCCGGCAAATAGCCGGGCAGCGGTTCACCCAAAACGTACTGACTGCCAGAGGGTTGAGAAATACGTAGTATTACGCACGGCGCGCGGACGACCGGAAATACTGAATCGTCTGGATAGGCGGCCTGATTGCCCTGCTCACCGGGCGTCCGGTCCGCTTGGCCGTGCCTGCACTACCGCAATCGGAGGTTGCGCCACCGGGGAGTCGCGGTCCAAGGTGACGGGGCCTATTACCAGGTGTCGTAGGGGGGGTGGCCTGGTGTGAGCGAGAGCGGAGCCGCGGCCGCGGGCGCCGGGTCCGAGGGGAACCAGCTCGAGGGGCCGCTGCTGTCGATCGCGGTGCCGACACGCAACCGTCCCGAGCTGCTCGAGCGCGCGCTCGGCTCGGTCATGCGCGCGCTCGCGCCGGTGGCCGGGCACGTCGAGGTGACGGTCTCGGACGGGTCGGACGACGAGGCCTCGGGGCGGGTGGTCGAGCGCTTCGCGGCCGACTGGCCGGGCGGGCACGCGTACGTCTGGAACCGGCCCGCGCTGGCCATGATCGACAACATCAACCACGCCATCGGGCTCGGCACCGGTGCCTGGGTGCTGCAGTTGCACGACGACGACTACCTGCTGCCCGGCGCGGGCGCGATGCTGCTCGACGCCATCCGCCGGGTGGCCGACGGCGAGCAGGCCCTGCTGTTCGGCGTCGAGATCGTCGACCAGCACGGCGTGCGGCAGCGCGAGCAGGCCTTCCGCCACGAGCGCTACCTGGAGCCGGGCGAGGCGCTGCGGCGCCTGCTGCGCAACTCGTCCTTCGTACGGCTGCCGGCGTGCGTCGTGCGGCGCTCCGCCTTCGAGCAGGTCGGGCTGTTCGACACGACCATCGGCGGACCCTGCGACACCGACATGTGGGTGCGGCTGTTCTCGCGCTATGGCGTGCGCTGCCTGCCGCACACCACCTGCGCGTACACCATCCACGAGGGCGCCGCGACCAGCGGCATGTGGAACCCCGGGACGATCGAGGTCCTGCGCGAGATCTTCGACCGTGCCGTCGCCCTCGGGGCCGCGCCCGAGCGCTCGATCCGGCGCTGGCAGGCCGACTTCTACTACCAGTTCATCCTCGCCGGCGCCTTCCGGCGCCTGCGGGCGCGGCAGCGCGCGCAGGCCCGGGAGGTCATGCGCCTGTTCGACCTGCCGGAGGTCCGCGACCTCCGCGCGTCGCGGAAGTGGCTGCCGGTGCGCGCCGCGTTCGTCGCCGCGACGGCAGGTTCGCGCGGGCGGGCCTGAACCCGCCACCAACCCAATCAGCTGAGAGGTCCGATCGGCATGGTGACCAAGGAAGAGACGGTTCGGAGCCGAGTGCTCGGCCTGCGGGCCGGCGAGCTCGTCGAGGTCCGCAGCGAGGCCGAGATCCTGGCAACGCTCGACGAGAAGGGCGAGCTCGATTCGCTGCCGTTCATGCCCGAGATGCGCCAGTTCTGTGGCGGGCGGTTCCGCGTCTACAAGCGTGCCGTCAAGCTGTGCGACACCATCAGCTGGACGGGGATGTACCGCATGGAGAACGCGGTCCACCTCGAGGGCGTGCGCTGCGACGGCCAGGCGCACGGCGGCTGCCAGGCCGGCTGCAACACCTACTGGAAGGAGGCGTGGCTCAGGCGGGTCGACGCCGACGCCCAGGAGCCGCGGGAGCCCGTGGCCGAGGCCACCCACCTCCCCGGCGGCGCCGCTCCCGCCGGGCCGCCCTCCGGCTGCACCGTCGCGGAGCTGCTGGCGGCGACCCGCAAGGACGCCGCCGACGCCGCCGGCGAGGAGCTGTACTCGTGCCAGGCGACCGAGCTGCTGCGCGCCGCGCCGACGCGGGTGCCGCCCTGGGACGTCAAGCAGTACGTGCTCGACGTCAGCTCGGGCAACACCGGCGTCCTCGCCCTGATCCGCAGCGTCGCCGTCGGCGTGTTCAACGAGTACCAGGACGCCAGCAGGCGCCTGCCGAGGCCGCTGCGGATCCGCGGCGGCAAGCGCTACCCGTTCATCGACGGGAAGCTGCAGAAGACGCCCCACGAGGCGCTCGACCTTCGCCCCGGCGAGCTCGTGCGCGTCAAGAGCAAGGAGGAGATCGTCCGCACCCTCGACGCGAACAACCGCAACCGCGGCATGTCGTTCGACGCCGAGATGCTGAAGTACTGCGGGCGGCAGGCGCGGGTGCTGCGCCGGGTTGACCGCATCATCGACGAGCCGAGCGGCAGGATGATGCGGCTGAAGAACCCCTGCATCATCCTCGAGGACGTCATCTGCACCAGCGACTTCCACCGGCTCTGCCCGCGCGCCATCTACCCGTACTGGCGGGAGATCTGGCTGCAGCGGGTCTAGGAGCGGGCGGCGCGGTGGTCAGCCGCCGGCACCGGGGAGGTGCACGGCCTCAGCCTCGGCTGGCGGCGCGGCGGCGGAGGAGCGGAACTCGCGCAGCCCCCGGTGGAGCTGCCACCACCAGATGCCCGTCGCCACCGCGGTCCCGGCGGCGCCGCCCCAGGCGGCGCCGGCCGCGTCCGCGAGCCACGCGCCCAGCAGCGCGCCCGCCAGGTAGGCGGCCGAGCCGAACGCCTGCGCCCGCAGGCTCCTCCTGGCGACGCCGAGCGCCCGCAGGCCCGTCCAGGCGCCCACCCAGAAGCCGGTCAGCGCGACCGTGAGGGTCACGGGCAGCAGCAGCGCGGACGCCGGCTGCCACGAGGGGCCGAGGATCCGCACCCCCAGACCGTCGGGCAGCAGCAGCAGGGCCAGCCCCCAGACCACCGCGGTGGCGCCCTGCAGGGTGCCGAGCACCAGGCAGAACGGCCACAGGTGCCGCAGCGAGCGGCGCACGATGCGGGCCCCTTCGGGCACCCCGATCAGGCCGATCCCGATGATCACCACGTTCAGCGGCCCCAGCAGCAGCTCGGCGGCGCGCAGGGCGCCGACGGCCGCCAGCCCGGCGACCGCGCTCAGCCCGTAGAAGCGCAGCTGGGTGGCGGCGCTGAAGCTCAGGTTCTCGCCGAGGTAGCGGGGCGCGAGGTCGCGGTGCTGGCGCAGCCAGCCGGCCGCCGCGGAGAGGTGCGGGACCAGCCGGGCCTGGACGCCACCGGCCAGCGCGGCGACGGTCGCCGAGACGCCCCATGCCAGCACGAACCACTGCACCTCGGCGTGCCCGCTGGCGGCGACGGCCGCCATCAGCGGGAACAGGGCGATCGCCCAGACCAGGTCGTTGGCGAACGCCTGCCCGCCCCTGCCCGCCGAGAAGAACGCGTAGCGCCAGCTGTCCTGCAGCATCAGGCCGGGCAGCATCACCCCGAGCGCCACGAAGGCGGCGCCGGTCTGGCCGGAGAGCAGCATCCCGACCGCCACAGAAGCGGCTCCGGCGGCGATACCGACGGTGGTGGCCACCCCGGTCGCCCTCGCGGCGGCCTGGCGCCACGCCGCCGGCTCCGCGCCGCTGTAGCGGACCACCAGCGGGTCGGTGGCGAGCCCCCGAGAGGCGTTGAGCGCGATCAGGTAGGTCGCGAACGCGAGGCTGAAGGCGCCCAGCCCCCTCGGCCCCAGCGAGCGGGCCACGTAGATGCCGACGGCGAAGTTCGTCAGGCTCGACAGCGCCTGGTCCGCGACGCCCCAGCCGGCCCGGGCGGCGAGGCGCCCGAGGCGGCCGCGCAGCGCCGAGCCCGTCGGGCCGGGCGCCTCGGGCGGCACGGTCACGCCACGCCCCGCTTGGTGATCCGCAGGAGGCTGACGTGGGCGGCGGCGACCCCGACGATGGTGAACAGCCAGATGCCGGAGTGCGGGCCCTCGAGCGCCGGGTCGAAGACCGCGTTGATCAGGAACGCCGGCGGGGCGGCGAGGAGCCACACGGTGAGGGCGTTGGCCGGGTCCCTGACGCCGCCGGGGCGGCGCCGCACCGAACGGTAGAGCTGGCGGCAGAAGACCACCCACAGCAGCAGCCACAGCGCGAACGCGGGCACGCCCGTGCGGGCGAGGATGGTGAGGTGGGAGTTGTGGACGCTGCGCAGCGGCGCGGCGCTGTCGGCGTTGTTGGTGTTGCCGACGTCGACGTCGTAGCGGTCAGGGAGGATCACGCCGAAGCCGATGCCGGTCAGCCAGGTCCCGTGGGTGCGCAGGTCGGTGCCGACCTGGCTCCACATGCCCTCGCGCCACTGGACGGTGCCGGAGAGCTGGTCGGAGCTGGACTGCCCGGTGATGCTGGAGACGTTCGCCAGCGCCTGCCGCACCGAGATGTCGCGGACCTCTCCGTGGAGCTTGAGGTCGAGCAGCACGGCGAACGCGAGCATCATCGCCAGGCCGACGCCGACCGGCACGACCATGCGGCGCTGCCTGCCAGGGGTCAGGTAGAGCAGCACGATCCCCAGCAGCACCACGGCGGCGAGGAAGCCGCCGCGGGTCTGGGTGCCGGCCAGCAGCACGGTGAGGATCCCGAGCAGGGTGAGGGCCGTGTCCGAGCGGGAGCGCCGGCGCTGCTCCCCGGTGACGCGGTGGACCCCGAGCCACAGGTAGGTGATCCCCATCGCCACCTGGATCGCGATGTCCTGCGGCTTGAAGGAGTTGAGCGGTGCGGCGCTGTCGGGGACGGTGGCGACGGCCAGCGGGCCGCCGACGTAGTGCAGGACGATGGCGAACGGCGCCCAGACGAGGAACCAGGGCAGCGCCCGCCGGTACCAGCGCAGCAACTGCGGCACGAAGGTCGGGTCGGCGACGGCGGCGGCCGCGACCAGGAAGGCGAAGGCGCCGTAGTACCAGATGGCGGAGTCGCGGACGGCGTCGAGCCGGTACCTGGGGAGGTCGACCAGGAGCCTGAGGAGGCAGGCGGCCATGAAGGCGAGCAGCGCCTTGAGCACCGGCGAGGAGCCGACCAGCCGGCGCCAGGGCAGGCGCAGGTGGATCGACTCCGCGATGCCGATGCCGAGCACGATCTCCCCGATGAACACGGGCGCGTGCGGGACGTGGACGTAGGCGAAGGTCTTGTCGAGGAACAGGTACCCGCCGAGCAGCAGCCCGAGCGCGGGGGTGAACACGCGGAAGGGTCGCGGTCCACGGCGGGTGCGCCACTCCGGTCCGCCCGAAGGGACGGCGGGACGCTGGTAGGTCGCGGGGGCCGCCGGGGACGGCCTCGCCGGTCGCGTGCTGACACGGTCGCTCGGGCGCAGCACGGCGTCACGCCACCCCGAACGTCTGGGTCACCTGCGGATCCCCCCCGGCTTCAGCCTCGGGACAGCGACCACGGGCCGCCGCCTCCTGCCCACCAGGATAGAGGAAGACGCTGGCAGCGTCGTCCCTGGGACGACGTAGCCCGGTTTACGGCGAGTGGATGTCAGGCCGTGCGCGCCATGTCGCTGAAACTCAGATCAATCCTTTTGGGAGCCATGACCGTTCGTCGGTCCGTGCTGGCGCCGGGCCGGCTTCCTTCCTACGGTGGTCGTGATGAACTCTGCGCGCCGTCCCGTCGGCAGCCGCGGTCGCCTCGTGCTGGCGACGCTCGCCGTGCTGCTGGTCGTCGCCGGGCTGGTCGCCGTCCGGGCCGCGCGCACCCGCCCGCCCCGCGAGGCTGGCGGCGTCGCCGACGTCGCCCCGTCGGCCTGCACCGGCACCCGCGTGCGGCCAGGCGGCGACCCGCAGGCCGTGCTCGACGGGCAGCCCGAGGGCGCCTCGTTCTGCTTCTCGGCCGGCACCTACCGCCTCGCGGCCCCGCTGCGGCCGAAGGCGCGACAGCGGCTCGTCGCCGAGCCGGGCGCGGTCCTCTCCGGGGCGCGGCTGGTCGAGGGATGGCAGCGCAGCGGTGAGGCCTGGAGCGCCGGCGGCCAGCTTCCCGCCGACCCCACCGTCCACGGGGAGTGCGTCGCCGGCTACGACGGCTGCCGCTACGCCGAGGCGGTGTTCTACGACGGCCGCCAGCTCTGGCGCGCCGGGAGCAGGGACGAGGTCGCTCGCGGCCGCTTCTACGAGGACTACGGCAGCAACACCATCTGGATCGCCGACGACCCCGACGGCCACCAGGTCGAGGTCGCGAGGGCCGAGGGCGCGGTCGCCGGCGACGCCCCCGAGGTGCTGGTCGAGGGCTTCGCGATCGAGAAGTTCGCCAACCCGGCCCAGCAGGGTGCGGTGCAGGCGACCGGGCGCGACTGGCGCATCCGGCGCAACGACGTGCGGCTGAACCACGGCCACGGCGTCTACGCGGACGGGGGCGAGGTGCTCGGCAACCACCTGCACCACAACGGGCAGCTCGGCCTCGGCGGCGGCGGGGAGGGCCAGCTGGTCGAGGGCAACGAGATCGACCACAACAACACCGCCGGCTTCTCGGCGCTGTGGGAGGCCGGCGGCGCCAAGTGGGGCACCACCGTAAGCTTGACGGTGCGTGGCAACACCGTGCACCACAACCAGGGCCCCGGCCTGTGGACCGACATCAACAGCGTGCACACGCTCTACGAGCGCAACAACGTCTACGCCAACGCGAGCCACGGCATCTTCCACGAGATCAGCTACGACGCGGTGATCCGCGACAACCGGGTGACCGACAACGGCCGCTCGGAGCCGCTGCCGGGCTGGGGCGGCGCCGGCATCCGCGTGGCCGCCTCCCCCGACGTGGAGGTCTACGGCAACCTCCTCGCCGGCAACGAGAACGCCATCATCCTGCTGCAGCAGGCGCGCAACGACTGGCCCTCCCGCAACGGCCCGCACGAGCTCCACGACGTCGACGTCCACGACAACGACGTCACCATCTCGCGCAACGTCACCGGCATGGTCGACGACACCGGGAGCGACGCGGTCTACGACCGCAACAACCGCTTCCGCCACAACACCTACCGCCTGGCCTCACCGAGCGGCCGCTTCTTCACCTGGCGCGGCGAGCGCTGGGACCACGCCACCTGGACCCAACGCTTCGGCCAGGACACCACGGGCAGCTTCCTGAGTCCCTGATCGCATTCGGGGGGAGCCCGGGACAGCTCCCCCGATCAGGATTTCGGGGGGTGTGCGGGGGGCGGAGCCCCCCGCAGTTGTCGGGTCCTGCGCCCGGATCCCTGTTCGTGCCCCGGGTAGGTTTGGCGTGATCCTCGGTGCCAAGGCAGGTTCGCCATGCCGTGCTCGGGTACCTTGCCCGGATCCCTGGTCACCCCCGGTGGCGGTGGTCGAGCAGGAGGGCCGCGGCCAGTGTCACGGCGACTCCGGTCGCCATGCCGCCGACGACGTCGGACAGCAGGTGGGCGGTGTCGACCTGGCGGGTCACCGCGAGGAGGGCCACCAGGACGCCGCTGGCGGCGGTGACCGCGGTCCCGGTGCGCGGCCTCGCGCCGGCCGAGCGCAGCAGCAGCACCAGGGTGAGGGCGACGGCGGTGGCGACGGCGAGGTGTCCAGACGGGTAGTGGGACACGGTGGAGCCGGAGACGCGGCGGTCCACCAGTTGCTTGAGCACCTTCTCGGCGCCCAACGCGAGCGCCGGCGCCGCCAGGGCCAGCAGGACGGCGTCGAGCCATCGCAGGGCCACCGCGGCGTAGGCGGCCATGCAGAGGGCAACGGCGACGGCCAGGTAGACCAGGCTGTCGGAGATCTTGCCCGCGATCTGGAACTCCCGGTAGCTACGGGCCACCAGCGTTCGCGCCGCCAAGGCGTCCAGCGGGCCCAGCCGGGCCGAGTGCCACACCAGCGCGGCGATCAGGCCGGTCAGCGCCACGGCGAACGCCGCGGCGAGCGGCGCCCAGGGCGGCGCCAGCGGCCCGCAGGGCCGCCCGGACCAGCTCATCGAACGGGCAGGCTGGCACTCATCCTTGCTGCGGTGCGCTGTCGCCGTCGGGGTCGTGCGGTGTGACCGTGGTCGACGATCCGGCGACGCCGTCCGTCCCTGGCCACTCCACGAGGTTCTGCGCCAGCGTGCCCGACCCGTTGCCGTTCGAGTGGTGGTGGCCGTTGCTCTTCACCCGTGGCTCCGCGAGGGTCACGGTGGCGGCCTCGGGCCTCCCCTTGGGCAGCGCCGACCGCAGCACCCTGGCCAGCCGCGCCCGCGCCCGGCCCGGCCGCGCGCCCGGGAAGGCGGCGGCGTCCGGCCACTCGTGAGGGCGGCGCCGGGCGAGCAGCCGCGAGCGCAGCCGCGACCCCGCAGCGGCGGACTGCGTGCCGAGCAGTGGGGCTGCGGTGTGGGGCCAGGTGGGCCGGGGCAGCCCCCCAGCAGCCGCGGCGGGCACCTGCCGACGCCACGCCAACCACCACGCCACCCCAGAACCAACCACCAACCCCAGCAGCAACCCCACCGCC
>WNGF01001040.1_pt1 | contig 72960 bp, 58 predicted proteins | sample 5400641 | NCBI WGS metagenome assembly WNGF01 (sample SAMN13153371, study PRJNA577476) | soil metagenome | isolation source: 80 cm soil or saprolite under grassland replicate 2 | place: USA:California | collected 2016-06-15
TTTACCCGCGACCTGCTGCTGAGCGACGGCCGCGTGGCGGGCGTAGAAATCCTCCACCCCGGCAAGCCAACCACGGACTCGCTGGGGACCCCACAGGAGGACGGCACAACCCAGCTGGTGACGGCACGCGCGGTGCTGCTGGCCACCGGCGGCGCAGGCATGGTCTTTGCCAACACCACCAACCCCGATGTTGCCACCGCGGACGGCGCGGCGATGGCCTGGCGAGCGGGCGCCGAGCTGAGCGACATGGAGTTCGTGCAGTTTCATCCCACGGCGCTCTATTTGGCTGGCGCGCCGCGCTTTCTGCTCTCCGAAGCGCTGCGCGGAGAGGGGGCATACCTGCGCAACCGGGCGTGCGAGCGCTTCATGCCGCGCTATCACCAGCTTGCCGAGCTTGCGCCTCGCGACGTTGTGGCGCGGGCGATTCATCGCGAAATGCAGACCGGCACGGGGGACGAGGCGATGGTCTATCTCGACGTCACGCATCTGGACCCGGCCAAGCTCAAGACGCGCTTTCCGCTGATCTACGGCACCTGCCTGCGCTATGGGCTGGACATCACGCGCCAGCCCATTCCCGTCCGCCCGGCGGCGCATTACGCGATGGGCGGCGTGCGAACCGACCTCGACGGGCGCGCATCGCTGGCGGCACTCTACGCGGCGGGCGAGGCAGCCTGCAGCGGCGTGCACGGAGGCAATCGCCTGGCCAGCAATTCCCTGCTCGAAGGTTTGGTCTTCGGCCTGCGCGCCGCGCGATGTATGGCCGGCGAGCGTGCCGCGGCAGGAAGCGGCCGGGTCGCCGAGACAGCGAAGCAGAAGAACGGCGGCGAAGAGGATCACGTTCGCCTGAGAGAAGAGGCGCAGCAGATCATGGAAAGGCTGGTAGGCATGGTGCGCGAGCGCGACGGGCTCGCCCAGGCGGTGGCGCGGCTGCAGGAGATTCGCACAGCGCTGCCATCGTCGCTGGACCGCCGGCGCGCCGAGACGCGCAATATCGTGGAGAGCGGGCTGTCCATCGCTCGCGCCGCGCTGGCTCGCGAGGAGAGCCGGGGCGGGCACTATCGCAGCGACTTTCCTCACGTGGACGATGCACGCTTCCGCAAGCACTCGGTGATTCGCGGCGATGCAGTACGCTTTGAATAGATGCCCGCCGGCAGCTGCTCCGCACCTCAGCGCGGCCGTCCGGCTGCCGTCGATTCTGTTATCATGAAGACAACGCAATCCACCTGAACGTGGGGCTATAGCTCAGCTGGGAGAGCGCATCGTTCGCAACGATGAGGTCGTCGGTTCGATCCCGACTAGCTCCACCATACAATCAAGCACTTCCGGATCCTGCCACACCTCCATAAAGGGACCTGCGCTCCATGATGCAGTCCGCGCCAGCGCTTAGTCTGGCCCTAGTCTCGGTCTCCATACTGGGCTTCCGCCACGGGTTCGATTACGACCATGCAGCGGCCATCCTCGATATTGCCAGCGTGCAGAGCAACTCGCGCAGCGCGATGAAGGCAGGACTCCTGTATGCGCTCGGTCATGCAGCCACGGTCGCGGCGCTTGGAATGGCGGTCATTGTCTTCCAATTCAGCTTGCCTCCACGGCTTGATGTATGGATGGAGCACGCCGTCGGCATAACCTTGCTAGTGCTTGGCTGCTATGTTCTTTTGACAACCTTCTTTCAACGGGAGGGTCCCGATCACTCAGGCCATTCGCACGACCACAATCACGTCCCCGGGACGCGTGTCACACTCATCGCGAATGCCATTCTGTGGCCGGTGTGGCGCTTACGCTCCGTGTTCAGCGGCCAGCCGTGTGCGCGATATAAACTGTTCGGGAACGGCATCGGGAATTCACCGGCGCTTCTGGTTGGCGTAATTCATGGGCTTGGCGCTGAGACGCCCAGCCAGTTGATGCTCTTCCTGCTGGCGGCAAGGCTCGGTGGAATCAGGAATGGCCTATTCGGGCTGATGGCGTTCCTCGCCGGCATGCTGATCATGAACACTCTAATGTGCGCGGCAGCGACCGGGATCCTGCGCATTTCGGTGAATCGTCGCCGCACATTTCAATGGTTCGCGGGACTGAGCGCGGCTTACAGCATTGTGGCGGGCATGATCTTCCTTGCCGGAACAGCGACTGTTGCCGCGGGACTGGGACAGTGAAGACTGTTGTGCGGCCACCGTTGGCCTGATTCGATCGAAGCGCGCTACTCAAGCAGCGGTCTCAAGAGAATGCGACTGCACGACCTGAAGTCCGTTGCTGGAGGACAGCACTTCGTAGCGGGAATCCTCCTGCTCTCTCCAGAATCGCAGCGTTACCTTGCCGCCGCCCACACGAAGGTTGTGCAGGGTGATCTCCGGCAGCCAGTGCGGCAGAACAGGGTCGACATAGAGCGTGTTGCTGTGCGCGTCCGCATTGAGTCCGAGAATGGCGCGCAGCAGATGGAAGATGCTGCCCGCTGCCCACGCCTGCGGCACGTTGGCGCCCAGGTACTGCACAGGGAAAGAGCCTGGCTGACGCCGCGTTCCGGCATAAAGCTCCGGAAGGCGGTGGAAGACGAAGTAACTCGCCGCTTCGCTGATGTCGCGCGCGATCCTGGCCGCTTCCTGCGCGAATCCATACCGCCTGAATCCCATCGCGATAATGCCGTTATCGTGGGGCCAGACAGAGCCGTTCTGATACGAGAAAGGGTTGTAGGCCGGATTCTCTGCCGATAGGGTACGAATGCCCCAACCGCTCCACATATCGGGCTGCATCAGGCGTGAGACAACGCGGGCCGCATGCTCGCGGCTGGCAATTCCGCTCCACAGCAGGTGGCCGGGATTCGATGCGATGGTCTTCACCTGGTTCTTGCTGCCGTCCAGCGCATAAGCATAGAAGCCGGTCTCTTCGCACCAGAAGAGCTCCTCGACTTTCTGCCGCAGCTCCGTCGCTTTCTTTCGCAGATTTGCGGCAAGCTCTGGCTGCTTGAAATAGTCGAACGCCTCGGCCATACGCAGCCATGCGTCATACGTGTAGCCCTGCAGTTCGCACAGGGCCTTTGGGCCTTTCACCGGGCTGCCGTCGGGGTACATTACGGAATCCCCAGCGTCCTTCCACGCCATGTTCTCGTAGCCCTGGGGCGACTTGGTCTGATATTCCTGCAGCCCGTCGCCATCCATGTCGCCATAGCGATCGATCCACTCGAGGCACCTCTTTGCAACATCCTCATGTTCACGGAACAGCCGGTCGTCTCCCAGCCACTTCCAGGACTCGTGCAGCGCGATGAGGTACAGCGCAGTTGCGTCGGCGGTGCCGTAGTAGGGTGTGTGCGGAATCAGCTTGCGCTCGGCGAGTTCTCCCACGCGGATCTCGTGCAGGATCTTGCCGGGCTGCGCGTCACGATAGTCATCTATCTCGGTCGCCTGTAGCCTGCCTAGAATGTCCAGCGCGCCCCGCGCAAAATCCGGGTAGACGATCATGTTCTGCAGGCTGACGATGAGGCTGTCGCGGCCAAAGACGGCAACGAACCACGGAACGCCCGCCGCCGGAATAAACTCATGCTTCACTTCCTCGCGCGGCAACCGCAAGGCGGCCATGTCGTCCACGGACTGTTTGAAAAGCCGGTACACGTCCTCATTGGCGCTGGTCGCCGAGGTGGTCATCTCCTTCCACTTCTTGAGATCTCTTTCAATCGGGCTGTCTGGACTGCGCAGCAGGTGCACACAATGGTGGCTCTTTCTTTCCTTCCTTGTGGGATCGCTCAGCTCGTGCTGCACGCACGTGTGCCATGACGCCATCGGCTCAAGGTCAATTCCGAAGCTGATCCGGCCGTTGCTATACATCGGAACTGATCCGCAGCGGTGCAGACTGGTGATGAGCGATCGCTTGAAGCCCTCGTGTTCATAGGCGCTGATCAACTCCGCATTTTTCTGGTCCCAGTCGGTAGTGACGTGGCCTTTGCGGACCACACGGTTCATCTTGACCTCGAAGATGTCGGCGAAATCAGTGCGCAGCGAGAGCTCGAAGCAGAACCGCACCCGCCTCATGCTGTAGTTGCAAATGTCGATGTCCTCGTGAATGCCGCTGTGGACGGCCCTGCTGAGGGTGAGACTGAGGGCGCCGGCCCCGATCTCGCCGTATTCGGTCAGGAGTTTGGGGTTGATCAGATAGGCCCGCGAGGCATAGTAGGCGATTGCCCCGGAGTTTTGCAGCAGCCAGCGCTCGCCGTCGGCGAACATATCATAGTGGCTGATAAAACGCGTGTCGCGCGAGTAGACGCCCTGGTCGGTGTACGGGCTGATGCAACAGTTCGGCTCGGAGATGACGAATGTACTGCCGCGTGTGATTGTGATCAGCGGCGGGCCGACGGTGACCTCAATGGCCATGTTTCACCTGCACCTGGGTCCCCCCAGCGCGCCTGCTCGTTGGCGTGCTGGGGCAGACTAGCGTAAGTCTCACGGTTGAGCGCACCACTGTATCGCACCACTGTATCGCACCACTGTGTCGCACCATTCTGTTTCGCGCACCGGTGCGTCGCGTACCAATGTGTCAGATGCGCCGCGCTCCCGGGCGGTGCAGATCTCCACGATTTTCCCAAAACTTGCTAGACGCTCGCCTGGCGCGCGAGCAGTTGCTGAAGGTTGTCGTTGAAGATCAGCCGCGCAGTCTCCTCGGTTGCGCCGATTGCGCCGAGCGCCTTCACCTGTGCCTGGAAGACCTCCGCATTCCAGCCTCGCGGGAAAAACGATGAGTCGGTCCCGAAGAGCAGGCGGCGCGCTCCGGCAACGGCGAGCGCGCGGCGAAAGACGGCAGCAAGGTCACACTCGCCGCCTTCGAACTTCATCCAACCGTTGCTGCTCGATGTATCCAGGTAGACGTTCGGGCACAGGTCGCAGAGCATGAGCGCCTCGCGAAAGTATCCCGCGCCGAAGTGCGGCACCACAAAGCGGAGCTGCGGATAGCGCAGCGCGATCGAGTGCAGGTCGATGGGATTGGAAAAGCGCATGTCGAACTGCGAAGGCAGTCCGAGTTTCTGCCGCACGCCCACGCTGAGCACGCCGCAGTGCACAAAGACAACCGCCCGGCTGCTGGCGGCAGCGTCAATCAGCGCGGCGACGCGCTCGTCGTGCAGCGAATAGCAGTGCATGGCGGGAAAGAGGCAGAGGCCATGCATGTGTCCGCCCTGCAGCGCAAACTGCACGGAGGAAATACTGTCCGGCAGTAGCGGATTCACCATCATGTATCCGAAGAAGCGCTGCGGATATTTGCGCACCGCGGCAATCACGGACGCGGCATCGCCGGGCACGCTAGCGATCAGCACGGCGCTCTGTACGCCGTAGCGGTCGAGCTCGCGCACCCAGATGTCGGCCAGCAGGGCCGGCGTCTCCGGCGGCAGTTGCCACTCGAGCAGCGGCGCGAGCGTCTCGAAGGAAAGCTCGTTCTGCGCGGCGTTCTTCTGCAAGGCATTCTTCTGCGCAATCAGTGTGTCAAAGAACCGGTGCGAGAAAAAGTGCACGTGCGCGTCGGAGACCGTCAGTTGTCCCCAGGGAGTTTCAATCGCCATGGATGTCCTCAAAGCACTTCGCCTGAGCGAACAAGATATCAGATGGAATCATGCCGGATGAAAAGGGTCGAAACGGCGGTACAGACGTAAGCGATTCAATGGGCGTCCCTGATCCTTCGCTTCGCTCAGGATTTCGCCTCGCGGCTCGGACGCCGCGAAGACGGCTCAACTTTGAGCCGCTGCAGTGCGAGCCGCGCCGCGTTATAGCCGCACATGCCGTGCACTCCGCCTCCCGGCGGTGTCGACGATGAGCAGAGATATATGCGGCGGTCGGGTGTTGCGTACTGCCTCCACGTTGGACGAAAGATGAGCTGCCGCAATTCGGGCGCGCCGCCCACGATGTCCCCGCCAACCAGATTGGCATCCATGGATTCAAGCTCTGCCGGCCCAAGGATGCGCCGCGCCAGCACGCACTCGCGGAATCCAGGCGCAAAGCGCTCGATCTGCGCCTCCAGCCTCGGCAACATATCGACCGTCGATCCGTTCGGGACGTGGCAGTAGGCCCAGGCAATGTGCCGGCCTTCCGGCGCACGACTGCGGTCGAACAAGGTAGGTTGCGAGAGCAGCACGAACGGCCACTCGGAGTGACGCCCGTGCCGCGCGGCATCTTCGGAAAGCGCGATCTCCTCGATGCTCCCTCCCAGGTGCAGCGTTGCGGCCCGAGCGCATTCGGCAGCGCGCCAGGGAATCGGCTGCGAGAGGGCGTAGTCGACCTTGAAAGCCCCCGGCCCGTGCCGGTACCTCGCGAGCGCACGACGGTAGGACGGAGTGAAGCGGTCTCCGGCGATGCGCAGCAGTTCGCGCGGAACTAAATCGCAGAGAACCAGGTCGAAGAGCGCCAAATCGATGCCGCCGCTGCGGTCCAGGCTGTCCACGCGGCTGAAAGTCTTCACCACGCCGCCGAGTTGATTCAGGTATGCAATCAAGGCCCGAGTGATCGCCTGAGAGCCGCCGCGCGCGATCGGCCATCCCGCAATGTGGGTCAGTGCACCGAGCACAACACCGAACGATGCGCTTGCCGGCTCATCGAGCGCGAGAAACGAGTGCCCCGCGAGTCCGGCAAAGAGGGCCCGCGTCCGCCGGCTGCGAAACTTGCGCGCCAGCACCGTGGCCGGCATCAACGCGCTCAGCCCGAAGCGCGCCATGCGAAACGGATGCCGCGGCAGACGAAGCAACGGATGAAGGATCGCGTCGGCAAAATCGGGCCAGTGGTCAACCATCGGACTCACCAGCTCTCGCCACGCCTCGCCGTCTTCGGCGAGCGCCTCAGTGGCCGCATCCAGATCGTGCTCCAGCGTGATCGCAGTGCCGTCATCGAAGGGATGGGCAAGGGGCGCGGGAGAATGGACCCATTCCAGCCCGTAATCGCGCAGCGGCAGCGTGGAGAAAAACGGCGAGGCGGCGGCCATGGGATGCACGGCCGAGCCAAACTCGTGATAAAAGCCCGGCAGCGTGAGCTCCATCGTGCGCGCCGCTCCGCCGGGCTGCTGCTCGGCCTCGCGCACTTCAACCTGCAACCCGGCCTGGGCAAGCACAATCGCAGCCGCCAGGCCATTGGGTCCGGATCCGATTACGACGGCTTTGCCGGAGTTCGCTCTCATCGCCTCAACCCGTCGTCTTCCGGCAGCTGCACAATCGCCGCGCTGCCGTTCGGCTGCAACTGCAACACCGGCGCGTAAAGTCCGAGGAATTTGCGCCGCCACCAATTCCCTGTACTTCGCCGCTCGCTCCAGCTTGTGAACCAGTACTGCCACAACACTGCGCGGACCTGCCGCGGCGCGGACGGTCCAAAGGGCGAGCCCGCAAACAACTCCAGAACGTCTGGCTCATTTCTCAGCAGGGATTCCTCGGTGTTGGCTACGATTGGATTGGCGCTCCAGTGGGCAAGCGAGGCGAACCACAGGTCCCAATCGAAGCGCGGCTGATAGGGCGCGTAGATCCTGGGCGCCTCGTCAACCGCCTGCGGCTTGTTGCGGAACGGATACTCGACCCAGGTGCTTCCGTCGTCGGAGCCCTGGAACTCGATCTGGTAGAGCCCGCGCGTCATCACGGCGAACAGCCCATACTGGTCGGCGATGCGGAACGGTTCCAGCGCCTTGACCGGCGCTCGCGCCAGCGGGGCGAGCGGGAAGAAAAGCCACAACAGCCTCGCGGATGAGGCGTAGAAGAGCCAGCAGAGCATCACGGCCGACATCGCCAGCTTGGCTGAACTCCACGAACCAAGCCAGGCGCTCCATCTGCCTGAAGTTCGATGCAAAGTTCGATGCGCGCGCCTCTTCCTGGGCTTTGCCGACGCAACTCGATCGCGCTGCAATGGCCCGGAGAGCCGCGCTTCGAGGGCCGGTTTCCACTTGCGCGGGATGCACTTCAATACGAACCGGTCATCTCCGACGAGAATGCCCAGCGCGAGCACCAGGTAGTTGAGGAAGGCGTAGTTCGCCGTGAGGATCACGCCGATCTGCCAGAAGGTGACGAGGAAAAACAGCGCGATGCGAAAGCGGCGCGGCAGGAAGATCATCCAGACGAGCGCCAGTTCCATCACCAGCGTCGCGACCACGGTGGCAGCATGAAACCAGTGCGGCAACTGCTGCACGTACCATCCGACCCAGGTCGGCAGCGGACAGTTCTGGTAGTACTCGTCCATCGCCGTGAGGTTGCGCCACTGCTCATCGCCGCTGATCAGCTTCACCAACCCGGACTGGAAGTAAATGCGGAACCACTCCCACTGCAGAAGAAAGAGGCTGAAGCGCGAGGGCGGGCTGGCGCGTCCCAGTCCCGGCCACACGCCGGGAGGAGCAAAAAACATGGAGATCAGTCCGGCCTCCAGCAGCATGCCGTCGGACTGAAAATCGGCGAAGCCACTGGCTCCGGCGATGAAGGACAGAAAGCAGACGAAGCACACGCCCAGCGTGAGGCGCGGCCACACATTCGCCACCAGCAGCAGCGAGGCGATCATGCCGGCCCAGCAGAGCGCCAACAGCATCGGCGAACCGGCCGAGATCCAAAGCAGCGAGGGCGCATACCAGAAGCGCAGAATTCCGGAATAGACGCTGGCGACCAGTTCCAGATAACGGCTGGCCGGAAGCACTCCATGCGGGCCGATGAGGCCACGAATCTGATAGACCAGCGAATAAAACGCCGAAAAGTAGATGAGCCCAAGGGCGCGCAAGAAAATCCAGCGCGGGAGCAGGCGGTCGGCTGCCCCGAATTCGGACGAGAAGAGCTTGCGCGCAAAGAGTACAGGCGAGGGCGCGGTTGCAGTGCGCTCCAGAGCTGTCCCCGGCAAGCCCTCTGGTGGCTTGTTGGGGCGAACGGACTCGGCTTCTGTCGCCATGACCGGCGGACATTATACCGGCAATCCTGGCGGCCCAGATTTGCGGAACAGCGGTGGTTTATCCCTGCAGCACCTGCAGCCTGGGCGCACGTGGTGGAAGAGCCGCGGGCGCGACGTATCCTTTCGGCACATAGGAGCAGCAGGGCTCCTCGGCAAAGGGATCTCCCGTGATTGCGAAGGCCCTGGCGCGCGAGCCTCCGCAGATCTGCTTGTACTCGCAGGCGCCGCATTTGCCTTCGAGCATTGCAGTGTCGCGCAGGTCGCGGAAGATCGGCGAGTGTCGATAGATCGTCGCCAGATCATTGTTGCGGATGCTTCCGCCGGCGAACGGCAGGAAGCCGCTGGGAAAGACCTCGCCGGTGTGCGAGATGAAGACGAAACCTTTTCCGTCATTCAGCCCGCGCGGCGCGCGTCCGATCGAGTCGGCAACCTTCTCCGCGGCGGTGCTTCGTTTCCGCGGCCGGTCGGCACCAGGAAAAAGACGCTCCACAGCGTGATCTTGAGACTTTCCATCAGCGCAACGATCTGGTCGATCTCGCCAATGTTTCTGCGGCTGAAGGTGGTGTTGATCTGCACCGGCAGCCCGATCTCGCCTGCCCAGCGAATCGCATCCATCGTGCGCTCGTATGACCCCGAGAGTCCGCGGAATGCATCGTGCGTCCCGGCGCATGCGCCATCCAGGCTCACGGCCAGCCGGGCCAGGCCGGCCTCCTTCAGCTGCACGACGATCTCGCGCGTCAGCAGCGGCGTGGCGCTCGGAGTCAGCGAGACACGCACTCCACGATGCCGGGCGTGCGCGATGAGCTCGAAAAGGTCGGGCCGCTTGATCGGATCGCCGCCGGTCAGCACGAAGACGGGGACTTCGAGCGCGGCAATCTGGTCGATGAGCTGCCTGCCCTCATCGGTCGTCAGCTCCAGCGGGTGACGCTCGGGCTGCGCCGAGGCGCGGCAGTGGACGCATGCCAGATCGCATGCCTGGGTCACTTCCCAGATCGCAATAAAAGGACGCTCATCGAAATCAACTGTGTTGATCTGCGGGTTCATGCAGCTATTTCACCGCGCCTGCGCTGAATGCGCAGTGACTTTAGTCGTCTTGGCGGATTTTTGCCCGACCCGCGCTACCTCCAGCTCGCCGAGTGACAGAAGTCCCTGCTAACTCATGGAAGGACCGTTAGCCTGTTTACACAGCAGGAAAAGCGCTTCAGCAGCACAAACAGGAGCCAGCAATGGCGGCATCGAACCAGATTCATCCAGTTACACCTCTCGCGCAAATGGCGAACACATCGGCAAACACAGCAAACAGCAGTTGGGAGCGGCGGAAAAGCCTGGTGCTTCGTGCCTGGATCCTCAGCGGCATTTTCTTTATGACCGTGCCTGGCACTCTGCTTGGCTTTTCAAACCTGATCGCAATCAGCGCCCGGCACGGATTGGCGACGCTGCCGCCTGCATGGTTGGAAGGCCATGGCCACGCGCAGATCTTCGGCTGGATTGGCAGCTTCGTGCTGGGCATTGGGTTCTTTTCTCAGCCCTCGCGCGGTCGATCTTCCGTCATCACGCAGCTCTGCTCGCTGGCGCTCTGGATCTCGGGCGTGGCGCTGCGCTGGGTCGCGAACATCCACGGCTGGGAGTGGCGCATTTTGCTGCCGGTTTCCGCGGGCTTCGAATTGATCGCGGTCGCGATTTTTCTGCGCGCTGCCTCCCGGCATAAGATGCCTGAGCCAACGACCGGTGGTCCACGCCGCGGGATCCCCGCCTGGATGGCGCTGGTGCTTCTGGGTACTGCGGGATTGGCAGCGGCCGTCATCTTCAATTTTGTTGAATGCCTGCGCCTGGCCCTGTACAGTTCACAACCCGCATTTCCGCACATGCTCGATCAAAAGTATCTCCTGCTGCTCGGCTGGGGCTTCATTGTGCCGACGGTCTGGGGATTCTCCGCGAAATGGTTTCCCTCGATGCTCTCCGTAAGGGAAGCCGACGCAAAGAAATTGCGAGTTGCGCTTGTGCTCGTAGTGGCTGCAATCTTCTGCGGAATTTTGGGATGGATACCGCTGGCGACGGTTGTCCTGGCACTGGGCACCGTCATCGTGCTGCGTGCATTGCGCTTATTCGAGCGCACACGGAACGCCGACCGAAGTTCTTCCTGGTTCGTGCGCAGCGCTTATCTCTGGCTTGCGGTTGCGGCCGGCATGAGCGTTTGGGCTGCCTACGCCGATCATCACGGAGGCATCTGGGGAGCTTCGCGCCATGCTCTGACGGTGGGCTTCGCCGCGACCATGGTCTTTACCATCGGGCCGCGGATACTGCCGTTCTTTGCCGGAGTACGCGAAATTTTCAGCAAGCGGCTGGCGCTACTGTGCCTGCTTGTACTGCAGACCGGATGCGCGCTGCGAGTAATCTCCGAGCCTTTGGCCTATGAAGGTTTCACCGACATGGCCTGGAAAGCCTTGCCATTCTCCGGAATGCTGGAACTCAGCGCGGTGCTCCTGTTCGCCCTCAATCTCATGCTTACGTTTCTGTGCCGGGCTTCCGGGCGAAATCCGCAAAAACCGCTAAATACGTCCCTGGTAAACATTTCGCTGCATCGGGGCCAATAAATCGCGAGCTCGTGACTAAAGTCCCTGCATCGCGCTCGCGCCACAATTAACGTACTCACATACGACGCACGAAAATCTGCACCATTTCTCGATTGAGGTTACGAAACAATGTCCTACAAGCGTTATTGGGTGGCACTGGCCATCGTGATTCTCGCTTCGTTCGCCGTCCTGGGAGGAGTGGGACGGAAGATGATCAGTCAGGCCCCGCCGATCCCCGATGTTTACACCGCCGGAGGGCAACTGCTCTTCACCGGCAGCACGATCACCGACGGCCAGGGCGTATGGCAGTCGATGGGCGGCCAGGAGAGCGGCACGGTCTTTGGCCACGGCGCCTACGTCGCGCCGGACTGGAGCGCGGACTGGCTGCACCGTGAATCGGAACTTCTCCTCGATCGCGGGGCACAGCGCATGGGCGCGGCAAACTTTGCGGCCCTCAATGCCGACCAGCAGGCGATGCTGAAGGCCCGGCTGGTTCCCCAGATGCGCACCAACCATTACAACGCAGCGCACAATCGCGTATATATCGACGAGGACCGCGCCGGGGCCTTCCATCAACTGGCGTCCTATTACGCCAACATCTTCGCCGACGGCCGCAAGGAGTATGCGATTCCGCGCGGCGCGCTGACCGACCCCGCAAAGCAGCAGCAACTGGCGGCCTTCTTCTGGTGGACCGCCTGGGCCTCGACCACCGAGCGTCCCGGATCGACGATCACCTACACCAATAACTGGCCCCATGAGCCGCTGGTGGCCAACGGTCCCACTGCCGGCGCGATTGTCTGGAGCAGTGCCAGTGTCTTGTTCCTGCTCGCGGGCATCGGCGGGCTCGTCTGGTGGTACTCGTCTCGCGAGAAGAGTGCGGCGCACGGGCCCTATCCTGCGACCGACCCGTTCCTTGGCCTGAAGCCCACCGCATCGCAGCGCGCCACCAGCAAGTACTTCCTCGTTGTGGTGCTGCTGTGGGGTGTACAGATCCTGATGGGCGCCATCACGGCGCATTACGGCGTGGAAGGCCAGGGCTTCTACGGCTTCCCGCTCGACCGCTATCTGCCTTACGCCATCACCCGCACTTGGCACCTGCAGTTGGCGATCTTCTGGATTGCCACCTCGTGGCTAGCCACCGGCCTCTACGTCGGCCCGGCCATCGGCGGACGTGAGCCGAAGTATCAGCGGCTCGGCGTCAACGTGCTCTTCGGCGCGCTGATCCTCGTGGTTGGCGGCTCACTGGCCGGCGAGTGGCTCGGCATTCAGCAGAAGCTCGGCAACCTCTGGTTCTGGCTCGGCAGCCAGGGTTATGAGTACGTCGACCTCGGGCGCTTCTGGCAGATCCTGCTCTTCGTCGGACTCGTCCTCTGGCTGGCGCTCACGGCGCGCGCCATTGCGCCGGCGCTGATGCGCAAGAGCGAAGACCGGGCGTTGCTCTCTCTGTTCACGCTTGCCAGCGTTGCCATTCCGCTCTTCTACGCGGCAGGGCTGATGTACGGCCAGCGGAGCCATCTGGTCACTGCCGAGTACTGGCGCTGGTGGGTGGTCCATCTCTGGGTGGAAGGCTTCTTCGAGGTCTTCGCCACCACCGTGATCGCATTCCTGTTCACCCGCCTCGGGTTGCTTGAGATTCGCAGCACCACACGTGCGGTGCTGTTCTCGAACATCATCTTCCTCTTCGGCGGGATCATCGGCACGTTCCATCACCTCTATTTCGCCGGCTCCTCGGCCGCGGTGATCGCCCTGGGCGCTGTCTTCAGCGCGCTGGAGGTTGTGCCGCTGACCCTGGTTGGCTATGAGGCATGGGAGAACTGGCGTCTGACCAAGCCCACCAAGCAGGCGCCGTGGATTGAGAACTACAAGTGGCCGATCTACTTCTTCGTGGCCGTCGCCTTCTGGAACCTGGTCGGCGCCGGACTCTTCGGCTTCCTCATCAATCCGCCGCTGGCGCTCTACTACGCGCAGGGCCTCAACCTCACGCCCGTGCACGGACACACCGCGCTCTTCGGCGTCTACGGCATGCTCGGGCTTGGCCTGACGCTGTTCTGCCTGCGCGCGCTCAATCCGGGCCGCCCGTGGAAGCACGGCCTGCTGAAGGCCTCGTTCTGGATGATCAACCTGGGCCTGGTCTTCATGGTGCTGCTCAGCATGTTGCCCGTGGGCCTGCTGCAGGCATGGGCCTCGATCGAGCACGGCACCTGGTACGCTCGCTCGGCCGAGTTCATGCAGTCCGGCACGATGAACACCCTGCGCTGGATGCGCGTGCCGGGCGATGTCCTGTTCGCGCTCGGGGCCGCCGTCTTCGGATGGTTCATCCTCGGCTTGCTGACCGGACACTCCTATCGCGACGGCGCTCCCACCTCCGTCTACATCGCAACCAAGATGAAGACCGAGGAGGATGAGCCGGCGCTGGCGGAGCGCTAACTTACACTGCAACTTTCTCAGTCCACCCGGGGCTTCGGTCGCAGCACATCGCAACCGAAGCCCCATTTTCGTTGCATCCGCAAACTTCATTACAAGTTCGCAAATACAACCGGGCAGAGTTGAATAAGCCTGGCAACGGGACTACGCTGCTGAACGCTGCATAAATTCAGTGGGGGTGAAGTATGGCAAACCGCAAAGTAATCGACTGCCGTTGGTTCCCAACCGACAATCCTTGCGACGTAGCAATTTCAGGAAACGAGGAAGAGGTGCTCAACATTGCCGTGCAGCACGCTGTCCAGTCGCACGGACAGCAGAACACGCCGGAGCTTCGCGACCAGTTGCGCTCCATGTTGCGCGACGAGAGCGCGGTAAGGGCAGCCTGACACGCATCACGCGTTCCTGACACGCGTTCGTTCCTGACACGCGTTCCTGATAAAAACAGGGGTCCCCGGCACGCCGTCTTTGGCGTGCCGGGGGCGTCCTGGGGCGGAGCATCTGCCTGCTGGAGCTTGGGATGAATTATTCGGGCGAATGACCGGGCGTCCCACGTTTGGACAGGTAGACAAACGTGGGACACCCGCACCCCTCAATCACGCAAGCGGGCGGAGGTGGGCCGCCGCCAGGCGAGAGGAGTCTAGTGAGTGCGTTCCGGCGAGCCAACCGAATGCTTGCCGGGCACCCCAAAGGCGTACTCCAGGGCGTGTGCAACCGCTCCCCGCGCCGTGGCCTCGATCAGCGAGGCATCCATTTCACTGGCGCCCAGGTAGAGCGTGCGCGACGTCTGGTTGGGCAGGTTCAGCACCACCCAGTACAGGTCATCCTCGACCTGTTGGCTGCGGATCGACTGCTGCGCCAGCTGCTCGATCTCTTCCGACCGGCTGTTCCGGTGCAGCAGCGGACCCGCAAATTGGTGGGCGAAGTTGGCGTCTTTCCATTGAATGGATGCCATCGTAAGAGTCTCCTGATGAGGACATCTGCCGCGTATGGCTTTCGCGCCAACTAAGCCCTGCCCATGCCAGAGCACGTCTCCGCCCAATCTTTTCCTCTGAATTCCGAGCTGAAAACAAATGACTTACACACCCATGGGGCGTAGTCTTTCGCGCCAGGAAGGAACTAAGGTGCAGTTCTTACATCTAGGGGAGAATTTCTGCATATCTGGATTTCCGACTGACAAAAAGTAACAGCCCCGCCTGGCAAAACAGAACCGAGGCGGGGCATCATCCAGTTTCTTAAAGCTATTCTTCGCTTTCCTTGAGTTTGCTGATCACGGCAAAGTCCTCGAGCGTGGTGACGTCGCCTTTGACCTCGCCGCTGCTGGCCAGCTCGCGCAGCAGCCGGCGCATGATCTTGCCGGAGCGCGTCTTGGGGAGCTGGTCGCTGAAGCGAATGTCGTCGGGCTTGGCCATGGCGCCGATCTCCTTGGCGACCCAGGCGCGCAGCTCGTCCTTCAGGCCGGGCGCGGGCACGGTGCCGCCCTCCAGTGTGACGAAGGCCGCCACTGCCTGGCCCTTGATGTCGTCCGGCCGGCCAACCACGGCCGCCTCGCAGACCAGCGGGTGCGAGACCAGCGCCGACTCGATCTCCATGGTCGAGAGGCGATGGCCGCTGACGTTGAGCACGTCATCGACCCGGCCCATCACCCAGATGTATCCGTCCTTGTCGGCGCGCGCGCCATCGCCCGTGAAGTAGACGCCGGGAATGTCCGACCAGTACTGCTTCACGTAGCGATCGGGGTCGCCGTAGATGGTGCGAATCATCGACGGCCACGGCTTCTTGATGACGAGGTAGCCGCCTGAGCCGAGCGGGACCTTTTCGCCGCTGCGGTCCACCACCTCGGCGACGATGCCCGGGAACGGAAGCGTCGCCGAGCCGGGCTTGGTGGCGATGGCGCCGGGCAGGGGCGTGATCAGGATCGCGCCGGTCTCGGTCTGCCACCATGTATCCACGATGGGACAGCGCTCCTTGCCGATCACTTCGCGATACCACATCCAGGCCTCGGGATTGATGGGCTCGCCGACCGTGCCCAGCAGGCGCAGGCTGCTGAGGTCGTGGCGGTTGGGGTACTGGTCGCCCCACTTGATGAAGGTGCGGATCGCGGTGGGCGCGGTGTAGAAGACGTTGACCTTGTACTTCTCGATCAGCGCCCAGAAGCGGTCGAGGTCAGGAAAATTGGGCGCGCCCTCGTACATCAGCACGGTCGCCCCGTTCTGCAGCGGGCCGTAGACGATGTAGCTGTGGCCCGTGACCCAGCCGATATCGGCCGTGCACCAGAAGAGGTCCTCTTCCTTCAGGTCGAAGACCCACTTGGTGGTGATGTAGGTCCCCACGGCGTAGCCACCGGTGGTGTGCACGATGCCCTTGGGCTTCCCGGTGGAGCCGGAGGTGTAGAGGATGTAGAGCGGGTCTTCGCTGTCCAGCGGCTCAGCCGCGCATTCGGGAGCTGCCTTGGCGACCAGCTCGTGCCACCAGTGGTCGCGGCCGGACTTCATCTCCACCGGCACGCCGGTGCGCTGGTAGACGATGACGTGCTGCACCGACGGGCAGCCGGGGAGGGCCTCATCGACCGTGGCTTTCAAGTGAACCTGCGAGCCGCGGCGCCAGGCGCCGTCCTGCGTGACGATCACCTTGGAGAGCTGATCGTGGACGCGGTCGACGATGGCATTCGCCGAGAAGCCGCCAAAAACGACCGAGTGCACCGCGCCGATGCGCGCGCAGGCCAGCATGGCAATGGCCAGCTCAGGAACCATGCCCATGTAAAGCGCCACGCGATCGCCCTTCGTCACGCCCAGGCCTTTCAGCGCATTGGCGAAGCGTTGGACCTCGGCGAGCAGTTGCGCATAAGTGATGGTGCGCGTGTCGCCCGGCTCGCCCTCCCACCGGAAGGCGACTTTCTCGGCGCGGCCGGCCGTAATGTTTCGGTCAAGGCAGTTATAGGAGAGGTTGAACTTTCCGCCCACAAACCATTTGGCCCAGGGCACATCCCACTCCAGCACCTTGGTCCAGGGCTGGAACCAGTGCAGCTCGGAGGCGATCCGTCCCCAGAAGCCCTCCGGATCGTTGGCCGCTTCCGCATAGAGGCGCTTGTAGTCTTCAAGACTGCTGACATGGGCCTGCGCGCTGAACTCCGGCGGAGGGGGGAAGACCCGGTGTTCCTGCAGCACGGAGTCGATATTGACGCTGTGTGTGGTGGTTTCGTTGGCCATGCGTGAAGTCCTCCATTAAGGTGCGGTCCGCGCAAGAAGAATAGTGCCTGAAGCAGCCCTCGTTGTCTAGATGCGGGCGCTCAGACCTGTACCGATCCGCGCTCCCTCTTCGTTTGGATCAACAGGCCGAGCACTCCCAAGCCTGCAAAGCTCGCGCCGGCATAGAAAGTGGCTGGTGCACCGACGCGGTCCCATAGCTCGCCTGCCACCACACTTGCCACCAGGAGCACGACGCCGCTGACCAGGCTGAAGAGGCCAAATGCGTTCCCCCGCCGCTCGGCCGGTGCGGCATCCGCAACCAGAGCGGCAAGCAGCCCTTGGCTGAATCCCATATGCAGTCCCCAAAAGCAGATGCCCGCAATCAGGCCGGCCATTCCGCTCGCCTTCGCAAGCAGTACGTCCGCGACGATCAACGCGACGCCGCCCACTGCCAACACCATGCGGCGGTCGACGCGATCGGAGAGGCGCCCCGCAGGATAGGATGAGGCCGCATAAACGATGTTCATGACCACCAGAACCAGGGGGACGTAATCGTTTCCAAGACCGAGACTGCTGGCCCGCAGGATCAAGAACGCCTCGCTGAAGCGCGCCAGGGTGAAAACGGCGCCAATCGCAACCACAAACCAGAAAGGCCGCGGATAGCGTTGGAGTTCCCGCCACCGGAACTCTGGCCGCGATTTTATCCGCAACCCAAGCGGCTTCCCGGAGCCCGTCGGCTCGTGGACGAAAGTGATAAGCAGCCCGACGGAGACGAACGCCGGAATTACCGCCAGCCAGAAGACCCGGCGGAAATCCCCATGAAGGGCCAGCATTAGACCAATGGCGGCAAGCGGGCCGGTAAAGGCCCCCACCGTATCCAGACTCTGGCGAAGGCCATAGCTCGCGCCGCGTACTGTTTTTGGCGTCAGGTCCGCAATCAGAGCGTCCCGCGGCGCGCCCCGCATTCCCTTGCCTATTCTGTCGATGAGCCGGGCTGCGAAGACAAGGCCGAAGGTGTTTGCCAGCGGAAAGAGCGGCTTGGTGAACGCTGCCATCCCGTAGCCGATCACAGCCAGAACTTTCCGCTTGCCCAGCCAATCGCTGAGTGCTCCGGAGAAGATCTTGACTATGTTTACGGTTCCTTCGGCCACCCCTTCCAGCAGCCCCAGGCCAGTGGCGCTGACGCCCAGCACGGATACGAGGAACACCGGCAACAGGCTATGAATCATCTCCGAGGAAATGTCCATGAACAGACTGACAAAGCCGAGTGCCCAGATGCTGCGCGGCACAAGGCGAAGCCCAGATGCGGGTTGTTGGGCTTGGGCTCTGTCGTTCAATCGAGACATTGGCTGGCGGGCACGGGTTCCCCAACAAGTCCGACGTTGACTTGTTGGGCCAGAACTATATTCCCGCGTGCAGGACGCCGCAATGAGAAACGGAGAGCGGGGGCAAGCCATCTGTTGGCTTTGCTGGGGTGATCGCGGGGTCCCAGCAAGCTATCTGTTGGCTTGCTGGTGATCGCGCTTGCTGGGGTGATCGCCCTCGATCGCGGAGCCTTCTCGCAGGAGGCAGCCGGTGCTCTGGCCCGTCCCGGCGGTTCGTTTTGGGAAATCACTCCGGCTCCTCACCCTCCAATGGCTGTCACTAGCATAATGTGATATAAGTCACAAATAGAGGTGCGCTCCTCGTCCGGCATTCCCCCCTCCAAGTCCGCTTTGGTTCGGTGGGGCAGAAAGCCAAAGGCGATGAAGACGCGCATAAGGAATCGAACGGCTCAGAGCGGCGCTGCTTCAGGTTGAGCATAGCGCGGCCCGGGGTGGCTGGGCTTCGAAGAACGGGGTTCCGGCGCGACCGCAGTTAGCGCGCGCTGGGGCAAAACGGCGGCTTTATCCGGCTACCTAGGAGGCATTTTGGGAACTCCCTACGGCTTGGAAATCGTTGAGGACTGCCTGTACTGCAAGCTGCGGAACGACAGCTTCTTTTGCGGGCTTCCCAAAGCCGCGCTCGATGCTTTTGAGAAGATCAAGTTCACCGCCGCCTATCCTTCCGGAGCGGTGCTGTTCGTCGAAGGGCAGTCGCCCCGCGGCATTTACATGCTGTGTCGTGGGCGGGTGAAGCTCTCCACCACCTCAAGCGATGGAAAGACGCTGATCCTCAAGATCGTGCAGCCTGGCGAAGTGCTGGGACTGCACGCCACAGTCTCCAACACGCCCTACGAAATCACGGCCGAGACCGGCCAGCCCTGCCAGCTCAATTTCATCAAGCGCGAGGACTTCCTGCGCTTCCTGCAGCAGCACGGCGACGCCTGCCTGAAGGCCGCCCAACACCTGAGCCGCGACTGCCAGACGGCCTACCAGCAGATCCGCTCGCTGGGGCTCTCGCACTCGGCACCGGAGCGGCTGGCGCGGCTGCTGCTGGAGTGGTCCCACGGCGAGGGCGCCGACGAGGCCGGAATGCGTGTGAAGGTGGCGCTGACCCACGAGGAGATCGCGCAGATCATCGGCACGTCGCGCGAGACGGTCACGCGCACCCTGGCCGACTTCCGAAAAAAGCAGATCGCGGTGCTGAAGGGCTCGACGCTGATGATCCGTAACAAGACTGCCCTGGAGCGACTGGTCGGCGCATAACGCGGACGTGGTGCGGGCCAGCGAAACAATAGAAGCTCCCCTTCAGGGAAGCTTTTCCTTTTTTAGGAATTTTCTGTTGAGAGCTGGATCGTCGCCCGCGAGCCTGAGGCCCACGCTATTCCTTTAAGAAATTGACACTTCCACCATCTTGCCGGCATCTTGCCGGGGCGCTAAAGCAGCGGGCCGCCAGGAAAGTGCCAAGACGCACTCAGCACTGTGACGCCAATCACGGTATCCGTTCCGAAGTGGATGCATTGTAGCTATGCACCGCGAGGCTGGAACTGAGTCCGGTGAAGCGATGCGATGGCCGTCGTGGCCACATGGACCACGAGGGCAGGGTCTGGGGCCCTAAGGCTCCGGCAAACAACTAATGGGCGAGGCACACGGTGGCCTCGCCCTCATACTTTTTGGGCTCCTTCCGCGAACTTCTCAACCTGCTCGCTTCTCCCCATACGACCGCAACCGGCGCGAATAGTACAATCGGCAAACTACAGAGTACGCCTGGGAGACTGGCTTGATCGTTGCCGGAATCATGAGCGGAACATCGGCCGATGGGGTGGATGTGGCGCTGGTCAAGCTGCGGGGCCGCGGTCTGCGCACGCGACTTGAGCTGCTGGGGCACGGCGGCTTTCCCTACCCCGCCGAGGTGCGCACTGCCGTCCTCGAAGCCATGAACTCGCCCTCCATCGCCGTGAGTACCCTGGCACAGCTGAATTTCCTGCTGGCCGAGATCTACGCCGACTGCGTGCGGCGGCTGGAGCGGCGCTCGGGCCTGACTTGCGAACTGGTGGGCTGTCACGGCCAGACGCTCTACCATCAGGGCCAGCCAGCTTCATTCCTGGGCCGCAAGATCGCCTGCACCTGGCAGACCGGAGATGGATCGGTGCTGGCGCAGCGGCTGGGAGTTCCCGTGGTGAGCGACTTCCGCCCGGCCGACATGGCCGCCGGAGGCCTGGGCGCGCCGCTGGTTCCCTTTCTCGACCTGCTGCTGTTTCGCCATGCCAGGCGCGGCCGCATCGTGCTGAACATCGGCGGCATCGCGAACCTGACGGCAATTCCCGCTGGGGCCAAGCCCACCGAGGTGCGGGCCTTCGACACCGGTCCGGGCAACATGGTCATCGACGCGCTTGCCGAAGAACTGTTCGGCTTGCCGATGGACAAGGGCGGGATGCTCGCTGCCAGGGGCAAGGTGCTGGAGCACACCCTGGCCGAGGCAATGCAAGACGAATACTTCAAGCGCAAGGGCCCGCGCACCGCCGGACGCGAGCAGTTCGGGCGGGAGTACGTGCAGTGGTTCCTCAAAGTCTGCGGCAAGGCCCGGCCTCTCGAACATTCCGGGATCCCCAGCGCGCATGGTAATGGCGTGCTGGGGTGGAAGCACGATGTGCTGGCGACGGCGACCGCGTTGACGGCGCGCTCAATTCGGGAGGCCGTGCGCAGACTGGCCCGGAAGAATGGGTATCGCGACCTGTTCGCATCCGGCGGCGGGACGCTCAACCGGACCTTGATGGCAATGCTTCGCGCGGAGCTCGCCAGGCTCGGGATCGAGCTCGCAACCACCGATGCGGCGGGAGTGCCCTCGCAGGCGAAGGAGGCCTTGGCCTTCGCGGTGCTGGCATACCAGAGCTGGCATGGCCAGAGCTCGAACGTACCCGGAGCAACGGGAGCGGAGCGCGAAGTGGTCCTGGGAAAGATCAGCTATGTGTAGAGCTCACGCAGCCCAGGTCAGTGCCGCAAAATGCGCGTCGCGGGACCTGGGGCACCCTGAAAAACGCGCGGGTGCCCCGTTCAAGCCCTCTGTTGGCTTGAGTAGGGTAGTTCCTTACCTTGCCCTCACACTCTGTTTCACACTGCTCGTCTCCGGCTGCGACCGCCACAACGCCGACCCGCAGACGGCGGTGATGCTGATCGAAAGCTCGCCCCTGAACCTCGATCCCCGCATCGGCACCGACGCGCAGTCGGAGCGGATCGGCGAGCTGATCTTCGAAGGGCTGGCGAGCCGCAATAACAATTTCGAGCTGCGGCCGCGGCTGGCTGAGAGCTGGCAGATCCCCGATCCGCTCACCTACATCTTTCATCTGCGGCGTGGAGTGCGCTTCCACGACGGCCAGGCGATGACCTCGGCCGACGTCAAGTGGACGCTCGATTCCCTGCTCGACGGCACCGTGCGCTCGGCCAAGAGCAGCGCCTACCGCTACATCGACCGGGTGGAGGCGCCCGACGAATTCACGGTGGTGATTCGGCTCAAAGAGCCCTATGCGGCGCTGCTCTGGAACCTCTCCGACGGCGCCATCGGCGTGGTCCCTAAAGGCACGCGAGACGAGCTGGCGCGCAGCCCGGTGGGCACAGGGCCGTTCCGCTTTGTCTCCCAGGAGCAGGACCGACAGGTGCTGCTGGAGCGCAACCCTGACTACTGGGGCGCGCCGGCGGCCCTTGAGCGGGTGCGCTTCAACGTGGTTCCCGACGCGACCACCCGGGCGCTCGAGCTACGCAAAGGCTCGGCGGATGTTGAAATCGATGCCCTGCCCGGAGACATGGTCCCCATGCTGGCCGGCCAGCCGCAACTCCGGCTCGAGGAGGCCTCCGGAACCAGCTACCAGTATCTCGCCATGAACCTGCGCGATCCGATCCTTAAGGACGTGCGCGTGCGGCAGGCGCTGGCCTATGCCATCGACCGCGGGCCGATGATCCACTATCTTTGGCATGACATGGCGCGCCCGGCGAACAGCATCCTGCCGCCACAGCACTGGGCTTACGATCCCTCGGCCAGACAATACCCGCACGATCGGGCGCGGGCGCGAGAGCTGCTGGATGAGGCCGGCTATCGCGCGGGTCCGGACGGCGTGCGCTTCCACCTGATGATGAAGACCTCCACCGACGAGGGCACGCGCCTGTTTTGCGCCGTTCTGCAGCAGCAATTGCGCGAGGTGGGCATCGCGCTCGATCTTCGCAGCTACGAGTTCGCGACCTTCTACGCCGACGTGGTGAAGGGCGCCTTTCAGCTCTATTCTCTGCGCTGGGTCGGAGGCAGCAACCAGGACCCGGATGTCTTTGAGAACGTCTTCGACAGCGCCAGCTTTGCGCCACGCCGCGCCAATCGCGGGTACTACTTCAATCCCGAGGCCGACCGCCTCATCGCCGAGGGCCGGCGCAGCGTGGACACAAAGCAGCGCGCAGCGATCTACGCCAGGCTGCAGGAGATCCTGAATGACGATTTGCCCTACATTCACCTGTGGTGGTCCGACCATGTGATGCTTCACAGCCGCCGGCTGCAGAACGTGCGGATCAACTCTGCCGGAGGCTACGACTTCCTGCGAGAGGCAACTCTCCTCCCCAGCACGCTAACAACAACAGGCGCGCTGGGGAGCCCGCCTGGCCACTAAATTCCAGACGTTGGTGCCCCATTTCTGCCAGCCTTTGGCAGAAGTGGGGCTTCGACGGGGGTTGCCTTCTACTCTGGCTTTTTGACCTTAGATTGCCCTAAAAATGTATATGCAGCTCTGCTTCTGCAGTAGAATTCATCCACTCATCTGGGGGACGGCTTGCCAAAATTCGAGGAGTGCCTGCAAAGGCTGGAAGCGATCGTCAAGGAAATGGAACGAGGCGATCTCCCACTGGAGCAGTCGTTGAAACTCTTCGAGGAAGGTATCGCCCTCTCCACTGCGTGTCGCAAGGAGTTGGACGAGGCCGAAGGCAAGATCGAGGTTCTCCTTAAGCAGGACGGTAAGCTGCAGACCGCGCCATTTGGCGAAAGCAGCGAAACCCGGTAGACGTCGCGAGCGTCCCCCGGGTCCCCCAGCAGCAGTGGGCCCCCAGCAATCCCGTTGGATTACTGGATTTGTGGTCCTCAGTTGGCTCGCTGGGGTAAACCAGCGACGCGCCACAAGGCGCAGCCCCGCCTGAGGAGGTAGTTATGCCCTCGCCGACCGTAGTTATCGCACAGCGCGATCCCCGCGCCGTCCTGGGATTGTCCAACGATCTCCATGCACACTTTCCCAGGGTCGCCGTTGCGCAGAATGCAAAAGAGCTGCGCGAGCTTCTGGAGCGCCACGAAGCACGAGTGGCAATCATTGACCTGGAGACGGTGGACATCCAAGAGGTGCGCAAGCTCTCCGAGTACTTTTGCGACCTGGTGATTGTATGCACCCATCGCTCGCCGGACGAGCAGATGTGGACCTCCGCACTGAATGCCGGAGCGGTTGAATTCTGCCATCCGCACGACGTGCGCTCGATCCTGCACGCCTCGCGCATGGCGCCGTCGCATCCGTGTGTGTGCGTGGACGACGACGTGGCGTTGGCCGCCTGATACTCACCGCATCCAAAAACACCGAGGGCCCCGCGAGGGGCCCTCTTTCCGTGCGCTCGTACTTTACCCCGCGGGAGGTGGAACCCGCCTCTTACCCCAGTCCCTCTTACACCAGTCCTTTGTAGAACGGGCTGCCCAATGGGATGACCTCACGGCCATAGGTGCCGTTGGTGACCTCGGCGAAGCCTGTGTAGAGCGCCGCAATTCCGGTCAGGATGCCGATGTAGCCGCCTAGGGTCTTGGCCGCAGCGATGCCGAAATCGCCGGCGGCGAGCAGGAAGAAGGTGATCCACAACAGCAGGAAGACCGTCCAGACGGCCTTACTCGACTTGAATGTGGAGACCCACATCCCCAGCGTGAAGAACCCCCAGAGCAGCAGCGCGAGTCCCACCTCCACCGGCGCCGGCGGTTTCAGCCACCCCGCTCCGATCGTCCATACCAGGAAGCCATACCACCACCAGAACGTTCCATACGCGGTGAAGGCAACCGTGCCGAAGGTGTTGCCGTTCGCGTACTCGAGAATTCCGGCGATGATCTGCGCCAGGCCGCCGAAGGCGAATGCCATGGGAACCACCGCACTGGCGCCCTCCGGCGGCGTAATGCCCGCATTGATACAGCTCAGCATTACCGTGGTCAGGCCAAATCCCGCCAGTCCCAGCGGCGCCGGATTTGCAACCTTGATATTGTCTGCCATCTTTCACTCACTCCTTGCTGTTGAGCTTGTAGACCGTGTAGCCTGCAGTCGGATCCAGCAGCGCCTTCCATGGGCGTTCCGGGTGGAATTCCACCTGTCCTCGGAGGTCAGCGAGAGCTGCTGCTCATCCTCCTGCCGATACGCTCAGCGCGTGACAGCGTAGTACAGACCGCGCCACCGCGCTAGTGAATTGCTGTGTAATGTATTGAAAAAATTGAAAGGAGCCGCTGGTGACCGCCGGATTGAATAGGATTACCGGCGATGGGCTTCGGTCTGCGGGGCTGCCGGATTGGGAGATTGCTCCGGCATGAGATAAATCACCTCGCCTGGCTTGGCGTAGCGCAACTGCTCGCGGGCTTCTTTCTCGATCGCCTTGGGATCGCTCTTCAGCGCCTTGATCTCCGCCTCCAGCCGGCGGTTCTCCTCATCCATACGCTCGATATCATCCTGCAGCTTGTGGTAATCGGCCTGCTTCCGCCGGTAGCTCAGCCAGCCGTTGTTACCCAGCAGAACGTGAGCAAAGATCCCCACGGCAAACAGTGCGAGCAGCGCGCTGGCCAGCAGCCGGCGCCAGACGACCAGCCTCTGCACGAACTGTTGCACCTGGTTCACTCGCTCTCAACCCTCACTTCGCCGCATCGCTCACAGCTCTGTCGCTGAACATCAATCCACTGCCCATTGCCTGGCGGCCGCGCTCAGCTCCGCCAACGCCTCCGGACTTCGCGCCTCGGTGTAGACCCGCACCACCGGCTCCGTGCCGCTCACCCGGTAGCAGACCCAGGAGCCGTCATCGAGCACCAGCTTCAGTCCGTCGGTCCGCACAATCTGCGAGACCTTGCGCCCGGCAAACTCGGACGGATTACCTCTTATCTTCTCAATAAACTTCGTTTTGGCTGCCTCGGTCAAGCGAAAGTTCTGCCGTTCCGGGTAATAGGAACCAACCTTGCTAAATAATTCCTTTAATTGCGAGCCCAGACACTTGCCGCGCCGCGCCACCATCTCACACAGCAGCAGGCCCGCAAGCACTCCATCCTTTTCCGGAACGTGATAGCGGATGGTGAGACCCGCGCTTTCCTCGCCGCCGATGATGATCTTGTCCTGCTTGATCAGCTCGCCGATGTACTTGAAGCCCACCGGAGTCTCATACAGCTCGATCTTGTGATGCGCGGCGACAGCATTGATCAGGTTGCTGGTGGCGACGCTCTTGGCCACGCCGTTTCGCCAGCCGCGCGTCTCCACCAGATAGTCGAAGAGCAGCGCGATGACATAGTTGGGCGAGACGTAGGCGCCGTCCTCGTCCACGATGCCAAAGCGGTCGGCATCGCCGTCGCAGGCGATCCCGATGCCGGCCCCGCTCTCCTTCATCTTGTGCCGCAGCTCGTCGAGCAGCTCACCGTCGGGCTCCGGCGCATGGCCGCCGAAGAGCACGTCGCGCGAATCGTGCACCACCGCGCACTCGATCCCCTCCTCGCGCAGCACCGTGTCGCTGTAGCCGCGCCCGGCTCCCCACATGGGATCGAATGCGACCCGAAGTCCACTCTCTCGGATGGTCTTGAAGTCCACGATCTCGCGAAGGCGCGCCAGGTAAGGCGACTTGACCTCGATGCTTTGGCGAACGGCGCGCTTCACTCCAGCCGGAGCGGCGCCGCCTTCCTGGTCCGCCTGAGCATTATCGGCTTGGACATTATCGGCTTGGACAATGGCGGCCTCGATCCGGCTGGTGATCTCCGGCAGCGCGGGTGCGCCGTCCGGGGTCGTGAACTTGATGCCGTTGTACTGCGCCGGATTGTGCGAGGCCGTGAAGTTGATGGCACCGTCGGCCTTTTGCCGAATCACCTCCCAGGCAATCGCCGGCGTGGGCGCCGCATCGGAGATCACCAGCGGCGTGATGCCATAGCTCTCCAGGATCGACGCCGCGATCTCGACAAAGGTCTCGCCCATGAAGCGCGGATCGCGGCCTACGACCAACTTCGGATTGGCTGAGCCGGTCGAGCGCACATATCGCGCAATGCCGCTCACGGCGCGCCTGACGTTGGCCACCGTGAACTCATCGGCCACGATGGCCCGCCAGCCGGAGGTCCCGAATTTGATCGCCGTCGCCATGCTGTCTGGTCCCCTCTCAAACCGCGGTCCGTGGTACCCACGGAAGCTTTTTCTGCTTGAGTGGGGCATTTGCATTTTGCTTGAAGTCAATCGCAATGCCCGATTCAAGCAGAAATAGTTCCGGCAGAAATTTTATCAGCGCAACGCCCGCTTCCCTGTGGATTAATCCGTGTTCTCAATCAGCCTGGCGTATGATTCCTGTGCTTCAAACGGGGTCCCCAGCGCGCCTGCTGTTGGCTCGCTGGGGTGGAGATTCTGTGTTGCGATGACTGATAAGCGCCTCATGCTGACCACGACCGCCTCGCGCGAAGAGGCCGACACGATTGCCTCCGCGCTGGTCTCGCGCCGCATGGCCGCGTGCGTCAACATAGTGGGGCCAATCGCATCGGTCTACCGCTGGAAGGGCGAGGTCGAGCGCAGCGAGGAGTTTCTCCTGCTCATCAAGTCCACAGAGGCCCAGCGCCGCGCGATCCAGGAGACGCTGCGCGAGCTGCACTCCTACGAGGTCCCCGAGCTGATCTCGCTCAGTATCGAAGCCGGCCTGGAGAGCTATCTGGACTGGATCGCCGCCTCGGTCGGGAAATGAATGTTCGGGTGTTGTGCTCTCAGCTCGTCGCACGCACAGTCAGCCGCACATAATCGAGCATGTAAGCGCCCTCTTCCTCGAGTGTCCGGCTTGAAACCTCATGCAGAAACTCGCCCTGAAGCTCCTGGGGAAGCTTCGCGATCGGCTGACGCAGAACCACCGTCCGCAGAAACGTCTCGTAGCGCTCGCGGTGCTCGAAGGGCGCCTCCACTGTGTGCAGTGCGGCGTGGCTCACGCGAAAACCCGCGGCCTCCATGCGGTGCCGCGTGCTGGCCACATCCTCGAAGTGGGGGCCGTACTCCACTTGGCTCAGGTGCTCGCGGAAGCGTGCCTGCTCCGCAATCTGATCGGCGCGGCGATGCGTCCGCTTCAGGTTTCCCACTCCGCCAAACTGGGCGACGAGCCAGCCTCCGGGCACAAGCGCGCGGTGCAGGCAGCGGAACATCGCCTCGTGATCGGGCACCCAGTGGAAGACCGCGTTGCTGAAGATTCCATCGACCCTCTTGTCCAGCACAAAGTCCTGCAGGCTGGCCTGCACAAACTCCACACGCGGGGCGAAGCCCGTGGGCGAGGTCCCCAGCGAGCCCGATGTTGGCTTGCTGGTGCAAAGTCGCTGCCGCGCCTGCTCCAGCATCTGCGGAGAAGAGTCCAGCGCAACCACCTCGCCCGCGGGCAGGCGCCGGAGCAACCGCTCGGCCAGCCGGCCGCTGCCGCAACCGGCGTCCAGAACGCGCTCATCACCGGCCAGCTCGACGGTCTCCAGCAGGGCCATGCCCCAGGCAAACTGCGGGTCGGAGATCTCGTCGTAGGACGCCGCGTTCCAGTCGGTTGCGCGCAATGTCTCGCCTTTCGGTTGAAAACCAGTGTTCCAGGTGTCCCGCATCTGCCGCCCACAGCAGAAGTGGGAGGACCGCGCACCGAATATGCTCGGGCCTACTGCTTGCCGAAGGAGGGCTTACCGTCGTTGAAGTAGTAACCGCTGCGGGTACGCACGGAAAGGCCCTTGTAGCCGCGTGCCTCGGCCTTCACCACAACCTTGTGATAGCCGTCCGGCGATTTGGCAGCATCGGCCTTTTTTGCCGGGGGCTGGCCTTCAGAAGGCTTGTAGCCGATGGTGTACTGATTGCGGATGTCGTGCGCGATCTGCTGCGAGATGGCCTCCACCTCGCTGAGTTCGGCGGGAAAGAAAGCAACTCCGCCAGTCTGCTCGGCGACGATGCGCAGCGCGCGGTGGGCCTTCTTCTCGCCGCGATCATGGCCCAGGATTCCGATGCCGTAGACCACCGGCCCGCCGTCCACCGCGATGGCGCGCACCGCCTGCTCCAAAGTCTTGTTGCTCGCCGTGTCTTCGCCGTCGGTCACCACCAGGATGACCCTCTTGTGCAGCTTCGCGGTCCTCATCAGGTGGTCGCTGGTCGCTACCAGCGCGTCGTAGAGCGCGGTACCGCCGCGCGACTCAATGTGCTCCAGCGCCTCGCTCAACAGCCCGATATTGCCGGTGTAATCCTGGTCCAGGTAGTACTCGTTACTGAAATTGATGACGCAGACCTGGTCCTGCGGATTGCTTGCGCGCACCAGGTTCAGTGCGGCTGCGTTCACCTTCGGCCGCTTGTCGCGCATGGATCCGGAGTTGTCGATCACAATGGCCAGTGCCACAGGAATATCGTCGCGGCGGAACGAGTGAATGCGCTGCGGTTGGCCGTCATCGAAGATCTTGAAGGCCTCGCGCCCGAGATTGGTAACCAGACGGTGGTGCTCATCGAGGACCGTGGCGTGCAGCACCACCTCCTCTACCTCGGCCTTGAAGACGTAAAGCCCGCTGTCGCGCTTGGCAGGCGCTTTGTCCAGCTCAGGCGGTTTCGGGGCCTCGGGCGTCTGAGCGGTCGCCGCAGGCGCAGTTTCCTCCGGTGGAGAGCTCGTCTCCGGCTTCGCTTGTTCCGACGCAGCCGCAGCGCCGCTCTGGTCTGCCTGCTGCGCGCCGGACGCCTGATCCTGTGCCGCAACCTGCACGCCAGGAACGCAGGCCAGCAGAAGCAGCACGGCCACCCACGGCGAACACCATTTTCGTCTACCGCCCTGGCGCATAGTAGCCCATTTTCGCATAGACCGTGAGCGGAGGAAGGCCTTTGGTAGAGGTCAGCTTCACGCGTACTTTGCGCCACTTGCCATCGCGCGCGGCATTCGAGGGACGATAACCCAGGATGTACTGATTGCGCAGCTCCAGCCCAATTTTGGCCGCCACATCGCTCAGCTCATTCGCGCTGCTCACCGGGTAGGCCCGCCCGCCGGTGACCTCGGAGATGTCCGTGAGCAGCGCCGGGCCAAAGATCTCCTCGTTCGTGCGCGGGTTCAGATCGAAGATTCCGACGGAATAGATCTGCACATCGGCTTCCCTTACGATCGCCCGGATCTCATTCTCCGTATAGCGGCTCCGGTTGTCGCCCCCGTCGGAGAGCACCAGCAGCGCCTTTCTGCGGTGCCGCGCCTGGCGCATCTTCGCAACCCCCAGATAGATCGAATCCAGCAGCGCCGTGCGCCCTTTGGGCACCGCGTATATGAGGTTTTGCTGCACCTTCTCCGCGCTGCCGGTGAAATCGCTGAGGAGCACAGGCTTATCGCTGAACGCGATCAGGAAAAACTCGTCCTCGGGATTGGCGGTCTTGAGGAACTCGCCCACCGCCTCGCGCGCCTTGGCAATTTTGCTGGACATCGAGCCGCTGACATCGAAGATCACGCCCACGGAAATGGGCGCGTCCTCGCAGGAGAAGTTCTCGATCTCCTGCCGCTCACCATTATCCAGCACGATAAAGTTCTCCTTCGCCAGCCCCAGCACTGGCCGGTCCGACGGGTCGGTGATGGTCACCGGCACTAGCACCAGGTCCACGTCGACGCGGATCGGCCTGGTGTGCGTCCGCAGGCTGGGATCCATCGCCGCCTCGGCAGCCGCCGGAGACTTCGGATCGAACTTTGCCTTGTCCGCCGACTTCACATTCGGCTGAATGTGGACCTCCTCGTAATCAGCGGCAGAAGGAGCCTTGCTCCTGGTCGCCATGGCAGGGGGCAGCGGGACGTCGGATTGGGGCTGGGGCTCCGGCTGGGGCTGAGCGGCTGTGTTTTGAGCGGCAGTGTTCCCCGAATTGGCGTCCTGCGAAGAGGCGTTCTGCGAAGAGGCGCCGGGCGGAGTCCCCGGCGGTGCGTCCTGCGCCAATGACCTTCCAGGCAATGAGGTCAGCAGCAAAAGCAACAATGCTGGAATGCTCACTCGCAGAAGCATCCCGCGCTTGGTCAGCCCCAGCCCGCCGACAGCAGGCGCGCCGGGAACCCCAAAGGAAGGCACCTGCGGACCACCGACCGAAATCGGGGCCGCCCATTTCCAAGGAGATTTCCAAGGAGACTTCCAAGGAGACAATACATCGCGAAACATCGCGGACCTCACTGACTTACATACGATGTCTCTCCGGCAACTATGGTTTTTCTTGAATCTCCTTTCTTTCGTATTCCCGCTGATTCAACTTGGAATCGCGCATGTGGCAAAACAAAAACGCCCTGCCGCGGGTGGAGCAGCAGGGCAGCTTTCCCGGAATTGGGACTTACTACTGGGTTCGGAACTGAACTACCGAGCGTGCAACCCTGGAGCCCTCCGCTCCGGCTCTGCCTCGCTCATTCACCCTAACGGCAGCAATTGCAGAAAACTTTAGAGCCCGCGGGCGGCGTGCTCCTTCAGAATGCATCGGTCCATCACCACAAAGACCCCGGCCTCGCGCGCCTTGCGGGCCGCCTCCTCATGCACTACCGTCTCCTGCAGCCACAGGGCGGGGAGTCCCAGCGCCAGCACCTCGTCCACAATGGCCGGCACCGCTTCGGGACGGCGGAAGACGTCCACCAGGTCGATCCTGGTCGCCTTGGCCGCGTCGGTCAACGTCGGATAGGAGCGCTCGCCCAGCACCTCGCTCACCGCCGGATTCACCGGCACAATCCGATATCCCCTGCTCTGCATGTATTCCGCGACGCCATAGCTGGGCTTGAAAGGGTCATCGCTCAGCCCCACCACGGCGATGGTCTTCGCCTTCTTCAACAGCTCTAAAATCTGGTCTGCCACTTCGGCCCTCAGTCTTTCTTCTTCTCGGTCTTTTCGCGGAACATCCTTACGGCGCGCTTGCGAATGGTCTCGTTCGCGTTCTTGTTCATCGCCAGCAAGCGCAGGTCCTTGATGAGCAGATGCGACATCAACGGCAGCGACACGTCGAGCGGGGCCTTGGGATTGCTCACCAGCGCTCGCACTACCCCGTAGTTCTTCAAGTTCTTGCGGTTGGTCGCAATGGCCCGGAGCACCGACTCCTGCACATTCTTCATTCCCGCATAGCTCTCCATCTCGGTGGCGTCCACCTTGGGCGAGGACAGCACCGCCACCGAGACCAGCTTTGAGCGGTCGCGGACCAGCACCATGCGTTCCTCACGGCCACCGCGCATCGCCAGCTTGATGCGCTCGCCCACGCGCATGTGCGCGATCTTCTGCAGAAGTGAGAGCTGCTCTTTCTCCTCCGGCTTGGCCGCCGCCTGGCCGTGTTTGGCGCGCTGCAGCAGCTCTGCCAGCGGATCGGCCTCGCTTTCCGCACTGGTGACCAGCTCGAAGGGCCGCTCCTCCTCGTCTGCCAACTCGTGAGGATGGAGGTGATGCGGGGGCACCTCGTGAGGATGAACATCTGCGGCCGCCTCGCCTGACTCGGTATTTGCGGTCACGGCGACCGGATCCGGCCCGGACTGCGGCTGTGCCGGAGCCGTATTCTGCTCAATCACGGCGAGCAGCCGGGGAGAACTGCGCACGCGCTCGCTGCGTCTCATGCCTTCCAGCATCGCCGGCCAGGCCTGGATCGCCACCTCCTCCAGCTCTTCCAGAGAGAGCGCCGGGTTTTCGCAAAGGGCTTCGATCACGGAGGGCCGTCCGGCCTGTGTCCGCAAAAGGCAGCGCAGCACCGGAAGCGGGAACTCCGAATCCGAGGCGGCCTCAATCATCGACGGCTCGTCCCTTTCGCTCGCGGATCAGTTCCAGCATGCGGCCCATTCAGTTCAGCTCCCGCATGCGCCGCACACATTCGGTCAAGGTGTCATAGAGGGACGGCGAGAGCCCGCGTTCGAAGACTTCCAGCAGCTGTTCGTAGTACCACAGCGTGCGCTCGCGCGGGACGGCGAAGCGCTGCCACACCACGGCGCCAACGCGCCCATGGTCGGCCAGGATCGACCGCGCGTTGTACACCTTGTCGGCCAGCATGATGAGCTGTGCCTCGCGGTCGGCGATGCGAATCTGCGCCAGATGGTGCTGCTTGCGCTCCTCCCACGCGGGCTTGGGAAGGACAACGCAGTCGCTGGCCTGCCGCACCCAGCGCGCTACGTCCGCGCCAAATGCGCTGGTGATCACCTCCAGGACAGACTCCCCGCCCTGGTCTTCGGCCGCATCGTGCAGCAGTGCCGCAATTGCCATGTCCTCGCTGCCGCCCTCTTCCAGCACCATCGCGGCCACGCCCAGCAGATGTGCGACGTAGGGGACGCCGCTGGTCTTGCGCGCCTGCAGGCGATGCAGCGTGGAGGCCAGCACCAGCGCCTCGTCGAAGCGCCCGCTCAACGGCCTGGTCAAGGGGACCCCCGGCGCGCCCGTTGTTGGCGTGCTGGGGTGAAATGCCGGTTCGGATCTCTGCTCCGCCATCCTAACCTTCTACCTGCTTCTGCTCCGCGCGGCGCTGCTGCAGATAGGCGCGGATGAGGGGGTCCAGATCGCCGTCAAGCACGCGGTCCACGTCGCCAATCTCCATCTTGGTGCGGTGGTCCTTCGCCATGCGATAGGGTTGCAGCACGTAGGAGCGGATCTGCGAGCCGAAGTCGATGTCCAGCTTGGAGTCCTCTACCTTCTTGCTGAGTGCCCGCTTCTTCTCCAACTCGAACTCGTAGATGCGGGAGCGCAGCATCTTGAAGGCCCGCTCGCGGTTCTTGTGCTGCGAGCGCTCGTTCTGGCAGGCCACCACGATCCCGGTTGGAAAGTGCGTGATGCGCACCGCCGAGTCGGTGGTGTTGACGTGCTGTCCGCCCTTGCCACCGGATCGATAGGTGTCGATGCGGATCTCCTCCGGCTTGATCACGACCTCGATGCTGTCGTCGATCTCCGGCGAGACATAAACGCTGGCAAAGGATGTGTGCCGCCGCGCCTGCTGGTCGAAGGGCGAAATCCGCACCAGCCGGTGCACGCCGATCTCGCTGGTCAGCAGCCCGTAGGCGAATTCGCCGGTGACGCTGAATGTCACCGACTTGATCCCCGCCTCATCGCCGGGCTGCAGGTCATTGACCACGGTCTCAAAGCCCTTGCGCTCGCACCAGCGCAGGAACATGCGCAGCAGCATCTCCGCCCAGTCCTGCGATTCGGTGCCGCCTGCGCCGGGATGAATGGTCACGATGGCGTTGCTGCGGTCCAGTTCGCCGCTCAGCAGCGTCTGGGTCTCGAGCCGCTCGACCACCTCGCGAAGTCCGCTCATCTCGCGCGCGATGTCCTCGTCTACCGGCTCGCCCTCGGCGGCCAGCTCGAAGTAGGCGGAGATGTCCTCCACGCGGCGCGTCAGCTCGCCGTCGGTGGCCAGAGCGTCTTCCAGGCGCTTGCGCTCGCGCATCGTCTGCTGGGATTTTTCGGAATCGTTCCAGAAATTCGGGTCGGCGGCCTGTTTTTCAACCTTCTCCAACTCAGCCTTCAGCCGTGGCGAGTCAAAGATACTCCTGTAGCTCGCGCACTTTTCCGCGAAGGGCCGAAAACTCCTGCTCGAGCTGCTGATCGATCATGAATCCATCTCTCCTTCTACACGGGGTCCAGCGAACCCGGGCGCCTGCTCTTGGCAGGGTCTTGGGTGGGAGCCCGCAGTTGGCGTGCTGGGGTGTTACACGGGCTGGGGCTGCGTCATCCGGGTGTCGCCCTGCTCGCGCCGCCAGATCAGTCCCGTCACTGAAATTATGGCACAGACTGCGGGAAACCAGTCTCCGTAGCGGGCATAGAACGTGATGTCGTTCAGCAGGTGATAGGGTGCATCCATCGCCAACCGCTGATTGCGCGGCGCGCCGGCTACCACCCGGCCCAGCGGATCGATCGATGCGGTGATGCCCGTGTTGGTGTCGCGCAGCATCCAGCGATGGTTCTCCACCGCCCGCATGCGCGCCATGTTCAGGCCCTGCCAGGCCGCGCCCGAGTCGCCGTACCAGCCGTCGTTGGAGATGTTCACCAGCACCTCGGCGCCGTGCTCCACAAACTGCCGCACCTCGTGGGGAAAGACCGACTCGTAGCAGATAAACACTCCGTAGCGGTGCCCGCCGGCATCGAGCGGCAGCCGCTCCCCGCCCGATGAGGTAAAGGCCCCGACCTCATGCGTCAGCGCCTTCGCAAAACCAAATGCCCACGCAAACGGAACGTATTCGCCCCAAGGCACCAGGTGGACCTTGTCATAACGCTGGGTCGGAACGCCCTCGGGCGAGACCAGCAGCGCCGAGTTGTAGTCAGACGGAGCCTCACCCGGCTTCACCGTGGGCTGGACGGCTGTTGCCCCCGCCAGCAGCCAGGCATGCTGGGTGCGGGCCAGCTCCGCCGTGGTCTCGGCGAAGAGCCGGTCGTTGGTCTGGAATGGTGCGGGAGACTCCGGCCACACGATGAGCGGCGGAGCACCGGGGTCCTTGCCCGGCTCGGGCGCGCGGCTCAACCTGGTGAGCTCATCCAGCAGGCCCTTGTACTGCTCATAACTCCACTGTCGCTGGATCGGCACGTTCTGCTGCACCAGCGTAGCGTGCGAATCGACCTCACTTCGAGGCACCTGCACCAGCACCGTAGCTTGCAGTGCCACTGCGCCGGCCAGCGCCGCCACAAGCAGCGGCTTGCGACGTCTGCGATGGACCAGCATCGCCGCCGTGAAGGCCGTGTTCACCAGCGCGATCTCAAACGAGACGCCGTAGACCCCGGTTACGCTGGCCAACCGGGTAAGCGGCAGGTTGTCGATCTGCGACGTGCCCAGAAGCAGCCATGGAAAGCTCACCAGGTGCGCCCGCAGCAGCTCGACGGCAACCCACAGAAACGGCGCCAGCACCAGTGCCTTGCGGCTGAAGCCCACGCGCGCCCGGCCCGCCAGCACCATGAGCGCGGCAAACAAACCATGGTGCAGCCCAATGTAGAGCGAGAACAGAATCAGCAGCAGAAACGAGACTACCGGCGAGAGTCCGCCGTAGGAGTGCATCACCGTGTAGACCCAGTAGCAGCTCCCGAGATAGAAGACCGTACCCGAAGTCCACCCCAGCAGAAATCCCTGGCTGACGCGCGCCGGAACCAGAAACGAGTAGGTCTCTTCGCTGAGCAGCTCGGCTGCATCCGCCTCGCGCGCGCGGAGCAGCGCGTAGAACAGCGGAGCCAGCGCAATCCAGCAAAGCCAATAACAATTCGGCCGGGGAAAGATCAGCACCTGCAGCAGCCCGGAGAGGACTGCCAACAGCCAGGCGCTCTTATGGATGCCCTTCACAGACCAGAGTCTAACAAATTGCGGGCGGGATGGTGACTTTGGGCGATGCCGTCTGGAGAGTGTGCTACGCAAGAGAAGCTTCGAAATTGCCCGCGGTCATGGTTCGCGGCGGAATCTGTGGAATTGATGATCGCCGGCCTTGCGGCAGCTCAACCAACGCCAGCGCACCGCATTGTCTTTGTGAAGTGCAACGCCGGGCAGTATCGTAGGACGCCTCCCGTCAACGCTCATGTCGCCCACTTCCATGGGAGAGACGGTCAGGAACTTCTCGTCGATCAACCCCGAGGTAAGCATCGACCCGTAAAGCGATGGCCCGCCCTCGCATAGCAGGTAGCGTATACCATAACGCTCCTGCAGGAGCGCGACAGCCTTTACCAGATCAATCCTCTCCCCTGCCGAGTCAACCCCGAGGACCTCCACGCCCGAGTTGCGCTGCGCCTGCAGCTTACGGGCTCCCTCGTGCGTCGTCAGCACGGTCGCGTCCACGAGCTTGCCGTCGAAGACCGCATAATCGCACAGTTGGAAGTCGGCGCGCGCCGACACCAGCACATTGCGCTCCCGGCCACGTCCCAGGCGGCTGCGCAGTTGCTGCAGCTCCGGGTCCATGATGCGAAAGACCGGGCCGCGCGGCCCGGGGCGCTGCAGTCGCTTCTCTGTACGCAAAGTGCCCATGCCGAGAATCACCGCGTCGGCATGGGCACGTAAGAGATCCATCAACCAGCGGTCTTCCTGAAGGCCGCTGATGTCGGCCCCGCTAGTCTCGTTCCCAAGCAGCGAGACGATCCCGTCGAGGCTCTGCACGAAATTCGCGTAAATCCACGGCCGGCCGCCCGGCGATGGAAAGCCCAAATTGCCGTAGCGGGCCAGCGCCGGATCGGGCGAATCGGGACCTTCGCCATGATCGAAGAGTACTTCAAATTTCATGCGCGGCCATCATCTCACGCTTCGATGCCCCCAGCGAGCTGAGAACCTCTTGGCGAGATGACTGCCGCCGCGCACGAAATTTATCCCCCGCTAACGGGTCTGCAGTTTGGTGTTCTTTTCAAGCTCCGGCGCCTTCTTTAATGCATTCAGGTCGCGCCGGTTCACCTCACTCTGGATCTGTACCTTCTGGTTGTAAAAGTCATCCTGGGCTCCCGCTCGGCCGGCCATGGCTGGCGGCGTCCCGGAAGGAGCAGGCCCACGCTCCGCAAACGCGGTTGCCGCTGGGGAAACAGTTTGGTTCAGCCGGACGGACTGGTCCACCTGAGAGTTTAGCGTCGCCTGGTACCAATCGCTGCCGGCCCGGCTCTGGTTGTCTGTCTTTTTCCCGCCATGCGCCCAAGCCAGTGTGCTCAGGGCAAGCATGGCAATCAACAGTTTCCGCATCTCTTCCTCCTTGACTTTGACGTACCGGTGATAAATGGGATGCACATGCTCTGGAGGCGTTGCCGAGTAAGCGGACTGCTGCCCTGCAATTCAAGAGCTGGCCGGCGCTGGACCATGTTTCTGGAAGACGTTTCCGGAAGACGTCGCCGGAGGACGTCGCCCGACTATGTGGCCAGACCCGTGTTGCCGCTGGGGCATACAGCCGGCCTCGCAGGGCGAACCAAGGCCACTGACTTGGGCATTCTGGGATAAAAAATCGGCAGCCTGCATAGGCCGCCGACTCTTGGAACACTAGCGGTTTCAGTGCGCCCGCCTATCCGCGCTGCAGGCCAGGGATGGACGCCTTTTCTCCGAGCTCAGCCGGGATGCCGCTCAGAAGGTGTTCGGAGCCTGCGACTTCTTGATGCGCCGATTCAACTCCGCCTGCGTTGCCACGGTCCTGGCATACCAGTCGCTCTCGCCGCGGCCGCCCAGGTTGGAAGCCATGCTGCCCGGCAGAATGGTCAGCGACTGCGGTTCGGCAAACTCGGTGGCCGATGGCGCGATCGCATTGTTGTCGATGCTGTACTCATCCACCTTGGCCGACAACTCCCGGTTGTAGAAATCCTCCGGTGCAGCCGCCTCCGGCGTGAAGACCACCCGCTCGCCGGTGATCATGTTGTTGCCGGCAAGCAGCACGGGTCCTGCGCCAATGGAGTTGTTCTCGGCCTGGAACTCCTCCATCCTGGCCGACAGCACCCGGTTGTAGAAGTCTTCCTTGCTGCGGCCCGACCACGCCTGTCCGCCGGTGATCATGTTGTTGCCCGCCAGCAGAGTGGGGCCTGCCCAGTTGGAACTGTTCTCCGCTTGCAGTTCATCTACGTGCGCCGCCAGCACCCGATTGTAGAAGTCAGACTGTCGGCTGAAAGACGCTTGTCCGCTGGTGAGCATGTTGCCGCCTGCAAGCATGGTGGACGGCTGCGCGCTGGCATTGAGGTCGGCCTTGTATTCATCCACCTGGGACGACAAGATGCGGTTGTAGAAATCATCCTGGCGAGCCGAGGCAAAGACTGTGACAAGGAAAAGTGAGGCGATCAACAGTAGGACCTTTCGCATACGGTTCCTCCTCGCGCGGCCATAGCGCCGCTTCTAGATGCCACTTGACGGCATTTCAGATGTCCGCCGAGCGTTGGAGTCGCAGAAAATTGAAGCTTAGTCCTACGCTTCCAGACTTTCCCACTTGCGTGAGCTGAATGCGGGAACGAGCCCTGCTGTCCAAATCCCACTGCTATTTTTTGATCTTTGTAAGGCGGGCGAGCGTGGCCAACTCGCGCAGGTACTCTGCAATCGGCCGCGCGGGCGTGCCCCAGAAGAGGACACCTTTTCCGCGCACCACCTTCTTGCTCGGGATGCCGCACTGTGCGCCCAGGATCGCGCCCTGCTCCACTCGCACGTGGTCGGCGATCCCCACCTGTCCGCCGATGAGTACGCCATCCTCGATGACAGAGCTGCCGCTGATCCCCGTCTGCGAGGCGATGACCACATTGCGTCCCAGGCGAACGTTGTGGCCGACCTGCACCAGGTTGTCGATCTTGACCCCGTCGGCAATCACGGTCGCATCCAGAGCGCCGCGATCCACGCAGGTGTTGGCGCCGATCTCGACGTCATTGCCGATCTCCAGGCGGCCGACCTGCGGAAACTTATGAAAGCGCCCGGTCGCCGGGTCAGGCACAAACCCAAAGCCGTCGCCGCCCAGCACCGCACCGGTCTTGACCGTGACGCGGTCTCCAAGCATCGTCCCGGAGAAGACCACGACGCGCGCAACCAGCTCGCAGTCCGCGCCAATCACGACGCCGGCGGCCACGATGGAGCCCGGACCGATGCGGCTGCGCGGCCCAACCTGCGCGCCGGGGCCGATGACCGCCAGCTCTCCAACCCACGATGTCGGGTCGACCTTGGCCGAAGGATCGACAACGGCCGACGGGTGAATGCTACCGGCGCAAGGCCGCGAGTGGCGCAACTCCGTCGCGGCCAACGCAAAGGCCAGGCGCGGATTACCCGCGCGAAGCAGCGCCCTGCTCTTCACCTGGGCAGAGCCATCGATGCCGCCTTCGACTGCCACGCCTGCCGGAGTGATCACCGCGCCGGCGGCCGACGCCAGCGCCGCCTCGAGATAGCGCTCATTTTCAACGAAGACGACGCTCTGCGGGGTGGCGTTGGCAAAGCTGGAGACCCGCTCCAACTCCACCTCCGGGCCCTCCGAGACGGCGCCAATGCGCCGGGCAAGCTCACTGGATTTCATGCCATCCGTTGTACCACTCGGGCCGGAGTCTTTCGAGGGGTGGCATTGCGAACTCCCTGGTTCACAAATGCCCAAAGCCGCATCCAAGCTCCAGATGCCGCGCCAAGCCACAATCGTTGAAGTGCAGGGTCACCGCCTGTCGCTGAGCAATCTCGACAAGGTCCTCTATCCCGAGGCGGGGTTTACCAAGCGCGACGTGATCGACTACTACACCCGCATCGGGCCCGCGATTCTGCCGCATCTGTCGGGTCGACCGCTAACGCTCAAGCGCTATCCCAATGGCGTGGCGGGCATGCATTTCTATGAAAAGAATTGTCCGAGCTCGCGCCCTGAATGGGTCGAAACCGCGCGCGTCTGGAGCGAGGGCAACCGCCGCTGGATGGATTACTGTGTGGTCGAGAACCTGGCCACACTTGTCTGGGCCGCGAACCTCGCATCGCTGGAGCTGCACACCTCGCTCTCCAAGTACCCCGACCTGCCTAAGCCGTCGTTCCTCGTCTTCGATCTCGATCCCGGCCTGCCCGCGAGCATCATCGAGTGCTGCAGGGTCGGCCTCTGGATTCGCGACGCGCTCGAGCGGGGCGGGCTGCGCAGCTTCGCCAAGAGCTCCGGCTCCAAAGGCCTTCAGGTGTACTGCCCGCTCAACTCCGAGGCAACCTACGACGAGACCAAACCGTTCGCCCACGAGCTTGCGCGCGCACTGGAGCAGCAGCATCCGGAGCTGGTCGTCAGCGACATGAAGAAGTCCCTCCGGGAAGGAAAAGTGCTGGTGGACTGGAGCCAGAACGACGTACACAAGACGACGGTTTGCGTCTACTCACTGCGCGCGCGCTCGCAGCCCACGATCTCTACGCCGGTCTCCTGGGAGGAGGTCGGCCGCTGCCTCAAAGCCGGCGATGCGACAGCCCTGACCTTCACCTCCGCCCAGGTGCTGCATAGAGTGGAGCGGCACGGAGACCTCTTTGCGCCAGTGCTCACGATGCGCCAGCACCTGCGCCGGGGAGCAGCCGGTGAAAGCGTGTCCGTCAAAAGAGTGTCCAGCGTATCCGGCGAAAGCGCATCCAAAGCCGCAGCGTGGGGTCCCCGGCAAGCCCGCAGTTCGCTTGCCGGGCAAGAGACTCCGGCCCGCAAAGCTTCCGCAGCTGCCCGAAAGCCGGCAGCAGGTCGCGCGCGCGCCACCGCCTCAACCACAAGCCGCGAAGCTCGAAAGCCGCGCGCCGGCTAAGTGCAATCCTAAAGATGGGTGCCCCGCATCCGATGTAGAATGTTCGCCGAACTGGCGTTGTTCCCATCAACGCCGAACGGAATGGCCGGTCACGACCGGCGGAGGAAATCATGCAGAAATGGCAGAAAGTCCTGGCGATCGGAGCGCTGGGAGCAGGGGCCGCACTGGCATTCTCAGGGCGCCGCAGTCTTGGTATCGCATCGGTTGCCAGTGGCCTTGCGCTGCTGGCCAGCGAATATCCTGAGGCCTTCGAAGCGATCTGGGACAAGACTCCCGACTATGTCCGCCGCGCCAGCGAGGTCTTCGCCACGCTCAGCCATCTCGCCGAGAAATTCGCGGAGGAGACACGGCGTCGCGGCGTGCTCTCATTCGATGAGGCGGTCTGAGCCGGCTGGGGGTGATTGAACTGGAGTCGAATTGAAATGCCCGTCAGGCTTCGCGGCGTCTCGTCGGAATAGGCGCCCCGAGCCTGGCGCTCAGGTTTTCGGTACCCTGCAGATAGGGTGTGTTGTTCTTGCGCCGCGAGCCGGAGTTGGGAGGCAGCACCGCCAGCCGGAAGGGCGCGGCCTGCGCCACGAATTTCACCATCACATTGTGGAAGCCGCTTTCGGCGTGAATGGTCTCGCGCACGATCCCTCTGTGATTGGCCCCACGCGCCAGCACCTGGCGGCCATCGACAAAAACCACCGCTTCGGCGCCGCTCTCCAAATAAAGGTTCCAATCCCCGCTGCCGCTCAGATAAACCCGCGCCAGCGCGTAGAAAACTCCGCTCTGTCGGGCCATCGCCGGCGGCAGGGCAAATGTTCCTTCAGGAAAGAGAAGTTCGTAGCTGACGTTGCGGACACGCTTGTCATTCGCCGACCAGCGCTCCGGCTCAAAGCTGCGGGAAATCTCCGTGCCGCTGCGGCCATAGCGTCCCACCAGGTGCCAGTCGGTGAGCAGTCCGGCCTCGCGCGAGCGCTCCGCCTGTGCCGCCGCCTCCGCGGTCAGATCCTGCGAGCCCGGGAGTGCCAGGGAGACGCCAAAGGCTGTCCAGGCGGCGCTCAGCACGGACAGCAGTAGCGCGGCCCGAAGACAGCTGTGCAGCGGATTACGCATTGTGGTGCAGGAATACTTCATCGCAGCGCGATTTCGACTCCACGGCGCAAGGCTTCGTCTGCCGATTTGCAGAAGGCGCGGAAGGCGGGGTAATCCGCGCTCTCCACGGTCTGGGGAAGCAGCTCCGTATAAGTCTCCACGTGCAGCTTGGATCCGTCAAGCCTATAGCTCACCTCAACGCTGCCAAACTGCGTCTGCAGATGAATGTCGGCCGGCAGATGGGCTTCGGCGCCCTTGGGCAGCTCGTACTCGAAGAGCTCGCGCTCGCTGGGCGTAACCGGAACCAGCAAGGGATTCCGACGCTCGGGCAGTGGCGCGTACTTGAGGACGAAGACCGCGGGATGCAGAGAGGTGCGCAGCCTGACCTGGTGATCTCCGGCGGGATCCGCGGCATGCGCGGCATCGATCTCGCCATCCACCTTCAGCTCCACCTCGCGCGACTCGCGGCCAGTGCCTTCGGCCGCGGCATGCGCAACCTTCACCGTGGGGTAGAACTGTGCCAGTACCGCTTGCGACGAACCAGCCAGGTCTTCGCTCTGGCTGTTGCTGCGGCGCTCGACTGCGGCGAAGTATCCGGCGAAGCGGGTCTGCGAAACGAACTCAACGTGGCCATCGGGACGCAGGCGCGCGCGCAGCTGGCGGCTCACGCGGTTGGCCTCGGGCGCCGTGAAGGGCACGATGCGCCGGGTCGCCTTGCCTGCAATGTCCACGGTAATGGCTGTCGCCCCCTGATCATCGGGAGGCAGTTCGCCCGGCGCGGCGTAGTCGACCGTGCCGTCCAGGAAGAGGTCCAACTCCGGAACATAGGCCAGCGCGTGGTTGAACAGCTGCACCGAGTACGCCTCGGGCACGATCTCGCCGGTCGAGCGGGTGCGAACCATTGCGAAGTCTGCATCCACGCCGACGGCGCGCAGCAGCGCCACGATCATTGCGGCCTTGTCCTTGCAGTCGCCAAAGCCCCGGCGCGCCACCTCCGGCAGGGGATACGGCTGGTAGCTGTACTTGCCGAACTCAAGCGCGACGTAGCGCGTGTTGCGTTGCACGCTCTCATACACCGCCTGCACCTTGGCCTCGGTGGAGAGATTGCGGATGAGGATCTGCCGCGCCGTGTCGCGAAGGCTGTCGTCCAACTCCATCGCCGGCTGCAGCAGGCCGGAATACCATCCACCGAACTGCTCCATTGAGCCGAGCGTGGAAACATGCAGATACGGACCGATGCTGCTGGCCCCGGGAGACTGCGCCTCCGCAACTACGGGAGCAATGTCATGCATCTCCCAGATGCGCGCCGTCTCGCCATTCTGATACTGCTCCAGGGCCGGGCCCACGCCGTGCTCCACCGTGTAAAGGTGCAGGGCCGAGGGCGCGATCAGCACGCGCCGGCGCATGCGGGTGGGATAGCTATCGGCGAAAAGCTCCAGCCGCGCATAGTACGCACCCCAGGGATTCACATCCGAGGCGGGCAGCAGAACATATTCGATCTCAACCAGGTCGCCGGCCTGTATGCGCGGGAAATGCAGATTGCGCGTCCGCGAGTCGAAGTACATCGACGAATTCCGGTCCAGCAGCGGCTGGTCGGCAGAGACCGTAGCGGCGAGCTCTCCGCCATTGCGGGGCAGCACGCGCGCCCGCACCATGCAGAGCCGCTCACCCATCGCCGCATACATCACGGAACGGGAGGCAAAGCTGCGCGCGCCCTGGGCGGTGTTCACACGCCAGAGCTGCTGCACGTGCGCCTCGGAGAGGCCATCGTTGCCTGCCCGGTCCTTGCGCAGGTGATCGATGCGAATATCGGCCAGCTCCTCGACGTCTCCGCGCGGCTGCGTTGCGGCCTGCGCAGTGCTGCGCGGCTCCGCCAGGAACTCGCGCTCAGGAGAGGACGTGGCCGCCGACGGGCAGCCGGAGTTGGATCCAGGATTCGAAGCGGCGATTGAAAGAAGCTCTTCGGCCTGGTAAATCGAGCCGGCGGCCGGCAGCATGGCGAAGACAGCCGTGTTAAACGCAGGGGCATCGGCGGCCGAACGGCCCAGCAACTTCAGCTCGCGAAGCAGGCGCTTGCGCTGCTCTGCGTCATCGGTGGCAAGAAACTGCTCTTTAACGGTTTGGATCTTGCGCGCGCGCTCCGAAACGGCAGGCACTTCGCCCAGGGATGCGGCAGACGCGACTGTGTGTGCAAAGCTGAGGTAGAGGAGTACGGCCAGGATTGAGTAGCGTCGCGTCATTTCTCCCCGCTTGGGCTGGTTGGGCCCGAAACGACGCGAGAGGGAAACCAGGCCGCACCGACAGTTTCGTCAGGTGCGGCCCCAGGTCCCGGACTTCTATCCTCCCCAAGGTTCTCCCGGGAGGACTTTACTCAGTGAGGATGACAGTCCCAAAATCTGTCGTTCGGATTGTGCTTGTAGAGTGCCGCAGGGATACTCTTTGAAAAATTAGGCAAAAACCTTAGCGGTCGGAACGGGTTTGCCCTACGCGAAAATAGGTACTGCGGGTCACTGCTGAAATAGTATATCCATGCACTCTCGTACATGTCCAGACGGACAGAAAGTGATCAGCTATGAGGGCATGTCCTTGCGTACATTGGCCGAATTAACATTTGCACTGTCATTTTGTCTCAAAATGAGTAATGCTTACGGCTATGGCAAACCTCCCTGGATCCAAGCACGCACCTTCCGCCCCGGCCTCGGCAACGGCTTCTGCGGTCGCCAAAAAGAAAGTCCCGGATACGCCTCCACCCACCAAGCTTACGGGCAAGGTAAAGATTGCGGTGCTGGAAAGCGATCCGCTGCGCTTCATCGGCTTCCGCGCGCTGTTTGACTCCGAGCCGGACCTGGAGCTGGTCTCGGCCTCGGCCAGCGATATCGCCAGCAACGCCGACGCCGACCTGATCCTGCTGGGAAGCCGCGGCAACCAGAACCTCTTCGACGTGATGGCCGGTCTGAAGGCCACGCGTCCCGACCTGCGCATCCTGGTGACGGGAGCCGGCGTCGACGACGAGATGATTCTGAAGGCCCTGGCCGCAGGGGCCAAGGGCTATGTGGACGAGGCCGCCGGGCCAAACGAGTTCGCTATGGCCATCCGCATCGTGAACCAGGGATCGGTGTGGGCGCCGCGCCGCGTCCTTTCCACGTTCATCGAACGCGTCACCTCTTCGCCGGGAAGGATCTTCCCTGCCGGCCGCGTCACCTTCACCGACCGCGAGAAGGAAGTGCTCGAGCTGCTGGTGGCGGGCCGCTCCAACAAGGAGATCGGCTCCGCGCTCGGCATCGAAGAGCGCACCGTGAAGGCGCACGTGGCAAAGCTGATGCGCAAGGTGGGCGTGCAGAACCGCATCGCGCTCTCCGTTCACGCCATCACGCACTCGCTGGTGACGAGCCGCTAAGACTTTTCCACAGCCAACTTTCGCTCCGGCCATTGTTCGAGTACCCCAACCAGCCAAACACGGGTTTGTTGGGGACCCCGAATGGTGGCCGATTTTTTGCCGGGTCCCCAACAAGGGACCGTTAGCTTGTTGGTTCGAAATTTACAATCGGCAGAAACTATCCACGCTCCGGCTTGTTATTATTCGGGCCTGTAGTTTCATGGTCGAACAATTCACGGGCAATTCGAACACCGGACGGAAGGAACCCACATGAAGAAAGTTCTGATCGCAGTGGCCATACTCTTCTGCATCCCCGCGGCCTATGCATTTGATCGCAACGCTGAAGTGGAGCGTCTGCACGACGGCACCACGGTCCTCAACGAGATCATGGCCGCTCCCGACAAGGGAATTCCAGAGGAGGTATTCCACGACACCAAGTGTGTGGCCGTGATCCCAAGCATGTTGAAAGCAGCCTTCGGAGTGGGTGGCGCCTACGGCAAAGGCATTGCCAGTTGCCGCAACGCCAACGGCTGGAGCGCCCCGGCATTCTTCACGCTCAAGGGCGGCAGCTTCGGCTTCCAGATCGGCGGACAAGCGGCCGACATCATCATGCTGATCATGAACGAGCGCGGAATGAACGGACTGCTGGAAAGCAAAGTCAAGCTGGGCGCTGATGCCAGCGTCGCCGCCGGCCCGGTGGGACGTCATGCTGACGCCTCCACCGACTGGAAGATGCGCGCCGAAGTGCTCACCTACTCGCGCGCTCGCGGCCTCTTCGCCGGCATCTCGCTGAACGGCGCCGTGCTCTCGCAGCACAAGGACGACACGCGCGAATTCTATGGCCACATGATTCCCTTCCGCACAATCCTCCTCGGCCAGGTCACCGCGCCGGCGGAGGCAACACCCTGGCGCGACGCGCTGGTGAAGTACGCCGGCAAGTGAACGCGGACCTCGTCCTCTTGTGAAGTGGCCGAGTCGAGACAAACTTGAGGGTGCCCCATCCTAACCTGCTGTTGGTTAGGGTGGGGCTTTGACTTTGATCTTCAGGATTTTTGCAGCTGCTTGGACGGATGCACGGCGAGCGTGTATCCTGCATGACCGTTTCCCTGCAGAGGCCGCGGCTCCCCTGCATCGGTCAAACGGTAGAGCTCGTATCCAAGCTCTCGCTCCAGCAGCTCGCGGATCTGCACAAATGCAGCGCCCGGCGTTGGGGTCCCCAGCGCGCCCGTTTTTGGCGTGCTGGGGCGAGAGTTCACATACCTCGGCAGGGTTTCAAAGTACAAAGCCGGATGAAATCTGCGCAGAAGCTCTCGCGCGCCGTTCATCACCTGCAGTTCCATCCCCTCGACGTCGATCTTCATGAAGTCCACACGACCCAACGGCCGCTCGCGCGCAAAGTCATCGAGCGTGATCACCGGAATTTTGTGCGTTCCCTTCTGCGAGAGCAGCGCGTTGCCCGGGTTGCCGGCCTCCTCGGCCCACCACAGCTCGCCCGGCCTCTCGCCCACGCCGCACTCGAGCACCTCCGTCCTCTCGGCCAGCGCAGGGTTCAACGCGAGATTTCGGCGCAGCCGCTGCTGGTTGGGCGGCCCCGGCTCGAAGGCGTAGACCTTGCCCGCAGCGCCGGCATACTTGGCCAATGCAAGCGTCACGGCGCCGACATTTGCGCCCACATCCAGGCAACTCCAGCCTTCGGTGTTGTGCATTCGCAGAAAGCGCATCAGCGGCGGCTCGTACTCTCCCGTCCACATGATCCGTTCCACCTTGTACCGGGTGTCGACGTGGACGGAAATGTCGTCCAGGTAGGAGTCAAACCGGAATTCGATTCCGGCGGGCGCGGCCTTGCGCAGATTGGGACGCGCCGCGAGCAAGCGCCGGCGAAGCTCTGCCGGACAGAGGAGAAGCAATGCCCTTTTCACCGCGCGGCTGACCTGTGCCATGGGGGAATTCTAAATTGAGCCGTTTTGCGGGCGTGAGCGAAGCGGGCCCGCAGGCGAAATCCTGAGCGAAGCGAAGGATCAGCGAGCACCCGGCAGCCTTCCTCGTTTGACCTTCGAACTTCCGATTTGATACGGTCGAACTCTGCCCATGCGATATTGGCTGGAGTTTCTTCCTGTGTGGCTCCTCGCACAGACGCTGCGATGGTTGCCGCGTCCGGCGTCGCACGCGTTGGGCATGGGGATCGGCAAGCTCGCCTACTGGCTTCATCCCCGGCTGCGACAGGTTGGCATGCGTAATCTGGCGCTCGCTTTTCCTGAAAAATCCATCGCCGAGCGCAGAGGCATTCTGCGGGGCGTCTACCGCTCGCTCGGCCGCCTGCTGGCCGAGGTCGCCAAATTTCCCGACTACACCCTGGAGAACGTGCATCGCTTTGCGGTGCATGATGGCCTCGAAAACTATCTCGCGGCGCGCGATCGCGGCAAGGGCGTGCTGTTCATGACGGCGCACTTGGGCGGCTGGGAGATCGGCTCGTTTGTGCAATCGTTGTATGGCTACTGGCTCAACATCGTCGCACGCAAGCTGGACAATCCGCTGCTGGAGCGCTGGGTTCGCCGCCGGCGCGAGCTGCACGGCAACCGCATGCATGACAAGGACGAGTACGCGCGCGGCCTGCTGGTGGCCATGAAGCGCGGCGAGACCGTGGGCGTGCTGATGGACACCAATATGACTCCGCCGCAAGGCGCCTTCGTCAACTTCTTTGGCCTGCCTGCCTGCACAGCGTTGGGAGTCGCCCGGGTCGCCATGCGTACCGGAGCAGCCGTGGTGCCCGCCTTCACCCTATGGGACGAGGAGCTCGGCAAATATCGCCTGCACATCGAACCGGCAATTCCCACCGTCTCGACCGGCGACGACGAGGCGGATGCGATCGCTAACACCCAGAACTACACCGCGGCGCTTGAACGCGCTGTGCGGGCCAATCCCGACCAATGGCTTTGGGTCCACCGCCGCTGGAAGACCCGGCCGGAAGGCGAGCCGGGCCTGTACTGATTCCAAACTTCAGGTCCCGACGGTGCCCCGCTCGAGCTTGTTTTTCTTGAGTGGGCTATTGGTCCGCGGCGGAACTGCTGAACTGCCCTAGGCAGGCCAACAGCGGGCTTGAATGGGCCACCCGCCAGCCCAACCCAGCCAGCTCACTTTTTATTCTGGATCTGGGCCGCAACGTCATGACTACGGCGATCATCTAACGCCGCGTGGCTGAGTCCGAAAAAGCCCTGCCGATCAGCAGCTCCACGCCTCCGGATTTTGCGCCGGAGCAGCGAGCCATGTTCACTGAGGTGCTGCATCTCCTCAGCGCCGAGAACATTCCTTTCGCCATCAGCGGCGCCTTCGCCTTGCAGCGTCACACCGGAATCTGGCGCGACACCAAGGACCTCGATGTCTTCCTTACGGACGACCAGGTCGACAAGGCGTTTGCCGCGCTGCGCGAGCACAACTTCGAAACCGAGATCTGCGACCCGGTGTGGCTGTGCAAGGTGCACCGCGGCCCATACTTCGTTGACCTGATCACCGGGATGAGCAATGGCACGCTCTGCGTGCAGCCGGATTGGATTGAGCGCGCCAGCCTCGCTGAATACTTTGGGATCAAGGTGAAGGTGCTCGCGCCCGAGGAGCTGATCGCCTCCAAGCTCTTCGTCACCCGGCGCGAGCGATTTGACGGCGCCGACATTGTGCACGTGATCTATGGGACCCAGGGAAAGATGGACTGGGAGCGCGTGCTGCAGCTGATCGGCGAGCACTGGATGGTGCTGCTCTGGGTGCTGATGCTCTATCAGTATTGTTATCCGGCACAGTCCCACTACGTGCCGCGCGAGTTGTGGGCCGACCTGCTCTCGCGCCTGAACAATGAGCTCGACAACCCCGATGCGCGCGCCAGCTTCAAGGGCAGCCTGATCGATGAGAAGATGTTCGCCATCGACGTCGTCGAGTGGGGCATGGCAGACTTGAATACGCAATTCCGGAGCGAGAAGATCACGCCACTCCGCAAGCTGAAGGCCATTTAGCTTCTGTTGCCTTGCTGGAAGTCCCGAGTCCCAGGTCAGCGGCGCAACAAGAGGCGTCGCGGGACCTGGCACCAAGGCGATCGGATGGAATAGACCGATGAGAATTGCCGCTGTTGCCGATCTTCACTACAGCCCACAGACTTACGACAAAATCCGGGAGCCGATGGCGCAGGTGCGTGACGCCGCCGACCTGCTGGTCCTCGCCGGAGACCTCACCAATTACGGACGCCCCGAGGAGATGGATTCGCTGCTGACCATGCTCACGCGGCTGCGCCTGCCCATCGTGGCCGTGCTCGGTAATCATGACTTCGAGACCGGGCACCAGGACGAGCTGATGAAGCAAATGGCCGCGGAAGGGATCAAAGTACTCGACGGCACCGCCTACGAGCGCGATGGCGTGGGCTTCGCCGGGACCAAAGGGTTTCTCGGCGGCTTCGGCCGCGGCATGCTCACGGCATTCGGCGAACCCGAGGTGAAGCGCTTTGTGCAGGTCTCAATTGACGAGGCGCTGAAGCTGGAGCGCGCCATGGCGCAATTGCGCACCGAGCGCCGCGTCGTGGTGCTGCACTACTCGCCCGTAGTCGAAACGGTGAAAGGCGAGCCCATGGAGATCTATTCCTACCTCGGAAATTCGCGGCTGGGTGAGGTCGTCGACCGCATGGGCGCAAATCTCGTGGTGCACGGACATGCGCATCACGGCTCGGCCGACGGCAAGACCACGTCCGGGATTCCCGTGTATAACGTTGCGCTGACGATCCTTCAGGCAAACGGAATCCAAACTCCATACCGGCTCTTCGACGTCTGACACATTCTGCAACCATCGATAAGAACGCTGGTTAGACATCTCCGCTTGCCGGACTGTACACTCGGTGGCTTGGAGCCACGGCTTCTATTTCCAATCTGCCAATCCTGGCAGTTCGGGACCATTCCCGGAGGCATAATGAGACGGCTGAACGCCTGCCTTCCTCTGCTGGTGCTGTTCTGCGCTGTGCAGATCGCACTGGCGCAGGACCTGGCATCCTTTGAAAAGCGTGTACACGTAAAGACCCTGCCCAACGGGCTCACCGTTCTTCTGCTGAGGCGCGCCGAGGCGCCCGTCTTCTCCTTCTACACCGTGGTGGATGCCGGCGACGCGCAGGACCCGACGGGCAAGACCGGCCTGGCGCACATGATGGAGCACATGGCGTTCAAGGGGACCACGAACATCGGCACCACCAACATCGCAGCGGAAAAAGCAGCGCTGGCCAAGGTGGAGGCAGCCTACGCGGCCTACGATCGCGAGAACCATCGCACCGTCAACCGCGACGAAAAGAAGATCGCGGCCTTGCGAGACGCCTGGGTAAAAGCTCGCGAAGAAGCCGACCGCTATGTGGTGAAGAATGAGTTTGGCGAGATCGTCGAGCGCAATGGCGGAGTGGGGCTGAATGCCTCGACCAGCCTGGACAACACGCGCTACTACTACTCGCTGCCTGCCAACCGGCTGGAGCTGTGGGCCTATCTGGAGTCGGAGCGGTTCCTGCACCCGGTGCTGCGCGAGTTTTACAAGGAGCGCGACGTGGTGATGGAGGAGCGGCGCATGCGCACCGATTCCTCCCCCACCGGACGGCTGGTGGAGCAGTTCCTCTCCGTCGCCTTCGACGGCAGCCCCTATCATCGCCCGGGCATCGGCTACGCGAGCGACTTGCGGCACTTCTCCGCCACCGACGCGCTCAGCTTCTTCAAGACCTACTACGTTCCCAGCAACATGATCGTGGCGGTTGTGGGCGACCTGGACCCGGAGAAGACCTTCGCGGTTTTAGAGAGATATTTCGGGCGCATCCCCTCGGGCCCCAAGCCGGAGGAGTACGTGACCGCGCAGCACCCGCAGACCTCTGAGCGCAGAGTAGTGCTGCAGGACCCTTCGCAGCCCTTCTATCTCGAGGGCTACCAGGTGCCGAACTATCGTGACAAAGACGATCCCGTCTATGAGTTAATCAGCAGCGTGATGAGCGAAGGGCGCACCTCGCGCCTCTACCGCTCGCTGGTGCGTGATCAGAGGATCGCAATCACAGCGGAAGGTTTCGCCGGTTTTCCGGGAGACAAGTACCGCAATCTGTACGCGTTTTATGCCGTGCCGGCCCACGGACACGGCGCGGCCGAGGTTGGCAGCGCAATCCATAAGGAGATCGAAACGCTCAAGCGCGACGGCGTGAGCGAGGACGAATTGAAGATGGTCAAGACCCGCTTCAAGGCGGAGCTGCTGCGCGGGCTCGCCAACAACCAGGGCCTCGCATCCAGCCTGGCGCAAAACCAGTTGCGCTACGGCGACTGGCGCGAGATGTTCCGCCGAATCGACAAGCTGGATGCGGTGACCAACGAGGACGTCAAGCGGGTGGCGAAGCAGGTCTTCGTGGAGAACAACCGCACCGTCGGCATCCTTGAGACAAAGCCGGGCATGGGCATGGTGATGAGGGGCGGCCCAGACACGCCAGCCGGGGAGACACAGCAATGAAGAGCAAGTTTCTCGTCGCGGCGATGAGCGCCGCGCTGTTGCTGGGATCCACAGAGGCCAAGGTAGCCCACGCCAGCCAGACTGCCTCCGCGCCGCGAGCTTCGCATTCACAGGCGAAGCCGCCGGCCACCAACTGGAAGCAGATTCCCATCCCAAACCTCCCGCCGTTCAAGCCGAAGGAGCCCACGCGGATTGTCCTGCCGAATGGGATGGTCATCTTCATGACGGAGAACCACGAGCTCCCGCTGCTCTCAGGCAGGGCAATGGTGCGCGGGGGCTCGGATTCCGAGCCCGCCGGAAAGACAGGGTTGGTGGAGTTGTATGGCGCTACCTGGCGGACCGGCGGCACGGAAAAACTCACCGGCGACGACCTGGATGACCGGCTTGAGGCGCGTGCCGCCAAGGTGGAGACCGGAGCCAGCGGTGCGGCCACCATGATCAGCTTTAACTGCCTCAAAGCGGACTTCCCCGAGGTCTTCGCAAATTTCGTCGACCTGCTGCGCAATCCGGCTTTCCGCGAGCAAAAAATATCGCTGGCGAAAAAAGGCATGTACAGCGAGATCTCGCGGCGCAACGACGAGACCGGCGACATCGCGCACGTTCAGACCGAGGTCCTCGGCTACGGCAAGCAGAGCGCCTACGCGCGCATCCCCGAGTACGCCACCGTGGCCGCGGTCACACGCGAGGACCTGCTGCAGTGGCATAAGCAGCACAGCACCCCCAGCAACATCATCTTCGGTGTCGTGGGCGACTTCGACTCGAAGGAGATGGAGGCCACGCTGCGCAAAGCATTCGAGCAGTGGCCCGGCGGCGAAAAAGTCCAGACGGCGCAGGTCCCGATCGAGCCCGCCAAGCCCGGGATTTACCTGGTCGATAAAAGCGACGTAAACCAGAGCGAGGTCCGCATGGTCGCTCTGGGAATCGAGCGCAGGAGCCCCGACTACTTCGCGCTGGAGGTGCTGAACGAGGTCTTTGGCGGTGGCTTCGCTTCGCGCCTTTTCATGAACCTGCGCACCAAAGCGGGCCTTGCCTACTCGGTGGGCGGCGGCGTGGGCAGCGGCTGGGACCATCCGGGGCTGACCGTGGTGGCGATCGGCACCAAGACGGAGACCACGGTGGAGGCCATCAAAGGTCTCTGGGAGCAGATCGACCTGATGAAGAAGGAGCCGCCCAGCGAAGCCGAGCTCAAACGCGCCAAGGACTCCATCCTGAACTCATTCATCTTCCAGCTGGACACCCCCGCCAAGGTGCTGAACCAGCAGATGACCTATGAGTTCTACGGCTATCCGCGGGACTTCCTGCAAAAGTATCGCGCGGCGGTGGAGAAGGTCACCCCGGCCGACGTCTACAGAGTTGCGAACCAGTATCTGCACAAGGAAGAGCTGAAGGTGCTGGTGATCGGCAACGCGACGGAATTCCAGAAACAGCTCGGGGAACTGGGCCCGGTATCGCCGCTCGATATTGCGATTCCGCCTCCGGAGGGCATCTCCGAACTGCGGCGACATCCACACCTCCAGCCCGCGGCGATGAGCGCAAACCAGACTGCAAACCAGAGCGCCAGCCAGAGCGCAAGCCGGCAGGATAGAGCGTCGCCGCAGGCAGGGCCGTCTGCGAAAGAGACCGCGCCGCCTTCGGAAGCAGCCCCGGCTGCGCCCGCGGCGGGAGCGGCTTCCGGCGGCAATGCCGAAGGCAAGGCCGCCATTGCGAAGCTCATCGAAAAGACCGGCGGCGCCGAGAAGCTGGCGTCAATCAAAACAGTGCACCTGCGCCAGAAAACGACGCAGCAGGGCGTGGAGACCCTGATCGACCAAAACACCGTCTATCCGGACAAACAGGTGCTGATCGTCACGTACGACCGCGGACAGATTCGGCAGGTCCTCACGCCGCAGGCGGCGTTCATACGCATGGGGGTGCGACAGCAGGAGCTTCCACCGAAGCAGCGCGATGTGATGGAGGCCGGACTGAAATGCGACTTCCTCAACGTGCTGCAGCACGCCGCGGATCCCAAGTACACCTTCGCGGCGAACGGCAAAGAAAAGTTCGAGGAGATCGAGGCGACCGTCGTGGAGATCAATGCCGACGGCGCGACGGCGCGCTGGTGGATCGGCCCGGATGGAACGCTTCTGCAGGACGAGCGCGCCGCCTCCAGCGACCCAGCCGCAAAGAAATACGTGACCAAATTCTCGCGCTGGAAGAGCTTCGACGGCCTCAACTTCCCTACCCGCCAGAAACTGTTCAGCGAGGGGGCCGAGCAATCCGTGACCATCGTGGTTGACATGGATGTGAACCAGCCGGTGGATCCGAAGCTCTTCGAGAAGTAAAGCGCGCGACCAGCGGTGGCCCATTCAACGTTCTTTTCGTTGAGTGGGGCGGTTGCTCTTTGGGTTGGGCGGCTGCCGGGTGCCCCAGGTCCCGCGCCGCGCATTCTGCGGCGCTGACCTGGGATGCAGAGCAAAAAAGACGGCGCGGAATCGGCCCGCGCCGTGTCCTCTCAAGACAAATCGCTGTTACTTCGCCATGGCCTTCGGCTCATAGACGCAGAATGGCTCTTCGGCCATGTAATTTCCATTGGCGGCATAGGCGCGAGCGCGGCATCCCATGCAGACGTTGCGGAACTCGCAGCAGCCGCACTTGCCTTCCAGCTTGTCGACGTCGCGCAGGTCGGCAAAGACCGCCGAGTCGTTCCAGATGTCGGCAAACGTCTGCTTGCGCAGGTCGCCGGCCATTGCGGGCAGATAACCGCAAGGATATATCTCACCCTCGAACGAGATGAAGCAGACGCCGGTCCCGGCCAGGCAGCCCTTGGTCATGGCGTTCATGGCATTGGGATCGCCGCCCGGGTGGCCGTGCGGGTGCTGCTGCGGCATGCCGTTGGTGTTGAAGGCCATTCCGGTCGAACCCGGCATCATCATGTCTACCGGGCCGATTGCGGGCTCAGGCATGGGCATCTCAGCGGCGGTAGCAGTTCCGAGCCGCAGCGCGCCCGCTGTTGGCGTGCTGGGGTGAAGCCGCTCCTGCCTGCGCTCTTCGGCGCGGCGCTGGCGCACCACGCGGAAGTAGTGCGGCGCGCAGGTGGCCTTGAGCTCGATGTCGCCCTCGGCAGCCTGATCGTAGAACCAGTTCAGGATGCGCTCGTACTCGTCGGGCGCGACCATCTGCGACTCGGCGATGTCCACGCCGCAGCCCACCGGAACCAGCAGGAAGGTGTGCAGCGCGTCGGCGCCGAGGCCGCGCACCAGCTCCAGCACCCTGGGCAGCTCAATCGCATTATGCTTGGCGATCGTCATATTGATCTGCACCGGCACCCCCACCTTTTTCAGGTTGCGGAAGCCATAGATGGCCGCGTCGTACGATCCGGGAATGCCGCGGAATTCGTCGTGGGTGTCGGCACAGGAGCCATCCAGCGAGATCGAGACGCGCTTGACGCCGGCATCGACGATCTTCTGCGCGACATCCTTGGTGACCAGAGTGCCGTTGGTGGCCAGCGCCACGCGCAGGCCCTTATCGGTCGCATACTGCGCGAGTTGGAAGATGTCAGGCCGATACAGCGGCTCGCCGCCGGAGAGAACCAGGATCGGGTTGGCGAAAGCGGCGATCTGGTCGATGATGTCCAGGCACTGCGCGGTAGGCAGGTCGTTGGGGGAGGCCAGCTCGGTGGCGGTTGCGCGGCAATGCACGCAGCGAAGGTTGCATCCTTTGGTGACTTCCCAGAAAACCAGACGCGGCATATGCCCGCCGGCGCCGATAAGAGGACTCGCGTTCATCAAATCTCCTGCAGATCCGTATGCCGATCGCACACTTACGATACGACGGCGGATCACCAGCGACCCATGATTCAAGTCACTTCCCCGCTGTGATGTACCTCACACAACAGCCTTGGACGGGCTCGGCGGCCTGGCCGTGGTGCCCCGCTTATGCGTTCCTTTGTGAAAGGTGGGAAAAATGGGCGAATGATCCCGGTTTGCGAGCTTGGATTGGCGGACGCCATCGGCCTGAGCAGCTCACAAAAAGTTGTGACCGTAATCACCGCCTTTGCGGTATGCTGACAACCATACTTACAGATGGATGTGCAGGCAGTGTTTTCCACGCTTTACGCCGGCCACCGGCCGGAGAATGAATTCTACCGACAATTTCCGATCTCTTTGGGGAACAGGAACCACTCGTGGGTCTCATGGCGCAGTGCAACGACGAGGTAACTAACAGCTTTGTACACACAGGGATGGCCATTCAGCGTGGTGCCGGGTGCTCTCCCGCTTTCAACGGCCATCACGCGCAGGACGCCCGCCGCCGCAGCATGCGGAAGGGACTAAGCTTCGGCCTTGTCCTCCTTGCGCTCCTGTGTATGCTGGGGCTCGCCGCCGCGCCTGCCTACGCCGCGGGCAAGTCGGACAACAGCGAGATGTGCCTGGGCTGCCACGGCGACCGGAGCGTGACTCCCAAGTTCGTCGACGGCAGAAAATTCGCCGGCTCCGTCCACGCTGCCGTCTCCTGTACCGGCTGCCACTCCGATCTTGAGGGCGCGGACTTCCCGCATAAGAAGCCGCAGCGGGTGAATTGCGGTACCTGCCACGCCACGGAAGGCGAGCAGTACGCCAAGTCGCGCCACGGACGCATCGCGGGCAAGGGAGATACGCTGGCCCCGCGTTGCGTCGACTGCCACGGAATACACGACATCCTTCATGTCGATGACCGCAACTCGGCGGTCTATCCGCTGAAGGTGCCCTTCGTCTGCGGCAAGTGCCATAGCGAAGGCACGCCGGTGCAGAAGAACCGCCCGGTAGACCAGCACAACATCATCTCCAATTACACCGAGAGTATCCACGGCGAGGCACTGCTGAAGAAAGGCCTTGTGGTGGCGGCCAACTGCGCCTCCTGCCACACCGCGCACAGCATCATGCCGCACACCGAGCCCGAGTCCTCCATCAATCGCCGCAACATTGCCAGGACCTGCACCAAGTGCCATGCCGGCATCGAGCAGGTGCACCGCAAGATCATTCGCGGCGAGTTGTGGGAGAAGGAGTCCCACGTGCTGCCGGCGTGCGTGGACTGCCACCAGCCGCACAAGATCCGCAATGTGTTCTACGAGCAGGGAATGGCCGACAAAGACTGCCAGAGCTGCCACATGAAACCGGGACTGAAGGCAGCCGACGGCCGCCTGATGACGGTCCACCAAACCGAACTCCAGGGCTCGATGCATGCTAAGGTTGCCTGCGCACAGTGCCACTCCGAGGTGAACGTCTCCAAGCGGCGCCCCTGCGAGACTATCGTCAACAAGGTGGACTGCACCAAGTGCCACGAGCAAGTGGGCCTGACGTATCAGACCAGTACCCACGGCCAACTCTTCGCCAAGAAGGACCCCAACGCTCCGTTCTGCACCGAGTGCCACGGCACGCACAAGGTGCTCAGCAACAAGGACCAGGCATCTCAGACCTTCCCGACCAATGTGCCTACCTTGTGCGCGAAGTGTCATCGCGAAGGCGAGAAGGCCGCGATCCGTTACGGGGGAGCGCAGCACGAGATCATCCAGAATTACACCGAGAGCATCCACGGCAAGGGGTTGCTGCAGAGCGGACTGACGGTCACCGCGATGTGCACCAGCTGTCACACAGCCCACGGTGAGCTGCCCAAGTCCGACCCGAACTCAACGGTAAACCCGAACAACGTGCCCAACACCTGCGGCCGCTGCCACCACGGAATCGAGGAGCAGTTCAATAACAGCATCCACTCCCGCACGGTGACAAAGACGGACAAGAAACTGCCCATCTGCAGCGACTGCCACACCGCGCACAAGATCCGCCGGACGGACGCAGACGGCTTCAAGCAGTCCATCATGACCACTTGCGGCAACTGCCACAAGGAGCAGGCGGACACTTATTTTGACACCTACCACGGCAAGGTCTCGCGGTTGGGCTACACCAAGACCGCGCAATGCTACAACTGCCACGGAGCACACGACATTCTCCGGGTCGCCGACCCCAAGAGCCACCTGAGCCGCGCCAACGTGGTGACCACGTGCCGGCAGTGTCACTCCTCTGCTACCAGGCGGTTTGCCGGCTATCTGACCCATGCGACGCACCACGACCCGAAGAAGTACCTGGTGCTCTACTGGGTCTTCTGGGCGATGACCGGGCTGCTGATCGGCACGTTTGTTGTGGGCGGTATCCACACCCTGCTGTGGCTGCCGCGCGCCTTCCAGATGCGCCGTGAGCTGCGCGCCGAAGAGGCCCTGGAAGCGGCCGAAGAAGCCGCGCGAAAAGCAATGGAAGAACAAGGTGAACAAAATGGTGAATAGCAATCAACCGGACGGAAAGCCCTTTGCCGGCGGGAGCGCCGCGGCGACCACGCTGGTGCGCCCACCGGCCAAGGAGACGCGCGAGTTCGTCCGCTTCACCCGCCACGAGCGGGCGACCCATGGAATCATGATCGTCACCTTCATCGCGCTTGCGATGACCGGCTTAACGTTGAAGTTCTCCTATACAACCTGGGCGGCCAAGGTGTCGGTGGTCCTGGGCGGCTTCCAGACCTGCGGGTATATCCATCGCACCGCCGCGGTGTTCATGTTCCTGAACTTCGCAAGCCACCTGATCGGGCTGACCAAAAAGCGCAGAAAGAAGTACTCCTCCTGGAAGGAAATGGTGTTTGGCGAAAATTCCATGATCCCAGGGCCGAATGACCTGCGGGAATTCATCGCTACCCTGAAGTGGTTTGTGGGGATGGGCGAGCGGCCCAACTACGGCCGATGGACCTACTGGGAGAAGTTCGACTACTTCGCCGTCTTCTGGGGCATCTTCGTCATTGGCGCAACCGGCCTGACGCTGTGGTTCCCGGTCTTCTTCACCCGCTTTTTGCCGGGCTGGTTCCTCAATGTGAGCACCATAGTGCACAGCGACGAGGCCCTGCTGGCCACCGGCTTCATCTTCACCGTGCACTTCTTCAACACGCACCTGCGCCCGGAGAAGTTTCCCATGGACACCACGGTGTTCACCGGACGCATGAAGATCAGCGAGCTGAAGCGCGACAAGCCGCGAGAGTACGAGATGCTGCTGGCCTCGGGAAAGCTGGAGGAGAACCTGGCCGAGCCGCTGCCGGAGATCGTGGTCAAGGCCTTCCGCGTCTTCGCCTGGATCGCCCTGATCTTCGGCACCAGCATCGCAGTGTGGATCGTTTACGCGATGATCTTCGCGTACAAGTAAACAGCGCAGAACCGAAGCTATGAAACGCCCCACCCGCATCCGGGTGGGGCAATTTGTTTGGTTCTAGTGATAGCTGTACTCGAAAATAGCGTGCTTCTTAAAATCGTCGTAGAAGAGTTCGTAGCCGCCCCGGTTGTCGCGATTAATGGCGAACACAAGTTCGGAGTGACCATCGTTGTCGTAGTCTCCAGCATCTACCAGCCACAAACCGTCATCAAGATAGCGAAAATTCCTCTGGGGATCGATTACGAACCAACCGTCGTCGATCTCAAAGCCAGCTTCTATGTCGTGGCAGTCGATCGCCCCTCCCAGATGAAGTCTAGCTATGGCCCATTTCGTCTTGGATGTGTACGCCTGAATTATCCTGATATTCTCGTTGCGATAAGCCAATGGCTTCAGACTCGCCGAATCCTCGCCAAGCCTGCACAATTGCCCGTAGTGACGCCGAAACTCCTGACGCAAACGAAGCGACAGGCCGGCCGGTAGGTTGGACCGCTTCCACAGATCTGGATCCGACACAAACGGCTTCGAGTTCGTGACCAAGGGACGATATATAGCGGCGCCCGTATATCCGCCAAATGCGCGCGACCTCGTGCCAATCACGGGAATGGGCACTTCACTGCTAATTTCCTGCAATCCAATGTCTGCATAGTAGTTGAATTTCTTCGGTGTGGTTCCAGTAATTTTTCCTAAGTTCTTGCCATCGAAAGAAACAGTCCAAACTACTTCGTGCGGATATTTTGTAGTAACAGCTGAAAGGCACTGCACGTCCGGGCAGTCGGGAAATGCCTGCCATTCATTTCCTTTTTTCTCGAACAGAACCCTCACGGCACGGTGATGCTGTGATCGGCTGTCGAGCGGCGGAACATCTTCCAGCGCACCGATGATCGTGGATTGCGCCGTTAGCGGGCCAGCGAACACGGCCAACGCGAGAATGAGAGACAAAAAATATGGGAACATACCGGGGATTTTACGACTGCATGGCCGTTCGCGGCAGGTTACGTATGTGGTGCTGCTCCAGGATCGGAAATTTTGATTTCACCAGCCGCAAACAACTCGGCCCCGGCGCAGTGCATTCGCCGGGGCCGTTAGGCTGCAATTGCGATTCGGTTGCGCTCTACGGGCCCACGCCGCCGTTGTGGCAGTCGGAGCAGTTGACCGAGGTCAGGTCGCCGAGCTCTACCGGGTGGCTAAACGACAGCGATGTGTTCACCACCATCGAGGGCAGAGTGCCGGCTTCCTGGGTGAGCACCGTATGGCAGGAGTTGCAGTCCTTGGTGATGACCTTGCCCTCGGCGCTCTTGTGGTTGCCGTCGTGGCAGCGGAAGCAACCGTTGTAGTAGTAGTGGCCTACGTTGTCCGGGTGCGTCCGCCAATCCACGTGCATCTCGGGGAAGATGTTTTCGCGGTAGAGGCGCTGCAGCTCGGCGACCATCTGCTCGATGTCGCCCTTGCGGTCCTTGGCGACCTGCGGGTACTTCGTCTTGTAGAACGCCGGAACGGCCGTGGCGATGGCTTCCATGGCCTCGCCGGTGCTCTTGTAGTCGGCCGTCAGCACTTGCACGCCCTGCTGCTTGGCGTAAGGCAGCGTGGGGCTGATGCGCGTGGCGGCCATGGCCTGGTCGACGCTGCGGTCCGGCGGATTGTATTTGTGGGTCGGCCGGTTGTGGCAATCGACGCAATCCATGCGGCGCACCGCGGGCGTGTCCTTGGCGCCAAGATCGCCGCCGCTGGTGTACTCGGTGACGTTGCCCTTGGGATCGGTCAGGCGCACCCAGGAGATCGTCTGGCGCTTGGCGTCGCTGCGGTACTCGATCTTGTTGGCAATGTTCATGTGCCAGTGGATCCCGGCCATTGCCATGCCATTGTCGGGATCGCCGCCGCCGGTCTTGATGAGCAAGCGCACCTGGCGCGGTGTGTTGTTCTCATCGGAGCTGAAGTGATTGAAGACCTTCAACTGCGCGCCCCAGAAGTTGCGCGGCCAGTGGCACTGCTCGCAGGTTTGCGCCGCCGGACGGAGGTTGGCGACGGGCGACTCGATTGGACGCGGATACGAATTGAGGATCGTCTTGAAGACCTGGCGCGTTCCGGAGAGCTTGGATTTGACATACCAGTTTGCGCCGGAGCCGACGTGGCACTCTACGCAGCTTACGCGGGCGTGGGCCGAATGATCGTGGGCGATCGCCTCGGGGTGCATCACGGAGTGGCAGAGCTCGCCGCAGAAGGTGGTGGAGTCGGTGAATTCGTAGGCGCGATAGCTGCCAAAGGCGCTGAGCAGGACGAAGACGACCACGATGCTGATGAAGGCAGCCAGGCGGCTCTGGTGCTTCGGATGGGCAAGGTCGATATTGAGCTGCATCGGGTCGCCGGCGATGGCGACGAGCCGGCGATGGCGTTCGCGCCAGATGCCGAAAGCGGCAAGTAGAAGGCCGAGCACCAGGAATGCCGGCAGCACCATGTAGGCCAGCAGTCCGGTGTATGGGTTCGGCTGGTCCGAGGTCACATCGATGACGACGAGGACAAGGATATTGGCCAGGGCAGTGGCGGCCAATGCGAGTCCCGAAAGGGTGATGTAATTGCGGAGCAGCGATCGATAGGAGAACCCCTCAATTGGAGGGGGGGTGTTGGGTGTGTTGGGCGGGTTGGGCCCGGCATCGGTCATGCGAATCTCCTTCTACGGCGGTGCAGCGTGGCACCTTCGGACACAGAGATGGCGGCAGCCGGTGGTTGCCGGCTGCCGCGCAAAACCAAACTAGGTTGATCGAACGTTGTGAGTTGTGACTTCGTCTCCGTGTTTGCCCCCGTATTTCGCGAGCGTTTCGGTGTCGAGTCCGTGTTCTTCCTCATAGTGCTCCACCGACATCTTGCCGTCGAAGAACGCGAAGTTCATCGGGTAGAGATCGGGGTCGAGTATCACCTGATAGAAGTGCCAGACGATGATGGCCAGTGTAGCCAGGATCGCCTCGTAGAAATGGATCGTGGTCGCAACATCAACCCACCAGCGCGGAATGTGCGTGGCGGTCGTGACCTTGAACCAGATCATGAAACCGGTGAAGGCCATGATAAAAGTGCCCCAAACCAGCGCCCAGTACTCCATCTTCTCCGCGTAGTTGAAGCGCTTAAACTGCGGCTTCCTGCTGGAGAAACCGAGATAGTAGGCGAAGACGTCCCGCATGTCGGCGGCGTCCTTCAACTCCGGCAGCATGTCCACCAGCATCTTGCGGCCCTCGGGGGTGAACGCGAGATAGAAGATATGGTAAAGGCCGTCGGCGATGAGGACAACGCCGGCAATGCGGTGCACCAGGCTGCGTCCCGTCTCGTTCACAAACAGGTGGTGCAGGAACGTGTTGGGGAACTTCAGGGTGAAGCCGGTCAGCACGAGCGTGAAGAACGAAAGAAACAGCAGCATGTGCTGGATGCGCTGGTTCTTCGTCATGCGCTCGATGATCCTGGGGCCGCCGTGGAAGTGTTCTTCCCGCTGCTGGTAGTGCATCAACTTGCGCACAAAGATCATGAGATTGTGCAGCAGCATGAAGCCGACGACGCCGACGATCATGGCGATGTAGAACGTGCGGACCCAGGCGACGACCTTCGACCCGAACTGCACCTGAGCCAGCGCCTTCGAATTCAGGTGGATCTGGCCCTTTGCGAAGTTTTGATTTGCGCCGGGATGGCACTGGCCGCAGGTCCGCGCAAGGTTCGCGGGATTGATGGACGAGTTCGGGTCCGAGGCCGGCAGAGTGTCGTGCGAGCCGTGGCAGGACGAGCAGCTCGCCGTTCGCTTGGAGCCGAGCGCGTTCGCCATGCCGTGGTAGCTGTCCTTGTAGGTTTCGACCCGGCCGCCCGGAATGCCGAATTCAGCCGTCATCTTGACGTTGTTGTGGCACTGCGCGCAGGCGAAATCAGCCTGGTTGCGGGGCGAAACCGGCGAAGCAACGTCGGCGACGGCCTTGATGGTGTGCACGCCGTGACAGTCGGTGCAGCCCGGAGCGTGGGTATTGCCTGCCGCAAGCAACTTGCCGTGAATGCTGTGCTCGAAGGCCGCTGCCTGGCCGCCGTGGCATTGCGCGCAAGTGTTGGGCACATTGCTGTGATAGACCGGCGACTTGGGATCGCTGGGAGGACGAATATTGTGAGCGGTGTGGCAGTCCGAGCAGATCGCAGCCCTGGTATTGCCCGCTGCAGTCATCCTGCCGTGGACCGACTCCTGGTAGGCAACAGCAATTTGACCCGAGACGCCGGGGATGGCTTGCGAGTGGCAGTTTCCGCAGGTGACCGGAACATTGGCGCGCGCGGTGCGGGACTTGGGATCGCTCGACGGCAGGATTTCGTGAACATTGCCGTGGCAGGATTCACAGCTTGGGAGCGCCATTTTGCCTGGGGTTTGCTTCTTGCCATGGACCCCCGTGTCATACAACTTCTTTTCGTCCGCGTGACAGCTGACGCACGCAGGTTTTTTTAGGCCGGTATCATGAGGAAGGGATTTGACATCGCTATGACAATCGACGCAGGAAAAGACAGAGCCGTGAACAGAGGTCTTGAAAGCATCGCCATGGACCCCCTTGCCGTTCACCATGGACGCATCGTTATGACAGGCAAGACAATCGTCGTTGGTGAGTTTGGCCGGGCCGCTGGTTCCTGCATATAGATACCCGGCACAGATGAGCACCAGGCACCATAGGCAGAACAGCTTGATGTTCTTCACAAATAAAACTCCTGACAAATAATAAATAAAAGTATGAAGCCGTACTAAATAACTACCCGGGCACGCTGGCCCGGGCAGCCCATTACAAGAACCTGGGGTCCCCAGCGGGCCCGATCTTTCCATTGCCGGGGTAAAAAGCCGGTCCTGCTCAAAGCGAGGGCGTGCGAACGCTGCGATGGCGCAGGCACACGTCTCCTACTTTTACAGGAACCTATCATTTTTCGCACTTGCCATACCCTAAGGGCAGTGCGGCAGCTCACAATTTCCTGTGACTCACATCACGGACTGGATCCAGGTGAATAGCAGCCTGCAATAAACCTTGCTCGCCGGGGTGGAAAGCCGGGGTCCCCAGCGAGCACGCATTTGCTTGCCGGGGTGGAAGGCCTGCAGGCGGATTTTCTGTACCAGAGACACGAAAGCAGAAGGAGAGCTCCTTCCGCCGTCATTTTGAAGTTTTTCTGCGAGAGCTAAGAGACCATCGAGCGGGCGCGCTGCAACCGGACGCGGCGGGCGCGATTGAGCCCAATGGTGCGCACGCGTTCATAGGCGCCATGCAGGTGCTCGCTGAGGCGGCTCACCACATCCATGCAGATGTTCGGGTTGTCGCGCAGGAAATTGAGCAGGTCCTTGCGCTTGATGTATGCAATGCGCGCATTGTCCAGCAATTCGGCGCTGAAGTCGTAGTTTTCGCCGCGAAGGGCCGCTTCAAGGCCGAGAAACTCTCCCGCGCCTGCCACACGGAGCATCAGGCGCTTGCCGCTCTCCGAACTGACGGAAAGTTTCGCGCGGCCATCGCAGAGCAGGTAGACCCCGCGCGCGGGCCGGCCTTCGGCAAACAGAAGCTCGCCTTTGCTAAATACGAGCGATTCCTTAACTGTATCGAATTCGCGGATTGCATCACCCGCCAATGCGCAGAAGTGCCGCTCGGCTCGATGAGCGCATTCCAGGCAACTTGAGTGAGTAGAGGCTTCCATTTCTCTTTTTTTTAACTTTGCTCCGCGTTTTACGCTGTGATTCGAGTCACCCCTTACAGTGAGTGCCAACCACACTAGAGTTGCTGTACCGTGTGTTCCAGGGCCAAAAAGTGCGTATTAACAGGCAAAAGACTGGTCCGGCGCGGTGGCCGGACCTGTTTTCCAAAACGGTATAGGAGCGAATCTCAGGCCGTCGCCAGCGCCTTCAATGCGACCTTATTGCGAATGACCAGGGTGGAGCCCTTGGCCTGAACGATCTGGCGCTTCTTCATCTCCGCAAACAACCGGGTGACGGTTTCACGCGAGGTCCCGATCATCTGGGCGATCTCCTCGTGAGTGAGGGCCAACTTGATGCGCGGCTCCTGCTTGCTGCCTTCGCCGTTCTTCGCCGTCCACTCCAGCAGTAGTTTGGCAAGCTTTTCCGCGGCCGAGTGCGACAGGCCAAGCGAGCGGATCTCGCGGCATGCCGAATTGTACTTTTCGCTCAACTGCTCGGCGACGCGCATGCAGGCATCCGGCTGCTCCTTTAGGAAGCGCAGGAAATCGTCGCGTTTTACGAAGTTGATCTGGCACGGGTCGATGGTCTCGGCGGTGAGCTCGTAGGGCTTGCCGCTGACCGAGGCGCTCAGGCCCAGGACCTCTCCGGCTTCGGCGATCTTGAGGATCAGCGTCTTGCCGTCCGTGGAGCAGATGGAGAGTTTTACCCTTCCCTTGCAGAGCACGAAGATGCCGCGTGGCGCCTGTCCTTCGACGAACAGGATCGCGCCCTTGGGATAGGCGGTGGCGTACTTGATCTGCTCAAGGGCCTGCACGGCCGGGTCGGGCAGATCGCAAAAAATCTTGTCCACCCGCATCTTGCAGGCAAGGCAGCTCTCGATGATATCCAAACCATACGGTGAAAGCATGATTCCCCCTGTGCTGCCCAACCCCAGCAAGCCAATTACGCGCTTGCCGGGGCCCGCCCGATTCTCCCAGACGCACCTGCACGCATTGTTTGTACTTGTTTGCATGCACAACCGGATAGTGCATACGTCACAATCGATTGTGATATTCACACAGAGTTGTGACCTGGCGCACCGGCCGATGTGAGATCTGAAGTACTTGATCGGTAAAGCCTTCCCCCGGAAATCGGCAGTTGCGCAATACTGCAACCGGCAGGCTGCCTCCGGGGCTGCGGGAAGCCCGATGGTCCCCAGCAGGTAACCAATTTATTCGGCGCGGACCCGGTAGATCAGAAACTGCGGCGACTCGCAGTAGGGCTCGAATGCGGGAATTCGCTCGAACTCCTGCTTCTCAAACGGCGCGTTGTAGAGGACGAAGATCCGGCGTGGAGCGCTTGCGGCAGAGGTGGCCAGCTTCTCCAGCACCTCGCGCAAAACATAGGCCGGAAAGGGGTTGAAGAGATAAAGCACCAGGTTTTCCGGGGGGAAGTCGTACTCGCGCGCATCGGCGCAGAGCGACTCGATAAGGCAGCAGAGCTGGCCCGGCCGGGCAAACACGTCGATGTTGCGCCGCGCGATCGCTTCCAGCTCGGGCTGCACCTCGACGCCGACAATGCGCGCGAAGGGATACATGGAAGCCATCAACAGGGCCCGTCCTTTGCCTGAGCCGAGATCGACAAAAGTAAATGTCGTGAGATCGATGCCCGCCAGGCGCCGCATGATCTCGGCGAACTCCTCTTCGACCGTGGGCTGGTAGAGGCGCTCGCTAAAGATCTCGCGCAGCCGAACGGAGATCGGCAGGCGGGCCCAGGTGGTGTTCACCGCATGGTCGCAGTCGTAGTCGATGTCGCCGAAGCGGTTGCGCCGGCGCTGGGGCGTGGAGTCGCGGATGCACTCGACCACCTGCTCGGCCAGATAGCGCAGCGAGCCCAGGACGCCGCGCGCGCGAAAGGAATCGCGCTGCCAGCGGCGGGCGGCAGCAGCCAGCGACATTGGTCCGGAAGATCGGGGTCCGGAGGATCGGGGTCCGGAAGTTCGGGGTCCAGAGGATCTGCCCATACCGAAATTATGCCACCGCGCAAGATCGCCCCAGCAAACCGACTGCGGGTTTGCCGGTGGCGCCGAACTTTGTGGCAGAGTAGAGCAGCAAAGCTCCAAGCCGAAATGACTGCCGAAACAGAACAAATCCGTCTGGCCGCCGCGGCCTTCCGCTACCGGAACTACCGCCTCTTTCAGGCCGCGCGCTTCCTGGTAGTGACCGCGCTGGAGATGCAGTCGGTGGCCGTGGGCTGGCAGATCTACGAGATCACGCGACGGCCGCTCGACCTGGGACTGATTGGCCTGGCGCAATTTATGCCCGCGCTGCTGCTGTTTCTTGTAGGCGGACATGCGGCGGACCGATTCGAGCGGCGCCGCGTGCTTCTGGCCTGCTATACCAGCTTCTGCCTGTGCTCCGTAGCGCTGCTGGGCATCTCGCTGAACTGGCTTGACTGGCCGGGAGCAAGCGGCGCGGCCCACGCCCCTTCGTCGCCTGCGCCCTTCTACGTGGTGATGCTGGCAATTGGACTGGTGCGCGTATTCAGCGGCCCCGCCGGACAGGCGTTCACTCCGCTGCTGGTGCCGGCCGAGGTCTTTCCCAACGCCGCCGCCTGGGGCTCGTCGATCTTTAACGCCGCGACCATCCTTGGTCCCCTGATCGGCGGACTCTTGTATGCGCTGCGCGCCAGCCCCATTCCCGTTTATCTCGCTGCGTCCATGACGCTGGCCACCAGCGTGGCGCTGATGCTGGCGGTCCGGCTGCAGGGAGTGCAACAGATCAGCCGCGGCGATTGGAAGAGCATGCTGGCCGGACTGCGCTACGTCTGGCGCAACAAGCTGATTCTGGGCACTACGTCGCTGGACCTGTTTGCCGTGCTGCTGGGCGGCGCCGTGGCGCTGCTGCCGGTCTTTGCGCGCGAGATCCTGCACACGGGGCCGCGCGGGCTCGGCATCCTGCGCGCTGCGCCCGGAATCGGCGCGGCATTGACCGCGCTGGCGATCACACTGTTTCCTCTGCGGCGGCTCGCCGGGGTAAAGATGCTCGCCTGCGTGGCCTGCTTCGGAGCGGCGACGGTGGCCTTCGGAGTCTCACGAAATCTATACATGTCGATCTTTGCCCTGCTGATTGCGGGCGGGGCGGACATGGTCTCGGTGATTGTGCGCGCCACCGTGGTGCAACTGGCCACGCCGGACGAGATGCGCGGGCGGGTCAGCGCAGTCAACGTGCTCTTTATCGGTGCATCCAATGAGTTCGGACAGTTCGAGAGCGGCATCACCGCGCAATGGCTTGGGACGGTGCCCGCAGTGGTGGTGGGCGGTGTCGGAACGCTCGGGATCGTCGCGCTCTGGAGTTGGCTGTTCCCTGCCCTGCGCCGCGTCGACCGGCTCACGCCCGAGTCGATTGCTATCGCCGCCGAGCAGGACCTCACGGAGACGCAGTAAGGAATTTTTTTCGGGCGCCCCATCTGTCGGGTGCCCCACTCAAGCTTCTTGTTTATGTGTGCTGTTACATCGTCCCGTTTGAAGTAGATGCGGACAAACTACCCCGCCCTAGCCAACACAAGGTTAGGACGGGGCACCCGAAATTGCCTCGATGTCGGAAGAAATCCAGAATTCGGCCCCGCTGGTGGTGATGACCATCGGCCACTCCACTCATCCTGTCGCGGAGTTCATTCATCTCCTGCACTCGCACGGAATTGCGCGGCTGGTGGACGTGCGCACCGTGCCCCGCTCGCGCCACAACCCGCAGTTCAATCGCGAGGCGCTCGCGCAATCGCTCGAGGCCGCGCAGATTCACTACAGCTACATGCCCGGATTAGGCGGCTTTCGTCGCGCAAGGGGAGATTTGGCGAACGCCGATTCGGCAGGAGTTGCACAGTCCACCGCGCTCAACGCAGGCTGGCGAAATGCGAGTTTCCGGGGCTATGCCGATTACATGCAGACAGAGGAGTTCGAGCGCAACTTGGAGCAGTTCATTGCGTTGGCGGCGACGGAAAAGGTCGCCATTATGTGTGCCGAGGCGGTCCCCTGGCGCTGTCATCGCTCGCTGATCGCCGATGCGCTGACCGTCCGCGGCATCGAGGCGCGCGAGATCACAGGCGCACACAGTGAAAAGATCCATAAGTTAACTCCTTTTGCACGTGTTGATGGAACGCGCATCACGTATCCCGCGCCAAACATCTCGGCATAGATATACGTGAATGTGCCTTTGCTATCTGCTACTTCACTTAATCACTTAGTCCACAACGCTCAAGTTTTTTGCGGCAAATTCGTGCGCTGGGAAGCAACTTACGATTGCTCCCGCTGAGCGACCAATGTTACGATTGAGAGCACGCCTAACACATCGTGCGGATTCTCCACCATGCGGGTCCCAGTGCGCCCTTTTTTGGCGTATTCGGGTGAGGTTATCCGGAAGTGACTCAACATTTCCTGCGTCCAGAGGAGGCACCCTTCACCGTCGCCGAACGGGACAACGTCACCATCCTGTTTGGCGGCCTCACCTGGAAGCATGAGGTGATGATTGAGTCGGTGTTGCGGCGCAGCGGGTTGAAGGTGCAGCGGCTCCCCGAGCCTGACCGCGCAGCGCACGAGATCGGCAAAGAGTACTGCAGCAACGGCCTTTGCAACCCCGCATACTTCACGGTCGGCAACCTGATTCTTTATCTGCGGGAACTGGAGAAGACGCAGTCGCGCGAAGAGATCGTGCGCAACTACCTGTTCTTCTCCGCCGGCTCCGACGGCCCGTGCCGCTTCGGCATGTATGAGGCGGAGTTCCGCGCCGCGCTGAATGCAGCCGGATACAACGGCTTCCGCGTGCTGAGCTTTCTGCAGGACGACGGAATCAAGGCCAAATCGGGTCAAAGCGGTTTCCAGTTCAATGTCGATTTCGGCATGGATGCGCTGCACGCATTCATCATCGGCGACCTCCTGAACACTCTGCACCGGAAGCTCTCGCCTTACGAAGCGCAGGAAGGAGCGGCGCTGCGTACGGTGGAGGCGATGGCGGAAAATATCGCCCGCGCGATGGAGAACAATCCGCGCTGGGAGTTTTCCGAGGAAATGCCTGCACCGCTGCGGCCATATTTGCGCCGCCACGCCAAGAGCAAGCCTTATCGCATCTGCAACACGATGGGCAAGCTCCTGTCGCATCTCCGCGGACCCCGCCTGCGTAAGGCCTTCGAAGCCTGCCGCGGACCGCTCCACAACGTGGAGATGGACTGGCTGCGCGTGAAGCCGGTGGTCAAGGTGATCGGCGAATTCTGGGCGCAGGAGACCGAAGGCGACGGCAACTATCAGATGTTCCGCTTTCTGGAGCGGGAAGGCGCCGAGGTCCGCATCGAGCCGATCAGTTGCTGGCTGCTCTATCTGCTGCACCAGTTCAAGCATCGCGGCGTTTATCGCAGCCGCATGCTCACGCACATCGCGCCATTTAGCTGGGGCCCAATGCAGGCTTTCAAGAAGCGCATGGGCGCGTGGAGCAAGCGGGCCAGTTTTGCCGCGGGCGAGGCGATTTACAAAGGGCACTACAAGTGGCTGGAGAAGGCGCTCTTCGATGAGCACCACCCGCTGCCGCCTCAGTCAGAGCTGGCCAAACTCGCCGAGCCCTACTTCGACACCAAGCTGCGCGGGGGCGAAGGCCATCTCGAGGTCGGCAAGAACCTCTACTACACCAAGAACCGCCTCGGACACATGGTGCTTGCGCTGAAGCCCTTCGGCTGCCTGCCATCGCTGCAGTCGGATGCGGTGCAGGCAGGGCTGGCCGAGCGCTTTCCGGAGATGGTGTTCCTCTCCGTCGAAACCTCGGCCGACGGCGAAATCCACGCGCTCAGCCGCGTGCAGATGGCGCTGGCCGAGGCGCGCGTGAAGGCACAAACCGAGTTTGAGTCAGTGCTGAAGCGGGCCCGGCGTCCGCTCAGCGAGATCCGGAGCTACGTGGCCGAACACCCCGAGCTGCGCAGCCCCATGCTTCAGATCACCCGGCGTCCCGGCGTGATTTCAACCGCAGCCAATTTCGTTCTCGACGTTGACGAACGAATGAGCCGCACGGGTAGACGGGGCAGCGCAACCTGCCCCGATTCGTTCACTGCAACATTTGAAGGCGAGCAGAACGCTCTCAGGCAGGAGGTTTAATTTCTTATGGCAGATCTACCACGCATTTCTAATACCGCAGTCGCCGCATCGAAGCTCGATGCGGAGATCAGTTCGAGCCTCCAGGGGCAGCGCTCGATCGTTCCGCCGCCGCCCAACGGCATTCCGCAGACCTTCCCGCCGGTGGTCTTTCCGCAGCGTCCCGACCTGCTGGCCGCCGCCGACGAGCCCTACATGCCGAAGCCGGGCGAGAAGCGGAAGTGGACCGCGGCGCAGAAGTTCCACGCCATGAAGGGCTGGATGTTTCCCTACTTCCGCTCGCGCCTGCTGCCGGGCGACTTCCATCCGCTCATCACGTATCTCTTCAACGAGTGGAAGTGCAACCTCGATTGCAGCTACTGCTGGGCCTATGACAACCAGGTCAAGGGAATGACCGAAGATATTGCCAAGCGCTCCATCGACTGGCTGCACGGCACCACCTGCCGCGTGCTGGCGCTGATGGGCGGCGAAGTCCTGCTGCGCCCCGAGCTGACGCACAAGATCGTCTACTATGCCGCGAAGAAGGGCTTCTGGGTCTATGTTCCCACCAACGGCCGCCTGATGCGCCCGGATGTGATCGACAGGCTGGCCGACGCCGGCATGGCCACCGTGAACCTTGCCGTGGATGCCTGGGACGTGAAGCCCGGCCTGCCCAAAGCGATGGTGCCCATCCGCAGTTACTTCGATTACCTTGTGCGCAAGCAGTACAAGTACGGCTACTCGGTCTTTCTCAACATCAACATCTGCCGCAATAATCTGGAAGACGTGAAGCAGCTCACTCAGCTTGCCCGCGACTACGGCATCGCCACCGACTACCACATCTGCGAGACGCCGCTGATGGAGCACGGCAACTTCCAGAAGCTGGAAGACAATCCGGTTTTCATCCGCGAAGAAGACCATCCGGCGATCTGCGAGACGATCGACTGGCTGATCGACAAGCAGCAGAACGAAGGATGGCAGATGGTGAACTCCGTGCAGCGGCTGGCGGAGATGAAGAGCTTCATCAAGCGCGACCTGCACGCCTGGGGCTGCCGCGCCGGATTGAACAGTCTCATCGTTCGCGTAGACGGCACGCTGGCGCCCTGCTTCCCCATGTATTCGGCCACGCATGACTGGGGCACCATCGAGAACCCGATCATCGACAAGGCGCAGCTCGGAGGGCTCAAGAAGAACTGCGAGCGCGACTGCTTCTCCACCCTCAACCACATCCTCGCCTTCTGCTACAACGACGCGCGCGTGATCAAGTGGCTGCTGCGGCAGGCCGGCGGCGGCTTCGGCAGCATTCGCGGAAACATGGATTAGAGACAGGAAGGCGTAGTGAGTCAGTCAGTACAACCAGGGGACGGCCGGCAGCCACAACCGGCCGCCCACCACCCGGGTCCCCAGCGCGCCTGCAGTTGGCGTGCTGGGGCGGAGCAGGGCCCCTTCTTCCTTGGCGTCGATGTAGGCTCCACCACCGTGAAGCTTGTGGCGTGCCCTGCACCCTCTCAAGCCAACGGCGGGCTCGCCGGGGACCCCGGGCAGGACCCGACCGAGCTGCTCTTCTGCTTCTATCGCAAGCATGAGAGCCGCCAGCTCGCGACGCTGCTGGACGCGTTCCGCGAGCTGGAGTCGGCGCTGCCGGTCACACATGCCAATGCGCGCCTGTTCGTCACGGGCAGCGGCGGCGCGCGCATCGCGGAGATCCTCGGCGGCAAGTTCGTGCAGGAGGTGACCGCGGTCAGCCTCGCCGTGGAGCGCTGCCATCCCGAGGTGCGCTCGGTCATCGAGCTGGGCGGCCAGGATTCGAAAATCATCATCCTGCAGGAGACCACGCTCACGGGGCACCTGAAGAAGTTTGCCTCGATGAACGATAAGTGCGCCGGCGGCACGGGGGCCGTGATCGAGCGCATTGCGGCCAAGCTGAACCTCTCCTCCGAGCAGCTCATGCAACTCGGCTACGAAGGCGTCGAGCTGCATCCGGTGGCGGGCAAGTGCGGCGTCTTCGCCGAGACCGACATCACCGGTTTGCAAAAAGCGGGCGTGCCGCCGGAGCAGTTGATGGCCTCGCTCTTCGATGCAATCGTGCTGCAGAACCTGAGCGTGCTGACGCGCGGACATCAAGTGAAGCCGCAGACGCTGCTGCTGGGCGGGCCAAATTTCTTCTTCCCCGGACTTCGCCAGGCCTGGCGCTACCATCTGCAGAAGCTGTGGCAGCAGGAGCGGGTCAGCGCGCCGCCGTCGCTCTCAGCCGACGAGTTGATTCTGGTTCCTGAGAACGCGCAGT
>WNGF01000284.1_pt1 | contig 72844 bp, 67 predicted proteins | sample 5400641 | NCBI WGS metagenome assembly WNGF01 (sample SAMN13153371, study PRJNA577476) | soil metagenome | isolation source: 80 cm soil or saprolite under grassland replicate 2 | place: USA:California | collected 2016-06-15
CAACGCACCGTTCCCGAACCGAAGACCATCCCGGCCACGACCCGGGCTGCACCGACCCGACGCGATGAGCGCTCGTCGGCCGGCGGTCTTCGCGACCGAATCCCGAGTCGTGGACGGGGCTGGGGCGGGTTACCGGTGTTTGTCCTGAGTTGGTTCGGGTACCTGCGCCACAGCATCCGACTAGGGGGCCGTTGTGCTGTGGAAGATGATGGTTCGCTGGGCGATCGCAGCGGTGGCCCTACCGGTCGCCGCTGCCGGCGTCCGTAAGGTCGGCCAGGCCGTGGAGGCCCGTCGCGGTTCGTCCCGCGTGACCCGCGCGCTGTCCCGGTCAGCCGACACGATGCAGACCCTGGCTGGGCGGCGGAGCCGTCGCCGCCGGCGTTGAGACCCGGACGCCGGGACATCGGTGGCCGGGAACCGACGCCGGCGTTGAGCCTGCGGTGGCCTGCGAGGTCCGGCGCGGGGAGGGTCAGGAGGTGACGAAGATGTCCTCGGGCAGCAATGCTGAGACCAGGAAGCTCGGCACGTCGACGAGTTGGCTGAGCCGGAGGTCGATGCAGAGGGCGTATGCCTGCTGTCGGCTCCAGCCGCGCTCGCCCAGGTGGTCGATCATGTTCAGCAGCGCGTTGCGGGCGGCGAGGGTGGCGTCCTCGGCGCGTACCTCGCCGTCGCGGCTGACCGAGGTCCCGGTGGTGGCGAAGAACCGGCGGGGCGCCGCGTACTCGGGCGCCACCCAGTAGTCGGTCCGGGAGAAGCGCGGGTCCCGGATGCCCTTCTCCCGCGCCTCGCCGGGCCGGATGCCGAACCGCACGCGCAGCGTCGCGCGCATCTCGATCGCGGTGCCGCAGGTCTCGCAGTCCCCCTGGGCGAAGTGGGCGTCGCCGGCGGAGAACAACGCGCCGGGCGTGTCCACCGCGATGAGCAGCCGGGTGCCGACGCCGAGTTGCTTGATGTCGACGTTGCCGGCCTGCTCCCGCGGCGGGATGGTGCGCAACGCCTCCGCGGCGATCGCCGGGTCGGCCGGGACCGCGTCCGCCGCCAGCGGCGGCAGCACGAACCCGCCGCGGTCCAGCGAGGCCTGCTCGCGCGCCGTGATCCGCCCCAGCGCCTGCCGTCCCGGAGACAGCCCGATGGTCCCCATGAACGGGGCCGCCGGTATCCGGACGCCGGGAAGGTCCGCGGAACTCGCCCACCCCTCGGCGAGGTCCCACCGCACGATGAACGGCTCGGTGAACTCATCGCGCAGGAACCCGAACCCCGGCACCTGCACGGTGTAGCCGTAGCTGTCCGGAGCCACCTGGAGGATCTCCACCTCGAGGAGGTCGCCGGGCTGTGCGCTCTCGACGTACACCGGACCGGTCAGCGGGTGCACGACGTTCAGGTTCGGCGCCGCCACGGTGTCCAGCGTGGCGTCCGGCCCCATCTGCCCGTCGAACGCGTCCCGCGTCTCCAGCACGACCTCATCGCCCGGCTCGCAGTGCCGGGCTCCTCCAGCAACGTCTTCGACCAGTCGATCCGGATCTCGTGAACGGCCATCAGACCTCCCCATGATCACGGGACGACAGGCACGCTGCACCACCCGGGCCGCACTGTCAACCACCGCGGCAACTCGCAGCAGAATGCCGACCGTCCGCAGCGCTCACCGAGCGCCCGGCGGCAGAATCGGACACCGCCGCTTCGCGGCGTCGCAGACGCCGGGGGCGGGTATCGGCACGGCATGGTCCGGCTCGATGTGGCCCCGCAGCTGCGCTTCCTGCTCCCGGCGAGGTGGCGCGAGGGGATGGTGGAGGTGGCCGCCGACCCGACCGCCTCGCTCGGCCACCTCGTGCAGAGCGCCGGCGTCCCGCTGACCGAGGTGGGCGCGCTGCGGGTTGCCGGCCGGAGCGTGCCGGCGGTCCACCGGCCGGAGCCGGGCGAGCTGGTCGAGGTCCTCGCCCGCCCGCGGCCGCAGCCGCTGGACGGCCCGCCGTGCCTGCTGCTCGACGTGCACCTGGGCGCGCTGGCCCGCCGGCTGCGGCTGCTCGGCGTGGACACCGCCTACCGCAACGACGCCGCCGATGAGGAGCTGGTCGAGCAGGCCGGGCGCGAGGACCGGCTGCTGCTCACCCAGGACCGCGGCCTGTTGCGGCGGCGGGCCCTGCGGCGCGCGGCCTACGTACGAGGCAGCCGCGCCGACGACCAGCTCGCCGACGTCCTGGACCGGTTCCGGCTGCCGCTGGCGCCGTACACCCGGTGCACGGCCTGCGGCGACCAGCTCCGGCCGGTGCCCAAGGCCGACATCGTGCCCACCTCGACCGGCTCATCCACCGACACGCCTGACCCTGCAGGCGCCGCAGAGGCCCGGCCTCATGGTCCGGTGGATCTTGCTGGGATGCAAGGTCTGACCGGCCCCCGCCCTGGCCCGGCCCGGTGGCCACGGCGACCGGGCTCGCTGCCCGGAGGGCGTTTCCGCCGTGGTCTGCGAGGTCGCCGTCGCCGGCGGCCCGGCGGCGGCCGGTGGCACGCGCGTTCGTCGGGCCGGCGTGGGTGGTGTTGCTTGCGGTGTGATCACGGGGCCGGGTTGTGTTTGCCGGTGCGTAGCCGTTGGATCGGGGCATGTCCAGGACGGTGGTGGCCGGTGCTGCGCCTTCGGCGTCGGCGCTGGAGGATTCCCGGGTGAGCCGCTGGGCGGTGGCGGCGGCGCGGGTGGCGGTGGCGTTCCTGTGGATCCAGAACGCGTACTGGAAGGTGCCGCCGGACTTCGGCGAGCGCCGGGGCACCGATTTGTACCGGTCCACCCGGTACGCGGTGGACCATCCGGTGTTCGCCCCGTACGCGTTCGTGGTCAAGCATGTGGTGTTGCCGAACTTCACGTTCTTCGGCTGGCTGACACTGCTCCTGGAGGCGTCGCTGGGCGCGTTCCTCCTCATCGGGTTGGCGACCCGGCTGTGGGCGCTGGTCGGGGTGGCGCAGAGTCTGGTGATCGCCCTGTCGGTGCTGAATGCACCGGGTGTGTGGCACTGGGCGTACTACCTGATGATCGCCGCGCATCTGATGCTCTTCGCGGTGGGCGCGGGTCGCTGCGGCGGGTTGGACGGCGTGCTCCGCCCGGTGTGGCAGGCCTCGCACAGCCCGTGGTCGCGACTGCTGATGCGGGCCTCGTGACGGCGGCGCCGGTCACCGACCGGATGAGCCGGGCCACGGTCGCACTCGGCCTCGGCGCCCTGGCCAGCGGGCTGTTCGCGGCGGTGGACCCCATCCAGTACCGGCTGGTCCGCGTCCAGGGCCCGGGCCTGGCGGTGCTGTTGGCGCTGGCGGCGGTCGCCGTCGTTGGTGGCCGGCTGGCCCGCCGGGCGCTTGTCGTCTCCTCCGGCGCCGGCTTCCTGCTCGCCGCGGCGGTGCAAATGGTCCAGCTCGGCGCAGGCACCAACTGGCTGCGCGGTGACGGCTCCACCTTCTCGCTGTTCCTCGGCTTCGCCGCCGGCCTGCTGACCCTCGGCCTGACCCCGGTCTCCCCGCCCGCCGCCGACACGGCCCCGACAACCCGACAAGACGCCCCCGGCACCTGACCCGAGGCAGCCTGACAAGGCTCGCGCCCCGCGGCTTTCACCGTTCGGCATCGCAGCGCAACCGCATCCCCCTCCTCGTGCTCGTCCGGGCGGCAGGATCCGGGTCGGGCAATGAGGCCGCCAGGGCCGCGCGGGCGTATCCAGGTCGGCAGCCGTACCTCTGCTGTACCGTGCGCGCCGCGGGGGGCTCAGCAGCGGGCGCGGCCTGGGCGGTCTCCCGGGCCGGTCGCGGCCGCGAGGAGTCGGAGGATGCGATGGCGGACAACCCCTACCAGGGCCAAGAAGGTTATGAGCGGGCGTGGAGCGACGGCTTCGATCGGGGTCACCACAATCCGCATGAGGACCAGCCGGCGGCGCCGACCGTGTTCCCACCATGGGATCTGGACCAGCAGACCCTGTCCTACTGCCAGCAGGTGTGGCTCGAGGGCCACCTGGCAGGCCGGCAGACACCGATCTCGCCGAACGTGCAGCACCACGAGCAGGACGGCCACAACCCGCTGTCCACCGCCGGCCATGTCGCCGAGGGTGTCTCGATCGTCAGGAGTATCGCTTCACGGCACCTCGCCGCCGCGGCGGTCGAACTCTTCCTCGCGGTCATGATCCCCAGCGGCGCCCCGCGCTGGACCGAAGAGGAGGGAGACCTGCACGCCTGGTTCGCCGCCGCCTGCAGCCAGTACTCATGGAACGAGTTCTTCGTGCCGGTCGTGTGGGGACTCAGCGACGAGGCACCCGGATGGCACGGCAGTGCCTACACCAACTTCGACAGCGCCAAGCAGGAGGCCGACCCCTACCTCCAGCAGGGCAGCCCGGTCCAGATCGCGCACTACCGCTGCGACACCCCGTCGATGATGGAAATGGTCGAACTCGGCTACCAGTGAACGGGCCGGACCGTGGACGCCGGAAGGGGTTCGCGGCTGGTGGTGCCGGAGGTGGGCGTCAGGCGGTTTGGGCGGTGCCGCCATTTGGTTCGATGCCGTGCTGGCGGAGCAGATCTCGTAGGCGCTCGATCTCGCGGTGCACTCGATGGTTCTCCTGGATCACGGCTTGAACGTCGATGCCGGCGATCCATTCCTGTTCCCGCCGTGTTTGGTCGGCCAGTAGCTGCTTTTCCCGGTCACGCAGCGCGGCGGCTGTGCCTAAGTCCCGCGCGTTGATCGCCGATTCCTTCTCCCGCCGGACCGCGGCGATCTTCGCGTTGTAGTCGTGAAGGTCTGCGGGCACGGTCATATGGACCAGCCGTGTCCGGGCGTCGGCCTGCTCGCGGTGGTGGGTCAACAGCTGCAGGACCCGTTCGCGGATGCGGGCGTGGTTGGCATCAAGCTCGGTCAGGATCTCGGCGGCGACGCCGTCACCCCCGCGGACCAGGCCGAGCAGGAGGTGCTCGGTGCCGACGTAGTTGTGGCCCAGCTGCAGCGCCTCCCGCAGCGACAGGTCGAGGACCTTCTTGGCCCGGGGCGTGAAGGGCGCGGGTCCGGTTGGGGCGGTCCGGCCGAGACCGATGATCTCCTCGACGCGCAGGCGGACGGCTCCCAGGGTGATGCCCAGCGACTCCAACGTCTTGGCGGCAACGCCGTCGTGCTCCCGGAGCAGGCCGAGCAGGAGGTGCTCGGTGCCGACGTAGTTGTGGTTGAGGTGCCGGCCTTCCTCCTGAGCGAGCACGACCGCTCGTCTCGCCCGGTTGGTGAAGCGGGCGAACCGGCCCTTCTGTCCGGTCCGGCGTCGTGGGATCGGCAGCCAACGTCGCATCGGTGCTCCCTTCGCGCAGGCGTCGGCCGCAGGCTCGGGGCGCAGCCGGGGCGCCAGCCAGTCCGCTACGTCCGCCGGCCCGAGCGAGCCGGCGGCCAGTTCGCCGACCAGGGCGCTGGTCGCCTCGGGCGGGTCAAGGTCAACCTGCCAGCCGTTGAGGGCGAGGAACTGCAACATGGCCACGAGCGCGACCTGCTGGTTGCCGCGCCGCAACGGCTGGTGGCGTACCAGTGCGTGCAGCAGCCCACCGGCCCGGCTGGCCGGGTCAGCCCGGTCGCCGCCCGATCGGGCCTGGGCCAGCGCCGCCTCGGCGGCGGCGCTGTCCAGCAGGTTCAACACCCCATCGGTGTCCAGGTCGAGCGCCCGGCTGGCGATCAGGACCAGGTCGGCGACCTCCAGCGCGATCACGGCTGGTCGTCCCGCAGTAGCTGGAGCACCCGCTGGTGGCGGGCGAGGCTGTCGTCGAGTAGGGCGAGGAAGCGTTTGTCGCTCCGGCGCTGCTCGACCAGCCCGGTGATGGCCTCGCGGACCAGGTCGGAGACCGACCGGCCTTCGACGGCGGCCACGGCCTGCAGGCGCTCGGCCAGTTCGGGGTCGAGCCGCAACAGCAGGTTCTTGGTGCTCCCTGGCTTCACCGGCATGGTGATATCAAGATATCACCCGTCGGTCCGCTGGGGAACAGCCGCCGGCGAGCGGCGTCCGAGACAGTCCCAATGCGCGAGCACCGGCGGACCGATGATCCGAATTCTGGCAGTTCCGGCCAGAACCGCCGGATCAGCCGGCGGCCCGGTCGACGTACACGCAGGCGGCCGCGCGCCTGCCGACGATCACGGTTCCGGCGTTGTCCAGGACCGCGTGTCGCTGTGGGCGGCCATCACCTGGGTACACCGAAGCCGCCGACGCGCCGACGCGCCGGCCCGCTGCGGCGCCGGTGTGGACAACCCGTTGATATTCGGAAATTTGCCTGCGGGACATTCGGGCGGTCGGCGGCGCCCGTTCGTATGCACAAATGCGCTCTCGCAGGCCAACGCGCTCCTGCACAATCAACTGTGGTGTCCCGGGCTGAAGGGTAGGCCAATGAGCAACGTCCCGGATGGAGCACAACGGTCTGAGGACGGCTATTGGTGGTGGGATGGCAACCAATGGCAGCCGGTCGAAGGTGGACAGGGCGCGGGCGGTGAAGCTTACTACGAAACCACCGGGTCGACTTCGACACAGGACTACCCCGGTGACGGGGGTCTGCCGCCCGGCGGTGTGCCGGAGCAGCAGGTCTGCAGTCTGGGGCCGTGTCCAGCATGCAGCGAGGATCGGCAGATGTCGTCTCCCTGTGTGTTCCTGATGGGCCACGACGGGGAGCACGAGTGTGCCCATGGTGACGCTTGGGAGCAGGCTGACGAGTACGCCACGCCTGAGCGCAAGCGCTGCGACGCGCCTTGCCAGACGTCCGGGTGTGACAAGAGGTGCATCCGGGACCGTGTGCACTATCCTCCGGAACACATGTGCAACCTCGGACACACGTGGTGACTCGTTTCGGACCCTGACCGCGCGCCAGGCTGTGGCGGTAGTGGCCGACTCTCGCCGACCCGACGCTCGCCGACGATCTGCCAGCCGAGCACGAGCTGCGGGTGTCGATCGGTGCCGCTACCCGTCGCCAGGGCGTCGCCGAGCGGGGTGCGCCGGCGGGCCGGCCTCGGACAGGGACGGTCACGGGTCGACGTTGCCGATCTGGCGGCGCAGCGATGAGTTCCGGCCGGCGGCACGGTCGTAGTCTCTGAGACCCGAGTCAGAGGAGGACCAGATGAGCGATCCGCAGGTCGTGTCACGGGAGGAGTGGCTCGCCGCCCGCAAGGAGCTCCTGGCCAAGGAGAAGGAGCTCACCCACGCGCGGGACGCGCTGAACGCGCAGCGCCGCAGGCTGCCGATGGTCGAGGTCGACAGGGAGTACGTCTTCGAGGGCCCCGACGGCAAGGCCAGCCTGCACGACCTGTTCGACGGCCGTCGCCAGCTCCTCATCTACCACTTCATGTGGCTGTGGGACGAGGGCCAGGGCTGCCCGTCCTGCTCGTTCCTGGTGGACAACATCGGCCACCTCGCCCACCTGCATGCACGCGACACCTCGCTGGCCGTCGTCTGCCGGGCGCCGCTGGCCAAGAGCGAGCCGTTCAAGGCGCGGATGGGCTGGACCGTCCCCTGGTACTCCTCCTACGGCAGCGACTTCAACTATGACTACCACGTCACCGTGGATGAGGCCGTCGCGCCGGTGGAGTACAACTACCGGGACAAGGAGGCGCTCGAGCGGGCCGACGCCACCTGGGTGGGGTGGTCGGGCGAGCTACCCGGCGTGAGCGCCTTCCTCCGCGACGGTGACCGCGTCTTCCACACCTACTCCACCTATGCGCGCGGTGGGGACCTGCTCATCGGCACCTACAACTGGCTCGACCTCACCGCACGCGGCCGGCAGGAAGACTGGGAGGAGCCACCCGGCCGCAGCGATTCACCGTTCATGGGCTGGCTGCGCCACCACGACAAATACGACACCTCAACCGGGTAACAGCTGGCGACTCCGGCCACAGCGAGTCCAACCTGCCGCACGCTGGGAGGAACGCGCGCCGACGTGAACCCCACAGTGATCCGCGGCCCTGAGCCGGTCCTCCTTCTCATGTCGGCCGGGTGGTCATCGTGGACGGTCGACGTCGAGGATCCGGCCGACCACCTCGGTGAGGTCCGGGCCGACGATGTCGGGCTGGTGGCCTACCGGGGACAGCACCGCACCGGGGCGGGCCACGAACGCGGCCCGGCAGCCGGCGGCCAGCGCGCCGGAGATGTCCCAGGCATGCGCGGCGACCAGCCGCACCTGCGCCATCGGCACGTCGAACCGGGCGGCGACCGCGGCGTACGGCTCGGGGGCCGGCTTCAGCCGGCGGACGTCGTCGGCGGACAACACCGCGTCGAACAGGTCCCGCAGCCCGGCGTTGACGATCTGCGCCTCGGCCACCTCCCGGGTGGAGTTGGTCAACGCCGCCACCGCCAACGGTGACCCTCGTAACGCCGTCAACGCGGCGCGGACCTCCGGATGTGGTGGGAGCCGGCGCATGCCGGTCACGATCGCGTCAGCGTCGGCCGGGTCCAGGTCGGTACCGGTCCGGGCGGCGAGCATCCGCAGTGCGGCGTGCTGGGCGGTGCCGAAGTCGATGTACTCGCCGGTGATCGTGCCGACGAACGCCAACTGCAGCATCTGCGCGAACCACAGCGGCCGCGATGCGGCGCTGCCGAAGGCCCGCGTGAACGGCTCATCCAGCGCGGCCAGGTCCAGCAGCGTCTCGTTGACGTCGAACGCGACGACCCGCACCACTGCCCGCGCCTGCCTTTCGACCTCGTGACCGCTCGCGACGGGCCGGGCCCGCTGCGGTCGGGTGGTTTCAATAGATCGGATGCCCGGGCCGAGCTGACAACGGGCCGGGTCCCCATGGGCGTATACCCAGCGGGGATCCGAACGACGCCCGCCCACGTCTCGCAGGCAAGCTCGGCGTGGCGTCCGGGCCGAGGCGGTGCTGCCGGCCCGCGACGCCGGCCTGCTCTGACGGGCTGCAGCGGGCAGTCGGCGACGTCCCGACTTCTTGATCATCTAGGGGTGGTCCGTCACCGGCTTCCCACCCGACCTGTTCCCGATCGTCGGCCTACCGCCCACGCCCTGACCTCGATGAGGTGGGCCGGTGTGAACGCCGAGCTGGTCCCTCACCCGCGGGCGAGGAGCTGACGCTGTTTGCGCGGGGACGGTGCGCCGTGCTCGACGTAGTGCTTGAGGTCATCGAGGAGGTGCCGGCCGGTGCGCCCGACCTGGCGGAGGATCCACCACCGCGCCAACCTGCCGAGCACGCCACGCACCTCGAACTGGGCTTCGACAGCGATCCGGGTGCGCCGTTCATCCAGCGCCGTGACCCGCCAGCGGTTGCGGGCCGCGGTCACGAACGCCGGCATCCCGGTGATCGCCTCGTAGGTCAGCGTGCGGCCGGCCTCGTCATAGGCGACGATCGCCTCGGTCACCTCCGGTACCAGCCGGACGCCGGTACGGCAGACCCGCCCGGCGACGGGCGCCCCGAAGGTTGACGGCGCACCGCCGTGGGCGGTGGAGGCCGGGACGGCCGTGGCCCACTGCCCGATGCGGTCGAACTGGTGGGCGACCACCTCCCAGACCGCGTCGGCGGGTGCCTCGACGGTGATGTGGTTCGACAGCCTGGACATGGGCCCAGAGTGGCCGCGACCGGCCGGGCAGTCGATTCCCGCGGAGGGATCGGCGCCCACCTGCCCACCCGGGATACTCCCGTCCGTGGACACCATGCTGGCCGGGGCGCCTCGCGCCGGCCGACGTCGAGCAGCTCGACGGCGAGCACCGGACGGGCGGGTAATCACCCGACGGCCGGCGCCTTTCGTGCGGCTTCGAACGGCGCGCGGTCGAACACAATCCGGATGTGGGTGATCGTGCCGTCCCGGACGGTCACGCACTCACTGCCGGGCGCGCTCTTGACCGGGACGGTTTCGGTGTCGTACATCAGCAACGCGGTCTGGTCGTCACCAAAGGCGGCGATCAGGTTCGAGGCGGTGAGGATCTGCGCGAAGGGACCCATGAAGGCTCGAAAGGCCTCCGCGCCTTCGATGCGTCCCGCCGGAGCGTCGCAGACGATGTCCTCGGCGATGTAGGTCATGGCTTGATCGAAGTCGTGGCTGGTCCAGGCCCGGTGATAAGCCAGTGCGGTGTCAAGGGCCGGGCTGGATTTCTCGGTCATGGCAATTCCTCTCTGTAGGGGTGGTACCGGTGATCCGTTTCCTGTCACGGTGACAAAGGCGTAGAACCTGCCAGCGGTCTTCAAGCCAGCCGAGTGCAACATGCGCCCCCGCCCGTCGGCGGGATGCTCCTCAAGCAGCTTCCGGCTGACGCGTTCGAAAACGTCCATGTTCATGGCCAGTTGCCACCCTTGGTTCGCGCGCGTCGCGGTCGTTCGCTTGTTGAGACACCGCCAGCCCACAGAACGGAACGGTCCAGGCCGGACGAGTCTGTGTGCCGGGTGGACTGCCGTGGTGCTGTGGGAGGATGCCGCGGTGAGCCAGGCCACGCTCGACCGCGCGCGGGCTGGGGATGCGCACGCGTTCCGCGAGCTCACCGACCCCTACCGGCGCGAGCTGCAGCTGCACTGCTACCGGATCCTCGGGTCGCTGACCGATGCCGAGGACATGCTGCAGGAGACGCTGATCGCGGCGTGGCTCGGCCTGGACAACTTCGCCGGCCGAGCCTCGCTGCGGACATGGCTGTACCGCATCGCAACCAACCGCTGCCTCAACGCGCTACGCGACGCCGGGCGACGCCGGCCACCCGAGCCGGTACCGCCGTTCGATCCGCCCGAGCCCACCCGCCGCGGAGAAGCGACCTGGCTGCAGCCCTATCCGGACACGCTGCCGGAGCAGATCGTGGACAGCGCGCCCGGGCCCGAGGCCCGCTACCACACCAAAGAGGCGATCGAGCTAGCGTTCGTTGCAGGACTGCAGCACCTTCCGCCACGCCAAGCCGCCACCCTGGTGCTACGTGACGTACTCGGCTACTCCACCGCGGAGGTTGCGGCCATGCTCGGGACCAGCAGCACCGCAATCAAAGGCGCCCTGCAGCGCGCCCGCGCGTCACTGGACCAACACCGCCAAGCCATCGACCCCGAGCGCACACCGCTCCCGGGCTCACCGCAGGAGCGGGACCTTACCCAGCGCTTCGCCGACGCATTCACCACCGACGATATCGACGGCATCATCACGCTGCTGACCGACGACGCGTGGCTGGCCATGCCGCCGGCACCACACGAATACCACGGTCCAGCGGCGATCGCGGCCTTCCTCAGGGCGAGCGCCACATGGCGCGGACGCCGCCGCGTCCGGCTGATACCCACCCGCGCCAACACCCAGCCGGCGTTCGGCTGCTACCTCACCGAGGCCGACAAGCCGACCGCGCACCCAACCGGACTGCTCGTCCTCACCCTCTCCGATGACCGGATCCGCGCCATCACCCGCTTCCTCGACGACGACCTGCCACGCCGCTTCGGACTGCCCGAAACAATTGGCTGATCCGTCGCAGATCTCCATGTCCTGGCCCCCGCGCCGTCCACCGCCACACGGATCAACTTAGTTAAGAGAAGCACCCGGACCACGACCCGACTCCAATACCGCCGTTCTCATCCCGCCGGCGCGAGCAGGCCAACCTCGAGCTGAACGGTGGGCCCGGCCGCGGACCCGAGCTGACCCGGGCGGCGAACCGGCTCGGAACCGGGCCGGAGAACCCGCTGGGAACGGGTCGGGAAGGATTCTGGCCGGGATGTCGAGAACCGGGCGCCCGCTCCGACCGGGGGTGAGCGCCCGCCCCGGGCGCCGGACGAAAGGACCGAGATGAAGTACATGATCATGATGTTCGGGGGTCTGGGCGCCACGATGGAGTCTCGGACACCTGAGTGGATCACGGGCATGCACGAGTTGATGCTGAAGCTCGACACCGAGTTGAAGGAGGCCGGCGAGGTGGTGGCCGGACACGGGCTGGTGGACCCGAGCCAGGCCAAGACGGTCCGCTTCCAGGGCGGTGTCCCGGTGTCGACCGATGGGCCGTTCGCCGAGGTCAAGGAGTCGCTGGCCGGGTACTGGATCGTCGAGGTGAGCGAGGAGCGGGCGATCGAGATCGCGTCCCAGGTCGTCGCGTACACCGAGTACCCCATGGAGGTCCGGCAGGTCATGAAAGGCTGAGCCATGGGGAGTCTGCGTAACCGGGTATCGCCGGCGGCGCGGTGACCGCGGGGCACCGGATCGAGGACCTGCTGCGAGAGCTCGCGCCGCAGGTCCTCGGCACGCTGGTGCGCCGGCACGGGCAGTTCGACGCGTGCGAGGACGCCGTGCAGGAGGCGCTGCTCGCGGCGGCGCTGCAGTGGCCGGCGGAGGGGGTGCCGGACCGGCCGCGGTCCTGGCTGCTGAGGGTGGCCGGCCGGTCGCTGGTCGATGAGTGGCGCAGCGAGAGCGCGCGGCGCCGCCGCGAGGAGACGGCGGCGCTCGATCCGGCCGGCCGTGAGTCGGCCGCCGATCCGCTGAACGCTGATTTCCTGGGCGCCGGCCACCGGCCCGCCGACGCCGACGACACGCTCGTGCTGCTCTTCCTGGGCTGCCATCCCGCGCTGTCGCCCCCGTCGCAGCTCGCGCTCACGCTGCGTGCCGTCGGTGGCCTGACGACTACCGAGATCGCGGCCGCGTTCCTGGTTCCCGAGGCCACGATGGCGCAGCGCATCAGCCGGGCCAAGCAGCGAATCAGGAGCGCCGGAGCCCGGTTCGAGCTGCCGCCGGAGCCGGAACGGGCGACGCGGCTCGGCGTGGTCCTGCACGTGCTCTACCTCGTCTTCAACGAGGGGTACACCACCAGCTCGGGGCCGGCGCTGCACCGGGCCGACCTGACCGCCGAGGCCATCCGGCTCGCGCGTCTGCTGCACCGCCTGCTGCCCGGCGAGGGCGAGGTCGCCGGGCTGCTCGCGCTGATGCTGCTGACCGACGCACGCCGGGCCGCCAGGACCGACGCCGCCGGGTCGATCGTGCCGCTCGCCGAGCAACGCCGGGAGCTCTGGGACAGCGCCGCGATCGCAGAAGGCCTGGCGCTGGTCACCAGGACGCTGGGCACCGTCCCGCTCGGTCCCTACCAGCTGCAGGCGGCCATCGCCGCGGTGCACGACGAGGCCCCGACCGCCGAGGAGACGGACTGGCCGCAGATCCTCGCGCTGTACGAGGTGCTCGCCCAGGTGGCGCCGGGACCGGTGGTCACGCTCAGCCGGGCGGTCGCCCTGGCCATGGTGCACGGGCCGAAGGCCGGGCTCGCCCTGCTCGGCACCCTCGACACCGACGACCGGATGGCGCACACGCACCGCCTCGATGCGGTGCGGGCGCATCTACTCGAACGAGCCGGTGACACGGTCGCGGCGCGCGAGTCCTACCTGCGGGCGGCGAGGATGACCGCGAGCGTGCCCGAGCAGCGCTACCTCGCGCTACGCGCGGCCCGGCTGCACCACCCCGCGCCGGGCGATTCCCGTGGAGGGAATCGGCGCCCGCCGGCCTAACCGGGATACTCCCGTTTCGTGGACACTATGCCGGCCGGGGCGCCGAGCCCGTTCGGGGCCCGGCTGCGGCAATGGCGCACTCATCGCGGTATCAGCCAGCTTGCCCTGGCCGGGCAGGTCGGCTCCACCCCGCGGCACCTGTCGTTCCTGGAGACCGGCCGATCGCGACCCAGCCGGCAGATGGTGCTGCGGCTCGGCGAGGCGCTCGGCGTCTCGCTGCGAGAACGCAACCGGCTCCTGCACGCCGCCGGGCTACCCGCCGCCTACCCGGAAGCAGACGTACGTGGGCCGGACCTGGCGCCGTACCTCGCCGTTATCGACTCGCTCCTGCACGCCCACCTCCCCTACCCGGCGATGGTCCTGGATGCGCACTGGAACGTGATCATCGCCAACCACGCCTGCACCAGGCTGTATGGCGGCGACGTGGTGGGGGCGAACATCGTGCGCCGCTTTCTCGACCCGGCCGCCGCGCAGGCGATCCTCAACTGGCCGGAGGTCGCCTGGGCAGGCCTTGACCGGCTGCGCCACCAGCTCGACCGTGCCCCCTTCGACGAACAGCTCCGCGAGCTGGTCACCCTCTCCGAGACAGCCGTGTCAGGCCTGCCCCGCCCGCACCCACACCCACCCGAATTCGTGGTGTGCCCGTGGTTCCGCATCGGCGACCAGGTGGTGAAAACCATCGGCATGGCCGCCCGATTCGAACCCACCACCGAGGTGACCCTCGACGAACTTCGCATCGAACTGACCTACCCGCAGGACCGCGACGCCGACCGCTTCTTTCACGACCAGACTCCGCCAACGCCCCGCGAACGAGGCCACCAAGGCCACCGCCGGACGTAGCCGGCTCACCGGCTGGTGGTGGTGGCGGCGTTGTGGCGGCTTTCCGCGCCGTCGAGCCGGTGGGGTCACCGCTCAGCCTGGTTCCGAGCTGTGGCGCGGGCCCGATGGGAGGGTCCTGACCCGGGGGCCCGGTTGCGGTCGTATGCTGCCGGAACGCACGAACACGAACAGGAGAGGTGAGGGTCCGCAGTGGAGCGGCCAACCTGGCTGTCGGAGGAGTTCGACCTCGATCGGCCGAACGCCGCCCGCGTCTACGACTACTTCCTGGGGGGTTCGCATAACCTCGCCGCCGACCGGAAGCTGGCCGCGCAGGTCCTCAGCGCGATACCTGACGCGGCGCTGGTAGCTCAGGCCAACCGTGCGTTTCTGCGGCGCGCGGTGCTGTATTGCGTCGAGGCTGGGATCCGGCAGTTCCTCGATCTGGGTTCCGGCATCCCGACGGTGGGGAATGTGCATGAGGTAGCGCAGCGGGCCGCGGCGGACAGCCGCGTGGTGTACGTCGACATCGAGCCGGTGGCGGTGGCGCACTCGCGGGCGATCTTGGCTGGCAACGACCGGGTGGCTGTCCTGCAGGCGGATGTAGGTGACACGGAGCGGATTCTGGGTGACCCGGGGCTGCAACGGCTGCTGGACCTCGGTCAGCCGGTGGCCGTGCTGATGGTGGCGGTGCTGCCGTTTGTCTCCGACGCCGTTGATCCCTGGGGGATCGTGGCGCGGTTCCGGGATGCCGTCAGTCGTGGCAGCTACCTGGTGCTCTCGCACGGCACCGCGGACGCACGACCGGAGGATGTCGCGATGTTGACCGAGCGTTACCGCAGCACCAGCACGCCGGTGACGATGCGGTCGCGGCACCAGGTGGAGCGGTTCTTCACCGGGTTCGAGCTGGTGGATCCGGGTCTGGTCTTCGTCCAGCAGTGGCGGCCCGACTGGTTGGGTGAGGTCGAGGGCCGCCCGGACTGGTCCAGCATCTACTGCGGAGTCGGACACAAGCCATGAGCGAGGAGTGGGCAGCGTGAGCGACCGGGCCGGCGGCCGCGCCGGCGTGAGCCGTACCGGCCCCCTGCAGCCGGGTCCGGCCGGGTGTGTGCGTGAGCTGGTGCGGGCGGCTGCCGGGACGGGTTACGTGCCGCTGAGCCCGGTGGAGGTGGAGGAGGTTCTGCGCGGTCTGGTGGGGAGGCTGGTCGAGGCCCTGTTCGCCGAGCCGTTCCGGACCGGGCCCGGCTACGAAGTCGGGCTTGCCCTGGTAGAGGCGGACTTCATCGCTCCGGAAATGCTGGGACGCACCGTGAAGGTCCTGGGCGGCCGGCTGCTGTATGACCTGGGAGCGGACACCGCCGAGCTGCGCGGGCGGCTGGCTGCGCTGCTGGGCGGGGTGTCGAGCGGGTACGCGCGTGCGCTGCGCGACCGGGTCAGGGACGACCAGGAGTCGATCGCCCGGGCGATGGTCATCGCCCAGCACCTGGCGGAGCAGGCGGTGCGCGAAAGCGAGGAACGGCGGTGGTGGGAGGCCCGGCACGATCCGCTGACCGGACTGCCCAACCGGGCACTGTTCACCGAACGGCTGGCCGCGATCTTCACCGATCCCGCGAAGGGAGCCGGGCTGGGGCTGTGCCTGCTCGCCGTGGACAGGTTCGGCGCGATCAACGACAGCCTCGGCCACGACGCCGCCGACGCGCTGCTCGTGGCCGTGGCACGCCGGCTGGAGGAGCGGTTCGGTCCGGCCGGACACCTGCTGGCGCGGACAGGCAGTGCCGAGTTCGCGATCCTGGCGGCCGGCCTGTCCCGGGCCGAGGATGTGGATGAGATCGCCGACGCCGCGATCGCAACCCTCGACCTGCCGTTCGCGGTCGGCCAGCACAGCCTCCATGTTGCGGCGAGCGGGAGTGTGGTGCACCGGCTTGTGGGTGAGACGACCCCGGCCGAGGTGGTGCGCTGGGCCGAGATCACCCTTCGGTGGGCGAGACTCGACGGGGGCGGCCGCTGGCTTCGGTTCGACCCCGCACGTCACGCCGGCGACGTGGCGCGGTGGGCGTTGACGGCCGCGCTGCCAACGGCGCTGGAGCGTGGCGAGTTCACCGTGGAGTACCAGCCGATCCTTGGGCTGGCCGACCGCGACGTCCATGGGGTGGAGGCTCTCGTGCGCTGGCGGCACCCGGGGCGCGGACTGCTGGGGCCGGACCACTTCATCGGGCTGGCCGAGGAGACCGGGCTGATCGTCCCGCTCGGACGGTGGGTCCTGGAGCAGGCGTGCCGCGAGGCGCGCCGATGGACCGGCTCCGGGTCTACCTTCGTCTCGGTCAATCTCGCCGTTCACCAGACCCGCGACCCGGGGCTCGTGGCCGACGTGGCCAGGTTGCTTGCCCAGACCGGCCTCGAGCCGTCTCGTCTACAGCTGGAGATCACCGAGAGCGCCTTCGTCGGGCCGGGCGCGCCGATGGACGCGATGCGCGCGCTGGCCGGGATGGGTGTGCGGATCGCCATCGACGACTTCGGAACCGGCTGGGCCAACTATGCCAACCTGCGCGCCCTACCTGTCTGCGAGGTCAAACTTGCCGCCGCGTTCCTGGACGGGCTCCGGTCATCCGACGCGCCCGATCCGGTCGACCAGCAGGTCGTCACCGGCCTTGTCTCGCTCGCCCACACCCTCGGCCTGACCGTCACCGCGGAGGGCGTGGAGACCGCAGCCCAGGCCGAGCGGCTGCACGGACTCGGCTGCGACGCCGGTCAAGGCTGGCATTTCGGCCGGCCGGGCCCACCGGAACGGCTTCCACAGCTCCTCATCCGGGCCTGACCGGCTGAGAAGTAGCCGCATCCCGATCAGACCGGGCCTGCTGACCTTCACGGGCTCGCCGTCCGGGCTGAGCCCGGGCACCCGGGCGCACACCGACGGCATGACCGGGACGGCGCCGCCGCGAGCCTATCCCTGTTCCATGCAGTGGTACGCTGTTCCGCATTGCGGAGTCCCCTGGAGGCCTCGATGCGATCGACGGGCTCGGCTGAAGCCGGTGTCCAGCGGGATGTGGTCGAGTCTGTGCTGAAGGCCACGCGTCTGCTCGACTGCTTCGAGCGCGGCCGACCGGAGATGACGCTGACCGAGTTCCTGCGGTGCAGCGGGTACTCGAAGACCACCACCTACCGTCTGCTGACCACCTTGGAGGCGGCCGGTTGGTTGGAGCGCACCCGCTCGGGCGCCTTCCGGCTCACGATCAAGCCCTTCCAGCTCGGCACGATCCTGGTGGACAGCCTGGAGCTGCGCCAGGAGGCGGCTCCCGTCATGGCGAGTCTGGCGGCCGCATGCGGCGATACCGTCTACCTCATCATCCCGGCGAAGGGCCAGGCCACCTGCCTGGAACGGATCGATGCCGGGCAGGCGATCCGGGTCATGGAGCTGCAGGTCGGCGGCTCGCAGCCGTTCCACCTCGGGGCCGGGCCGCGTGCGCTGCTCGCCTTCCGGCAAGACGAACTGCTTCCACCCCTGCTCCGCTCGGGGCTCACGGCAACGACCGCGGCCAGCATCGTGGACCCGGATGCGCTGCGGGCTGACCTGGCCGCAACCCGGCAGCGCGGCTACAGCATCTCTCGCGAAGACGTGACGCCCGGAGTGGCAGCGATCGGAGCTCCGATCTTCGACGCCGGCGGACTTGCCATCGCCGCCCTCAGCATCGGTGGCGTGGTGGAACGGTTCCGGCCGTCCCGGGAGGAGCAGATCGCCGAGCACCTGCTGAGGGCGTGCCAGCAGATCTCCAGCAGGCTCGGCTACACGCCGTCCTGACGCCGCCGTCGGCACGCCTGGCGTCGGCACGCCGCCGACCGACCGGCTCGGGTGCCGGCGGAGATGTGACGAACGTCGTGCGCGCCATCCTATTGACTCCTTCGGCGACGGGTCGTAACTTTCCTGTACCGCAATATGGAACTTGGTTCCGCATCGCGGAACAACCCCTCCCACCCGTCGAGGACGTTCCGACCTTCCGCAGCTCGGTGCGTGCGCTTCGGGCGTCACCCCCCGTCGAAAGAGATGCCGATGTCCCTACACGCTCCCGCGCCGCCGCGAGGCGCGGAACCTGCCGTCATGGCCGAGCCCAGGTCAGCGCCGCACACGCGTTACCTGGCCAGGATCACAGTGATCGCCACGCTTGGCGGACTGCTCTTCGGATACGACACCGGGGTCATCTCCGGCGCCCTGCTCTACATGCGACAGGACCTCCAGCTGACCTCGCTGGGCGAGGCGACGGTCGTCAGTTCACTTCTGTTCGGCGCGGCGTTCGGCGCGCTGCTGGGCGGCAAGCTGGCCGACGCCCTTGGCCGCAAGGGGAGTCTGCTGGTCTGCGCGGTCCTGTTCCTGGTCGGAGCGCTGGGGAGTGCACTGGCGCCGAACGTGGAACTCATGGTGTTGTCCCGGGTCATCCTGGGCCTCGCCGTCGGTGCCGCCTCGGCGACGGTGCCGCTCTTCCTCGCGGAGATGGCGCCCGCCGATCGACGCGGTCGCATCGTCACGATCAACGAACTGATGATCGTGAGCGGTCAGATGCTCGCATTCGTCATCAACGCGGGGCTGGACCGGTGGTTCCAGGGGGCCCACGTGTGGCGGTGGATGCTCGCCGTCGCCGCTGTTCCCGCGGTCCTGCTGTTCTTCGGCATGCTGCTGCTCCCGGACTCGCCGCGCTGGTACGCGATCAAGGGCCGCCTCACGGACACCCGCCGTGTCCTCGGGCTGACCCGGGCCCCGGCGGAGGCGGCGGAGGAGTACAACATCATCGCCGAGCACGCCCGGCGGGACCTCGCGGAGGACCGGGGCGCCGCGATGCGCGACCTGCGGGCGTACGCGTGGATGCGCAGGATCCTCATGGTCGGCATCGGTCTGGCGATCGCGCAGCAGGCGACCGGCATCAACACGGTGATCTACTACGCGCCGACCATCCTGGAGTCGACCGGTCTGGCCGCCAGCGCGTCTCTGATCGCGACGATCGCCGTCGGCGTCATCTCGGTGGCCATGACCATCGTCGGGATCGTGCTGCTGGGCTTCATGAGCCGGCGCCCGCTGCTGATCACCGGCTTCTCCGGGGTGGCGGTGTCACAACTGATCCTCGCCCTGTGCTTCCTGCTTCCTGAGTCGACCACCCGCAGCTACATCGTGCTGGCGGCCATGGTGCTGTTCGTCGCCTTCGTCCAATGCTTCATCGGCGTCGGCGTGTGGCTGCTGCTGTCGGAGATCTTCCCGATGACCATCCGGGGATTCGCGATGGGCATCGCCGTCTTCGTGCTCTGGACGACCAACACGATCATCTCGTTCGTGTTCCCGCTGCTGCGGGAGGCGTTCGGGCCGACGTGGACCTTCGGGCTGTTCGTCCTGATCAACATCGCGTCCGTGGTCTTCGTGACCAGGTTCGTCCCGGAGACCCGGGGCCGCACGCTGGAGGAGCTCGAGGACGACTTCCGTGAGCACGACCCGGCGCACTTCGTGCGTGCTGCTCCGGTCGGTGTGCACGGGTCATAGCCGGCTCGTCGATGTCCCGGCCCGGCTGACGTCCGGGCCGGGACATCGCCCGGCATCGGTGCCGTCCGACCCGATGCCGCGGTGGTGGTCGTGGTGGGCGCCCGTCGTTGAGGGGAGGCAGAAGACGTGGCAGGAAACTCGGCGGAGACGGGCCGCTCGGTGACGAGCAAGGTCATCGCGATTCTGATGACCTTCACCGACGGCAGCACGCACTCCCTCACCGAGATCGCGCGCCTGGCCGTGCTGCCTATCTCCACCGCGCACCGGCTGGTCACCGAGCTGGCCGCCCGAGGCGTTCTGGATCGCACCGAGGACGGCAGCTACCAGGTCGGGCTGCCGCTGCGGATGATCGGCACCCGCGCCTCGAACCCGCCGAACATCCAGGAGCGGGCGCCTCGGGTGATGGAGGACCTGTCCACCGCCACCCGCGCCAGGGTGCGGCTGGGCGTCTTCGACGGATTAGAGGTCGCCTACATCGAGAAGGCCCCCGGACACCGGCCGGTCACCACGTTCGGCGCCGCCGCGACGTTGCCCGCGCATGCCACCGCGCTGGGCAAGGCGCTGCTGGCGTTCACCTCGCCCCGGGTGGTCGACCTGATCATCGCCGAGGGCCTCAGGGCGTACACGCCCTACACCCTGACCACCCCGGACCGGTTCCGCCGCGCGCTGGCCGTCACCCGGCTGACCCGCATCGCGGTCTCCCGGTGGGAGCTCGATCTCGGCGTCTCCACCGTGGCCACGCCGGTCTTCGCACCCGGCGGGCACGTCGTGGCCGCCCTCGACCTGCGGGTGCACGACCTGCGCAGCGATCTTCAAGTCGTGCAGCCCGCGCTGATCGTCGCCGCCCGCAGCCTGTCCCGCGAGCTGGTCACCGCCGGCGCCGTAGAAGGCTCCGGCATGGGAGTCGAACGGCGACCCGACCGCCGCCTGCCCGCAGGTCACCTGCGAGGGGGTCTGTGGCCTCGCGGCGTCGGCCTACCCGAACCGCGGCGCGGCTGAGGCGGCAGGCCAGAACATGAGCCTTTCACGATCCGCCCCGCCGTCGGGCTCGCCGAACTCGGGTCCGACCGGACGCATGCGGGCGAGCACGTTTCCTGACAGGAGCGGGCCGCGGGTCGCTGACCGCAAAGTGGAGAAGATTCCCGTTGGGCTGAGACTGAAGGGCCGCCGGCGGGGTCAAGGTATTGTACCGGCCTGTGCGCCGAAGAAAGGTCGCGGGTATAGAACTGGCGCCACGCCGAGTGGAGATCTCCAGTCCCGTCCGCGGGCGGTTCCCATCCAGCGGGAAGAATCGACGGTTTCCCATCCAGCGGGAGCAGGTTTCGATCTCCACCACTGCACGCTCGCCTCCACGGGTGGGAGCGTGCCGGGCCGGCCGCCCGCTTCGAGCGGCGCGGCGAGATGAGGTGTCCTGACCCCGTGTGTCTGGTTGCCGGGATTGACGCGCTGACAGCGCCGACCTAGCGTTCCCGATGCCCGGGCGCCCGCCGATGTCCGGCGTCCGGCGTTCGATTCAGGCCGCAATGCCCTAAACCCAACCTACGGCAGGGCCGACTTCGGCTCGGTCATGAAGGAGGGCCTAATGTCGGCGACGGAAAGGCCCGCGGAGTACGCCGGAGCGGCCAGCTCCGGTTCCGGTCAGTACAACCGCTTCCTGATCAAGCTCACGGTCATCTCCACGCTCGGCGGTCTACTTTTCGGGTACGACACCGGCGTGATCTCCGGTGCCCTTCTCTCCATGAAGACCGACCTCCATCTGACCACGCTGAGCGAGTCGATCGTGGTCAGTTCGCTCCTGTTCCCCGGCGCGGCGCTCGGCGCGCTGCTCGGCGGCAAGCTCGCCGACGCCTTCGGCCGGAAGGGGAGCCTGCTGGTCTGCGCCGGCCTGTTCCTGGTCGGCGCCCTCGGCTGCGCCACGGCGCCCAGCGTCCCGATCATGGTGTTCTTCCGGGTCGTCCTCGGCCTCGGCGTCGGCGCCGCCGCGACGACCTGCCCGCTGTACCTGGCCGAGATGGCCCCCGTGCACCGGCGGGGGCGCATGGTCACCATCAACGAGCTCATGATCGTCAGCGGTCAACTGCTGGCCTTCGCCATGAACGCACTGTTGGACGCGGTGATCAAGGATCCGCACGTGTGGCGATGGATGCTCGCCATCGCCGCCATCCCGGCCGTCGGGCTGTTCGTCGGCATGTTCTTCCTGCCGGACTCGCCGCGCTGGTACGCCGTCAGGGGTCGTCTGGAGGAGACCCGGCGTGTCCTTCAGGCGAGCCGTCCGGCGCCGGAGGCGGCCGAGGAGTACAACGTCATCGCCGTGCACGCCCAGCGGGACGTCGCCGAGGACAAGGGTGCGGCGCTGCGCGACCTGCGGGCCTACCCCTGGATGCGCCGGATCCTCTGGATCGGCTGCGGCCTCGCCGCCGCGCAGCAGGCGACCGGCATCAACACGGTCAACTACTACGCGCCGACCATCCTGAAGTCGACCGGCCTGGGCACCAGCGCCTCGCTGACCGCAACGATCGCGGTCGGCGTCACCTCGGTGACCATGACCGTGCTCGGCATCTGGCTGCTGGGCTTCATGAACCGGCGGCCGCTGCTGCTCGCCGGCTTCAGCGGCGTCGCGGGCTCGCTGGCGGTCCTCGCCCTGGTCTTCCTGCTGCCCGAGTCGACCGCCCGCAGCTACATCATCCTCGGGGCGATGCTGCTGTTCGTCGCGTTCGTCCAGCTGTTCATCGGCATCGGGGTCTGGCTGCTGCTGTCGGAGATCTTCCCGATGACGATCCGGGGCTTCGCGATGGGCATCGCCGTCTTCGTCCTGTGGTCGGTCAACGCGTTCATCTCGTTCGTCTTCCCGAACCTGAACGAGACGCTCGGGTCGACCGGGACCTTCGCGATCTTCGTCGTGGTCAACCTGGTGTCGATCTGGTTCGTCTGGAAGTTCGTCCCGGAGACCAGAGGGCGGCGGCTGGAGGAGCTCGAAGACGACTTCCGCATGCACGATGCGGCGCACCTCGTGCACACGGCTCCGGCAGGCGTGCACGGCTCGTGACCCGCTGCCTGACCAGCAGGGCCAAGCAGAGGGTGATGAGCGTCGACGCACCGCTCTACGGCTTCGTGACCAGCGGGATGCTCGCGCCGTACGGTGAGCCGGTGGAGCTGGCGAGGTTCATCCACCAGCCGGGCGTGACGGTGAGTGCGGAGATTGCCGGGCTGGGCAGGGTCGAAGTCCACGGCCGTGACGACCGGAGAACCCTCGAACAATCGTCATCAAGGAGAAACGTGACCGCCGAACCAGAGCTGGATCCGCTGCCCCCGGGCGTGCTCGACACGCTGCGCCGCGTCAGTACCTCCACGCTGGCCACCCAGCTGTACAGGCGCGGGTTCCGGCAGCCGACGCTGCTCGGCGTGAAACCGCTCAGCCAGGTGGTCGACGGCTTCGTCGGCGAGGCCTACACGATGCGGTTCATCCCGGCGCGGGAGGACGTGAACACGCTGGACCCGTACCGGAGCGGCAACACGCTGCAGTGGGAATCGATCGAGAACGTCCCTCCGGGCCACGTCATCGTGGTGGACAGCCGAGGCGACACCAGTGCCGCCTCCGGCGGCGACATGCTCATGACCCGGGCGATGGTCCGCGGGGCGGCCGGTTTCGTCACCGACGGCGGCCTGCGCGACGGCCACGTCCTGTCGCAGCTGCGCTTCGCCACCTACGCCAGCACGGTCACGATCACCACCCGGGCGGCCTTCCACCACGTGGCCGACCTGCAGGTGCCGATCGGCTGCGCCGGAGTGGCGGTCTACCCGGGCGACGTGCTGGTGGGGGACCGCGACGGTGTCGTGGTCGTGCCCCGCGCACTCGCACCCGAGATCGCGGCACCCGCGCTGGAGCAGGAGCAACTCGAAGGGTATCTGCACACCCGGCTGAAGGCGGGCGAGCCGCTGTGGGGCATCTACCCGCCCAGCGAGCAGACCCTCGCCGACTATCGGGCCTCCACAGCGGCGGCGCCCGACGGCTCCCGCTGACATCGACGACGAGGAGGTTCTGACAGTGACCACCGTCCGTCTCACCGTCGCCCAGGCGTTGGTCCGATTCCTGGCGAATCAGTACAGCGAGCGCGATGGCGTCGAGCGGCGGCTCGTGTCCGGGTGTTTCGGCATCTTCGGGCACGGCAACGTGGCCGGCGTCGGCCAGGCGTTGCTGGAGGCGCACGAGACCGGATCGGCCGACCTGCCGTACTACCTGGCCCGCAACGAGCAGGGCATGGTGCACGCCTCGGTCGCCTACGCGCGCACGCTCAACCGCCTGCAGGCGATGGCGTGCACGGCGTCGATCGGGCCGGGGTCGACCAACATGCTCACCGGCGCGGCGCTGGCCACGGTCAACCGCATCCCGGTGCTGCTGCTGGCCAGCGACATCTTCGCCACCCGGGTCGGCAGCCCGGTGCTGCAGGAGCTGGAGGACCCGGGCGGCTACGACGTGTCGGTCAACGACGCCTTCCGCCCGCTGTCGCGGTTCTTCGACCGGGTGTGGCGGCCCGAGCAGCTGCCCGCGGCGCTGCTTGGCGCGATGCGGGTGCTCAGCGACCCGGCGGAGACCGGCGCGGTGACCCTCTCGCTGCCGCAGGACGTCCAGGCCGAGGCGCACGACTGGCCCGAGGAGCTGTTCGCGAAGCGCGTCTGGCACGTCCCGCGCCCGGTACCCGAGCCGGCCGCCCTCGTCCGCGCCGTCGAGGTGCTGCGCTCGGCCCGCAAGCCGCTGGTCGTGGCCGGTGGGGGCGTCATCTACGCCGAGGCCACCGACGCACTGCGCAGGTTCGCCGAGGCAACCGGCATCCCCGTCGCCGACACCCAGGCCGGCAAGGGCGCGCTGCTCTGGGACCACCCGCTCGCCGTCGGCGGTGTCGGCGCCACCGGATCGGCGGCCGCCAACGCGCTGGCCCGGGAGGCCGACGTGGTGCTCGGCGTCGGCACCCGGTACAGCGACTTCACCACGGCCTCGCGCACCGCCTTCGGCAACCCCGACATCCGCTTCGTCAACCTCAACATCACGTCCCTGGACGCCGCCAAGCACTCCGGCACCATGCTCGTCGCCGATGCCCGCGCCGGCCTCGACGCGCTTACCGAGGCACTGGCCGGCTACCACGTCGAGGAGGCCTACACCGCGCGGCATCGCCGGCTCGTCGAGGACTGGAACCGCGTGGTCGACAACGCCTACCACCTCGGCCACCAGCCCCTGCCTGCGCAGAGCGAGGTGCTCGGCACCCTCAACGAGGTGATCGGCCCCCGCGACGTCGTGGTGCAGGCCGCCGGCAGCATGCCGGGCGACCTGCAGATGCTGTGGCGCGCCAGGGACCCGAAGCAGTACCACGTCGAGTACGGCTTCTCCTGCATGGGCTACGAGATCGCCGGCGCGCTGGGCATCAAGATGGCCGCGCCCGACCGCGAAGTGTTCTCCCTCGTCGGCGACGGCTCCTACCTGATGATGGCCCAGGAGATCGTCACGGCCGTCTCCGAGGGCATCAAGCTGATCGTCGTCATCGTGCAGAATCACGGCTTCGCCTCGATCGGCGAGCTGTCGGAGAAGCTGGGATCGCAGCGGTTCGGCACGTACTACCGGTACCGCAACGAGCAGACCGGGCGGCTCGACGGCGAGAAGCTGCCGGTCGACCTCGCCGCGAACGCCGAGAGCCTCGGCGCCGACGTGATCCGGGTGAGGACGATCGAGGAGTTCCGCGACGCCCTGGAACGGGCGAAGGCGTCCGACCGCACGATCGCCGTGCACATCGAGACCGACCCGCTCGCCCCGATCCCCTCCTCGCAGGGCTGGTGGGACGTGCCGGTCTCCGAGGTTGCCGCGCTCGAGAGCACCCAGCAGGCACGCAAGACGTACGAGGCGAGCAAGGCGAACCAGCGCGTCTTCCTGTCTCCGCCCGAACGAGAGGCATGACGATGACCGCACCGACCGACCTGTCCCGGCTGCGGCTGGGCACCGCCCCCGACTCGTGGGGCGTCTGGTTCGACAAGGACCCGCACCAGGTGTCCTGGACCCGGTACCTCGACGAGGTTGCCAGGGCGGGCTACGTCTGGACCGAGCTCGGCCCGTCCGGGTTCCTGCCGCAGGACCCCGAGCAGCTGCGCGACGAGCTAGGCCGGCGCGGCCTGCAGATCTGCGGCGGCACCGTGTTCGCCGGTCTACACCGCGGCAAGGAGGCGCTCGAGCAGGCGATCGAGGACTTCAGCAAGGAGGCGCGGCTGCTCACCGCGCTCGGGGCGAAGCATCTGATCCACCTGCCGGAGCAGTACACCGACATGCACACCGGTGCCGCCACCGAGCCCGGCCAGCTCGACCGCGAGCAGTGGGAGAACCTGGTGACGGGGACGTCACAGCTGGGGCGCGTCCTGCACGAAGAGTTCGGGGTGGAGCTGGTGTTCCACCCGCACGTGGACACCCACGTCGACACCCAGGAGCGCATCGAGCGGTTCCTCACCGACACCGACCCGGAGTTCGTCAACCTGTGCCTGGACACCGGACACATCGCCTACTGCGACGGGGACAACGTCGAGATCGTCCGGCGCTTCCCGGAGCGGATCACCTACGTGCACCTCAAGCAGGTCGATCCCGCCGTCCGCGACCGTGCCCGGGCGGAGGGCCTGCCCTTGTCCGAGGCTGTCCGGCTCGGCGTGATGGTGGAGCCGCCGTACGGGCTGCCCGAGATGCCGCCGCTGCTCGACGCGCTCGGGAACCTCGGCAGGGATCTCTTCGCGATCATCGAGCAGGACCTCTACCCGGTCGAGCCGGACATCCCGCTGCCCATCGGCGCCCGCACGGCCGGCTACTTCGTCGCCTGCGGGCTGGGTCCGGTCCGCCACTGGCCGTACCACCAACCGCCGCGCGAGCCCGGCCTCGCCTGACCAGGCGGCAGGCGCCGTCCCGCCTCGCCAACCCGTCGCACGCACCCCAAGGAAGGACACGGACATGACTCTGAATGTTGGCGTCGTCGGCGTGGGGATGATCGGGCAGGATCACATCCGCCGGCTCAGGCACATCCTGTCCGGGGCTCGCGTCTCCGCCGTCACCGATGTGGACCTCGACCGGGCGAAGTCGGTCGCCGGCGACCTGTCGGACGCCCGGGTCCACGAGACGGGCCAGGACCTGATCCACGACGACGCGGTCGACGCGGTGGTGGTCGCCTCGTGGGGGCCGACCCACGAGGAGTACGTCCTGGCCTGCATCGAGGCGGGCAAGCAGGTCTTCTGCGAGAAACCGCTGGCCACCACGCGGGAGGCGTGCGAGCGCATCGTCGACGCGGAGGTGGCCGCCGGCCGGCGGATGGTGATGGTGGGCTTCATGCGCCGCTACGACGCCGGCTACCGGGCCATGAAGGACACCCTGGCCCGCGGGGAGATCGGCGCGCCGCTGGTGTTCCACTCCGCGCACCGCAACCCCTCGGTCCCGCCGGGCGTCACCACCGAAGGCGTCATCGTCGACACCTGCGTGCACGACATCGACGTCTCGCGGTGGCTGCTGGACTCCGAGGCCGTCGCCACCCAGGTGTTCAGCCCGCGGCGGAGCGCCCGGGCGGCCGAGCACCTGCAGGACCCGCTGATCCTGCTGCTGGAGATGGCCAACGGTGTCCTCGTGGACGTCGAGGCGTCGATCAACGTCGGCTACGGCTACGACATCCGCGGCGAGGTCCTCGGCGAGTCCGGGACCGTCGAGCTCGCGGAGACCAGCGACGTCATCGTCAAGCGCGAGGGGCAGTACGCCGGGCGGGTGCCGAGCGACTGGCGGGAGCGCTTCCTGCGCGCCTACGACGTCGAGTTCCAGGAATGGATCGACGCCGTCACCGGCGGGGCGTCCACCGGACCGAGCTCCTGGGACGGCTACGCCGCGACGGTCGTCACCGACGCCGGCGTCGAGGCGTTCCGCACGGGGCAGCGGGCTGCGGTGTCGCTGCGCGAGCAACCGGACCTCTACAAGGAAGACTCCGGCCGGACGACGGGCACCGACTGACCGAGCGACGAACGATGTAGTGAGGCGGTTTCCATGAAGATCGCAGTTGATCCGTACATGCTGCGGCACGAGCCACTGCTCGAGCTGCCGGCCCTGGTGGCCGAACTCGGCTACCAGTACATCGAGTTCTCCCCGCGTGCGGACTTCATGCCGTTCTTCCTGCACCCGCGAGCCGACAAGGCGACGATCGCGGCGTTCAAGAAGGAGCTGTCCGGGGCGGGCGTCGAGGTCTGCTCGGTCCTGCCGCTGTACCGGTGGGCGGGCCCGGACGAGGACGAGCGGCAGGCGGCCGTCCGGTACTGGAAGCGCATGATCGAGATAACGGTGGATCTCGGGTGCACCGTGATGAACTCAGAGTTCAACGGTCGGCCCGAGGAACCCGGCCGCAGCGAGGCGCAGTTCTGGCGGTCGATGGAGGAGCTGCTGCCGATCTTCGAGCGCGAGGGGATAGAGCTGCGGCTGGAGCCCCACCCGGACGATTTCATCGAGGACGGGCGGCACGCGGTCGACCTGGTCCGGGGGATCAACTCCGAGGCGGTGACGTATCTCTACTGCGCCCCGCACACCTTCCACATGGGCGGCGACATGGCGGGGATCATGCGCTACGCCGGCCCGCTGGTGACGCAGCTGCACATCGCGGACTCCTACGACCACCGCGGGTCCTCGAACCTGCGCTACATCCTCAACCCGCCCGGCACCCCCGCGCGGGTGCACCAGCACATGGACATCGGCCAGGGCGAGGTCGACTGGGACCTGTTCTTCGCCACGCTCGCGGAGATCGGGTTCGACGGCATCGCGACCGTGTGCGTGTTCGGCTGGGAGGAGCGGGCCCGGGAGTCGCTGATCTACAACCGGGAGAAGGTCGAGGAGTACGTGGCCAAGCACGGCGTGGGCAAGAGCTCCGGACCGGGAAGGTAGCGTTCACATGAAGCTGGGTGCGTACACCGCCGTCCTTCACGACACGCCCCTTCCCGAGGCCCTGCGGATTCTCCACGATCTGGGTCTGGAGAGCGCCGAGATCAACTCCGGCGGGTTCCTGCCCGCGCCACACCTGCCCATCGCGGACATCCGCGCCAGCCGGGACGCGCGGGAGGAGTACCTGGGGCAGTTCGCCTCGGCCGGGGTGACCCTCACCGCGTTGAACTGCAACGGCAACCCGCTGCACCCCGATCCGGAGGTGCGCGACAAGCACGGGAACGACGTGCGCGAGGCCATCGAGCTGGCCGCGCTGCTGGGGGTGAAGCGGGTCGTCACGATGTCCGGGCTGCCGGCCTCGGACCCCGGCGGCCGGCTGCCCGCGTGGAGCGTCCTGCCCTGGGACAGCGCCTATCTCGATGCCCGGGACTACCAGTGGAACGAGGTGGCGATCCCGTACTGGAAGGACATCCAGGCCCGCGGGGCGGCCGCCGACGTGAAGGTCTGCATCGAGATGCACCCGCACAACGTGGTCTACAACCCGGGCACGATGGAGCGGCTGGCCACGCAGATCAACGCGACGCACGTCGGCGCGGAGATGGACCCGAGTCACCTGTTCTGGCAGGGGATCGACCCGATCGCGGCCGTGAACTCCCTCGGCGGCCTGGTCTACAACGCTGCGGCGAAGGACTGCCGCATCAACGAGGCGGCGAAGGTGAACGGGGTGCTCGACGACCGGCACGTACGGGTCCGGCCGGACGAACCCGACGCGGTGTCGCTGGGTGGCCGCTACACCCTGAGCCGCTGGCCGGAGAACGCCTCCTGGGACTTCGTCGCCGTGGGCCGCGGGCACGACGTCGCGTTCTGGACCGAGTTCCTCAGCGCCCTGGAGAAGGTCGACCCGGACATGGCCGTGAACATCGAGCACGAGGACCAGGAGCTCGATCAGCTGGAGGGCCTGCGCTACGCGGCGCAGACCCTGGTCCGGGCGTCGGGCCGGTCGTTATGAGCCGAGCTTTCGGATCTAGCGGTTGAGGAGGGGGAGGACCTCGCGGCAGAAGCGCAGCGGGTCCGCGGGCGCGCTGCGCATCCCGCCCTCCTCGGTCAGGGAGATCCGCTCGAGCCCATATCGCTCCTGCCGCTCCACGAGTGCCTCCGCCATCTGCGCCGGGCTGCCGAAGAGCAGGTAGGGGCTGCGGTCCAGGCGGCGGGTCGGAATCCCGGCCCAGGTTGCGCACAGCTCCTCCTCCGCCGCGCGGACGTCCTCGCGGGAGCCGTAGGCGGTGTACCAGATCTGCGTCGACACGCTGACCGCGTCCCGCGGCCTGCCCGCCTCCGCCGAGGCCGCCCGCACCAGGCCGATCCGCGCGGCGAGGTCCTCCACCGTCGTCAGGGCACGCCGGCGCACGTCGCCGGCACGCGCATCGGCCATTGTCGCCCCTGCGACCCTGCCGTGCCGGGGGTCTCCGTGCAGGTCGAGCACGTCGGCGTACCGGCCGGCCATCTGCAGCACGCGGTCCGAACCGCCGCCCACCAGCAGCCGCGGGGGACGCTCCGGGACGGGGGACAGGGGAAGATCGCGCGCAACCACGTGCCGACCCTCGAACGTCACGGCGCCGCGGTCGTACAGCTCGCGGGCGAGCCGGAGCACCTCCTCCAGCCGGTCCATCCTCGCCCGGAAGGGCGGCAGCTCAAGGCCCAGCGCCTCGAACTCCTCGGTGCTCCAGCCGGCGCCCAGACCGGCGGTCACCCGCTCGCCGCCGATCAGGAGGGCCAGCTGGGTGAACTGCCGGAGCAGCAGGGCCGGATGGATCCACGCCGTGTTCATGACCACGGTCTGGACCTCGAGCCGGTCCGACATGCCCGCCACCGCGGCCAGCGTGGTCAGCGGATCGCAGCCGTGCGCGACCCCGCCGCTGCGTGGACGGCCGTCCAGGGTGACGAAGATGTGATCGGAGACGCTGACACCGGTCGCCCCGGCGTCCTGCAACCGGGAGACCATGTCCCGCATCGCGGCGCGGCCGGCGGTCGCGGCGAACCGGGTCAGCTCGACGAATACCTTCATGTACGGCCCGACGCGGCGGTGCGCCACCACCCGCCGATGAGCATGGGTGTGCCAGACATGTCGCGGGTCAGTGGATCTCCGGCTCGGGCGTGGGGGCGCCCGCTTCGAGGAAGTCGAAGTCGCAGCCCTCATTGGCCTGGGTGATGTGTTGCAGGTACAGCGCGCCGTACCCGCGGCCGTACTTGGGCGGCGGCTGCCGCCACGCCGCCCTGCGCTTCGCCAGCTCGTCGTCGCTGACGGCGAGCGTCAGCCGGCGGGCGCCGACGTCGAGCTCGATGACATCGCCGTCCCGCACCAGCGCGAGCGGGCCGCCGATATGCGACTCGGGCGCGACGTGCAGCACGCAGGCGCCATAGCTCGTGCCGCTCATGCGTGCGTCGGAGATCCGCACCATGTCGCGCACGCCCTTCTCCAGCACCTTCTTCGGAATCGGCAGCTGCCCCCACTCGGGCATGCCCGGTGCGCCGAGCGGCCCGGCGCTCTTCAGCACCAGCACGGAGTTCTCGTCCACCGGCAGGTCGGGGTCGTCGACGCGTGCCGCCATGTCGTCGTAGTTCTCGAACACCACCGCCGGTCCGGCGTGCCTGTGCAGGCGCGGCTCGGCGGCGGGAGGCTTCATCACGGCGCCGTCGGGCGCGAGGTTGCCGCGTAGCACCGCAAGCGTGTCCGATTCGACGAGCGCGTCCTCGGGTGTGCGGATCACGTCCTCGTTGAACACCTTGGCGCGCTCGATGTTCTCGCCCAGTGTGCTGCCGTTCGCGGTCACCGCCTTCGTGTCGAGGAGGTCGCCGAGGTTGCGCAGCAGCGCGGGCAGGCCACCGGCGTAAAAGAAGTCCTCCATCAGGTACTTGCCGGAGGGCCGGATGTTGGCCAGCAGCGGTGTGCGGCGCGCCAGCGTCTCGAAGTCGTCGAGTCCCAGCGGCAGGCCCACCCGGCGGGCCATCGCGATCAGGTGGATGATCGCGTTGGTCGAACCTCCGAGCGCCAGCACCGTGGTGATCGCGTTGCGGAACGCCGCGTCGGTGAGCAGATCGGAGAGTTTGACGTTCTCCCACACCATCTCGACGATGCGCCGGCCGGTGTGCGCGGCCATCACGGCGTGGCGCGAGTCGGCGGCCGGGATGGACGCCGCTCCCGGGAGCGTGACACCCAGCGCCTCCGCGGCGCTGGTCATCGTTGACGCCGTGCCCATCGTCATGCAGTGCCCGGGCGATCGCGCGATACCGTTCTCGATCTCCTGCCAGTCCTCCTCATTGATCGCGCCGGCACGCAGGTCGGCCCAGTACTTCCAGGTGTCCGACCCGGAGCCGAGAATCGTGCCGCCCCAGTGGCCTCGCAGCATGGGGCCGGCCGGCATGAACACGGTGGGAAGATCCATCGACGCGGCGCCCATGAGCAACCCCGGTGTGGTCTTGTCGCAACCACCCATGAGCACCGCGCCGTCGGCGGGGTAGGACCGCAGCAGTTCCTCGGCCTCCATCGCGAGCAGGTTGCGGTAGAGCATCGTCGTGGGCTTCTGGAACGGCTCGGACAGCGACATCGCGGGCAGCTCCACCGGGAAACCGCCGGCCGACCAGATGCCCCTTTTCACGTCCTCCACGCGCTCCTTGAAGTGCGTGTGGCACGGGTTGATGTCGCTCCAGGTGTTGATGATGGCGATCACCGGCTTGCCGCGGTAGTCCGCGGCGTCGTACCCCATCTGCGCCGTGCGGGAGCGATGACCGAAGGAGCGAAGATCCTTCACCCCGTACCAGCGATGGCTGCGTAGGTCTTCAGGTCGTCTGTGGGCCACGAAAGGCAATCTCGCACGATCCCTTCGGATGGTCCATCGAGCCCGATGATCAGCTTCCGGTAGGCGGGAACGGGGCCGGTCGTTCCCGGTCGTTCAGGTGACCGGGCGGCCGGGCAGCACCTGCTTGCCGTACCTGGCGTCCCACGTCTCCTGGGCCCGGTGCAGCACCCGCATCGCCGGCAGCACGGACCAGCCCGGGACCGCGGGCTCGCGCCCGTGCTCGACCGCGTCGACGAAGTCTGGCGCCACCAACTCGGCGTTCTCCTGCTCGGTCGGGATCGGACGCTCGCCCTCGGACGTGGTGAGGGTGGATGCCAGCTCGTCGACGTGGTAGTCGTCGCGGTCGCTCACCGCGAGCACGTCGTAGATCCGCTGGTGGGCGTAGTAGGACCCGGTGCACACGACGGACTGGTCGTCCCTGGTCTCCACAACCAGCACCACCTCCATGGGGATGCCGGTCCGGGGCTCGACGGCGGGCATGAAGCTGTAGAGGTTGCGGATGCGGTCGTCGGCGGTCCTCATGTCGCCACCCGACACCATCCACAACCCCACGTCGACCAGGTGCGTCATGTGGTGCCACAGGATGTTGTCGGTCCAGGTCCGCTTCAGCCCGGTCGCCCCGACGTTCTGCATGCGGTGGATGAAGAACCGGCCGTGGACGTGGGTGACCCGCTCCTCGCCCCTGCTGACCCGCTGGACCACCGGGAACCGTTCCTCCCGGAACCGCATGGGGTGGACGACGCCCAGCGTCAGCCCGCGCTCCTGGGCGGTGGCGACGGCGCGCTCGGCACCCTCCAGGTTCATGGCGATGGGGATCTCGACGAGCGTGTGCTTGCCGTGCTCGAGCGAGGCGATCGTCATGTCCGCGTGTGTCTCGCTCGGGCCGGCGATGATGACGACGTCGACGTCCGGGTCGTTCAGCGCCTCGTCGAGGTCGGTCGTCCATTTCTTGTAGCCGTATCTGGCGGCGAACTCCGCGGTCGACTCCGGCTGCCGGCCGGCCGCCGGCTCCGGGGTCGAGTCGGTGGTCGGCGTCGGTGGCCGGCCGACGACGGTGTGGAGCCGGCAGTGGGCCCGCTTCAGCCCTTCCGAGTGCCAGGCCCCCATCATCCCGTGGCCGATCATGCAGACGTTCAGCATCGCGTCCCTCCCTGGTTCCTTCCTCGCGGTCAGCCCTTGAAGCGAGCGACCAGCACGCCCTGCACCTCGACCTGAACGGCGAAGATGCCGCCCGACAGCGGCTTGGCCGCCAGCACCTCGGCCGGCACGTCATGGCGGAGTGAGGTGATGAAGATCGTTCTCAGGTCCGGGCCGCCGAAGCACGGCATGGTCGGGTTGGAGCAGGGCAGGGGGATCGTCCGGTCGAGCCGGCCGTCCGGAGCCCACCGGTTCAGCACGCCGGCCGAGATGCCGGCACTCCAGTAGAAGCCCTCCACGTCGGCCGCGGCGCCGTCGGGACGGCCGGTCTCCTCGCTCGGCCGGGCGACCACGCGGCGGTTCGCGATCGTCCCGTGCTCCGGGTCGTAGTCGTAGGCCCAGACCACCTCTGCCTTGCTGTCGGAATGGAACATGGTCCGTCCGTCGACGGTCCAGGCCAGCCCGTTGGACACGATCAGCCCGTCGACCATGCGGCAGAGGCTGCCGTCGGGATCGAGCCGGTACAGCGCCCCGATGGGCCGGGACAGGCTCTGCTCGTCCATCGTGCCGGCCCAGAACCGCCCGTCGGGCGAGACCTTGCCGTCGTTGAACCGGGTGCCCGGTACGTGTTCCGGGCCCGCCACGAAGGAGACGTCGCCGGTGTCGAAGTCGAGCAGGTGGAAGCCGTCCTGCAGGGCCACCACGGCCCCGCCGGACGCCCTCAGCCCGAAGGAGCCGACGCGCTGCGGCAGGGCCCAGCTCCTGGTCGCGCCGGTGGCGGGGTCGAGTCGGTGCAGCGCGGGGGCATGGATGTCGATCCAGTAGAGTGCCTGTTCCTCGACCGACCAGACCGGGCATTCCCCCAGCTCCGCTCTGGCGTCCAGGACGCAGGTCGCCTCGGTCATCAACGAATCCCCTCGTACCTGGTCGACCGTCGGCACGGCGACGCGGGCGCCGGAACGCGGCCACGCGGCATGCGGCATGCCCGGCCAGGGTGAGCGGTCGCTGCCCGCTGCCCGCTGCCCGTCAGTCTGTCGCGTATCCGGCTCAGTCTGTCGCGTATCCGGCCGGTGGGCGGATCCTTTTCACTGGACGGGATATGCGGCGGTCTGAGCGCCTCGGAGACGCTGTCGGTGCGATGGTCGAGTCTCGACTCGCCCCTGCCTGGCCATGCCCACAGCCGATCACCCCACCGCACGAGCGGGTGCGTGTGCGGGCTCGAGCGGCATGCGAAGTCCTGTGCGAGAGGAGGAGACAGGTCATGACGAGCGAACGGCACCGGGTGGTGGTGATCGGCGGCGGCTTCGGCGGGCTGAACGCGACCCGCGCACTGTCCGGCGCCGACGTGGACGTGACCGTGGTGGACCGGACGAACTACCACCTGTTCCAACCGCTGCTCTACCAGGTGGCGGCCGGCATCATGCCGGAGGGACTGATCGCGCCCGCGCTGCGGAGCGTCATCACGAAGCAGGCGAACGCGCGGGCGCTGCTGGCCGACGTGTACGACCTCGACCTGGGGCAGAAGGTGGTTCGCGCCAGGCAGCCGGACGGACGGCCGCTGGAACTGGCGTACGACACGCTGGTGGTGGCGACCGGGGCGACCCACTCCTACTTCGGGAACGACCACTTCGCGGAGTTCGCGCCGGGAATGAAGACGGTGGAGGATGCGCGGTACCTGCGGGACGGGATCCTGTCCAAGTTCGAGATGGCCGAGATCGAGAGCGATCCGCAGGAACGGGCCGAGTGGCTGACCTTCGTGGTGATCGGCGCGGGACCGACCGGTGTGGAGTTGGTCGGGCAGGTGGCGGAGCTGGCGCACAAGGTCCTGCCGCGGGACTACCGATCCGTGAACACCACGGAGGCGCGCATCGTGCTGCTGGAGGGGGCGGGGGCGGTCCTGCCGCCGTTCGACCCGAAGCTCCAGCGCTACACCAGGAAGCGGCTGGAGAAGATGGGCGTCGAGGTCCGGCTGAACACCCTCGCGGTGGACATGGACCACGATTCGATCACGGTGAAGGGCCCGGACGGGCTGGAGACGATCCGGACCCGTTCCCGGATCTGGGCGGCCGGCGTGCAGGCCTCCCCGCTGGCGCGGATGCTGGCTGAGAAAACCTCGGCGGAGACCGACCGGGCCGGGCGGGTGGCGGTGCAGCCGGACTGCACGTTGCCGGGGCATCCGGAGGTGTACGTCATCGGCGACATGGCGTCGCTGAACAAGCTTCCGGGGGTCGCGCAGCCGGCGATTCAGGAAGGCAAGTACGTCGGCAAGGTCATCGGGGCCCGGCTTGCCGGCAAACAGGTCGAGCCGTTCAAGTACTTCAACAAGGGCAGCATGGCCACCATCGGCTACAACGCCGCCGTTGCCGACGCGTTCGGGATGAAGTTCACCGGCTTTGTCGGGTACATCATGTGGAGTCTCGTCCACGTCATGTACCTGATCGGCTGGGGCAACCGGCTCGGCACCCTCTACACATGGGGCCGGGCGCTGGTGTTCTCGAACAACCGCGCCCACCGCATCATTACCTTCGAGGAGGCCCGGGACGAGCTCGCCGAGGGCCGCAACCGCGCCGGGCGTCCCGCCCCGATCCTGCCCCGGACTCCGGCCGCGGAGGACCCCCCGACCCGTGCCCGCTGACCTCAGCCGACGAGCCGAACGGCCACCGCAGACGGTGTCGGGACCTCAACGCCCAGGATCGACGCTGCCCACCCCATTCCCGCCGCCCCGTTCCAGGCGTACGCTCACCGCTATAGGAAGCGTTACTACGTAACGTATCACTACCTATAACGTCCCCCGGGGTGTCGCGGTGACTGAGGCCAAGGACAGCAGCAAGACTCTGCCGGCGGTGGCACCTCTCATCGCGGCGGCGGAGCTGGGCGCCGAGGTGGTGGGGGTCAAGGCGTTCAACCTGGCCCGTCTGGCGGCGGCCGGGCTGCCGGTGCCGGACGGGTTCGTCGTCACCGCCGACGCGCTACGCGGATGGGATGCCACCGTGCCGGCGGTGCACGCGGCCGCCGGCGAGCTGGGCGCGGACCGGTTCGCGGTGCGCTCGTCGGCCGCGGCGGAGGACCTGGCCGGGGCGTCGTTCGCCGGCCAGTACGACACCCTGCTCAACGTCCCGCTGCCGGACCTGCCGGCCGCGGTGCGGCGGGTGTTCGACTCCGCCGGCAGCGACCGGATCGCCGCGTACCAGCGGGCCCACGCCGGCCCGCGCCCGGGCGGTGCCGGCATGGCGGTGCTGGTCCAGCCGATGATCGCCGCAGAGATGGCCGGGGTGGCGTTCACCGCGCACCCGGTCACCGGCGACCGGGGCCAGGCGGTGGTCACCGCCGTGCGTGGCCTGGGTGAGCGGCTCGTCTCCGGCGAGACGGCCGGGGACGAATGGGTCATCGAGAACCGCGCGGCCCGTCGCACGCGTGCCTCCGGCGACGACGTGCTCGACGCCGGCCACGCCCGCGCGGTCGCCGCGCTCGCCCGGCGGGTCGAGGCGTCCTTCGGCAGCCCGCAGGACATCGAATGGGCCATCACCGGTGGCCGGGTGGTGCTGTTGCAGGCCCGGCCGATGACGGCGCTGCCCGACCCGGTGTCCTGGACCCCACCGCGGGACGGGTGGTGGATGCGCAACTTCCGGCTGGGCGAATGGCTACCCGAGCCGGTCACCCCACTGTTCGCCGACTGGCTGCTGCCCGTGCTGGAACGCGGCACCGCCGTCGCGCTGCGCCGAGACCTGGGCATGCCGGTGCGCCCGGTCAGCATCATCGTCAACGGCTGGTACTACACCAGCCCACCACCCCGTCCCGCGGAGGACGGCCTCGGGTGGTGGCTGCTTCGCCACCCGCGGGCGCTGCTGCGGATGGCGGGCGTGGTGCGCTTCATCGCCCGGCCCGACCTCGCCTCGGCCGCCCTGGGCCGGCGAGCCCGGTACTGGCGCGAGGAGCTGCTGCCCCGCTACCGGCACGCGGTCACCAAGGCGGCCCCGACGGTGGCGTCAGCGTCGGGGGCCACGCTGGTCGGCATCGTGGAGACGGTCGGCGGCATCGCCGGGGAGTACCTGTGGTCGACCTGGACGGTGGCCGGCTCGCAATGGAAGATCGAGGCTCGGTTGTCCCGGTTCTGCCGCCGGCACCTGCCCGACCTCGACGTCGACGGGGCCGTGCTCACCGCCGGGCTGCCCGGCGCCGAGCCCGACCTGCCCGGGCACGCCGTGCACAGCCTGGACTGGTTCTGGCCCACCGCCGGTGAGGCCGACCGGCCCCGGCCGGCCTTCGACGCCACCGCGGTCCACGCCGACCTGGCCGCGCGGCGGCGCGAGGCGGCGGAGCGCTGTCGGGCCGCGCTGGCCCACCGGCCCCGGCGGCGGCGCCGGTTCGCCCGGCTCCTGGCCCTCGCCCAGCGGTACGCCGTGGTCCGCGAGCAGCAGACCCGCGCCCTGTCGCTGGGCTGGCCGCTGCTGCGCGCCTGCGCCCTGCGGCTCGGCGACCACCTCACCGACCGCGGCGCCATCGAGCGATCCACCGACGTGTTCTTCTGCACCCGCGCCGAGATCGACGCCGCGCTGCGCGAGCGCGTGGACCCGGGCCAGGAGATCAACGAACGGCAAGCGACGTGGCAGCGGCAGCGCCGACTCACCGCACCGTTCCAGATCGGCCACCCACCACGGCTGGCCGCCGGCATCTCCGCCCGCATGCACGGCACACCCGGCGCGCCCGGCCACGCGCTCGCCGCCGGCCAGGGTGCCAGCCCGGGACGGGCCACCGGCGTCGTCCGGATCATCCTCGATCCCGCCGACGGCGACCGGCTCCAGCCCGGCGACATCCTCGTCACCCGCACCACCACCCCGGCCTGGACGCCGCTGCTCGCCATCGCCGGCGCCGTCGTCACCGACATCGGCACCCTGGCCGCGCACGCCTGCCTCGTCGCCCGGGAGTTCGGCATCCCCGCCGTCGTCGGCACCGGCGACAGCACCGGGCGGCTGCACGACGGGCAAACGGTCACCGTCGACGGCAACACCGGCACCGTCATGCCCGGGTGATGCCCAGCCGGCGCACCGGCAACCGGCCGACGCGCGCTCAGTCGTGACTAGGGCACCGTTCCGGGCGTTGGCTCGCTCGTGGTCTGTTGACGGTGCTGCCGGCGCGGGCGGGTTTCGTACATCCGCGCCCAGGCGAGCAGGCCGGAGCCGGCGGTGAGGGCGGCGACGGCGGTGGTGGCGGTGCGGATGCCGTAGGCGTCGGCGAGGACGCCGGCGAGCAGGGCGCCGACGGCGAAACCACCGTCGCGCCAGAGTCGGTAGACCCCGATGGCCCGGGCGCGCCAGGCGGGGTGGGCGACGTCGCCGATGACGGCGAGCAGGGTCGGGTAGACCAGGGCGGTGCCGGTGCCGAGCAGCACCGCCGCGAGCGCCCAGGCGGTGAACGAGGCGACGGCGGCGGTCCAGCCCAGGGCGGCGGCTTGGAGCAGCATGCCCGTGACGATGAGGGGTTTGCGGCCGTAGCGGTCGGACAGCGGGCCGGTGGCGAGCTGGCCGAGGCCCCAGACGGCGGGGTAGAGCGCGGCGAGGGTGCCGATCTGGTTCAGGGTGAGCCCGGCGGTGGCGAACAGCAGCGGGAACAGCCCCCAGGCGAGGCCGTCGTTGAGGTTGTTGACCAGGCCGGCCTGCGCGGCGGAGGACAGGGCCGGTTCGCGGTAGCTGACCAGCGCGGCGACGCGGCGGGTGGGCAGCTCGGCGCCGTGCGCGCCGGCTGCGGCGGTGGTGGCTTCGTGGTGGGCGTGGCCACGGGTCTCTTTGACGAAGAACGTGGACAGGCCGAGGCCGAGCGCCGCGTAGGCGAGGGCGAGGAGGAACGGGGCGGGGCGCAGGCCGTGGTCGGCTGCGAGGGCGCCGGTGGCGGCGGCGGTGCCGGCGACGGCGAGGTAGCCGGCGGCTTCGTTGAGTCCCATGGCCAGGCCGCGGCGGTGGGGGCCGGCGAGGTCGATTTTCATGATGACGGTGGTGGACCAGGCCAGGCCCTGGTTGACGCCGAGGAGGACGTTGGCGGCGACGATCCAGCCCCAGGACGGCGCCCAGATGATCAGCAGGGGTATGGGCAGGCCGACGAGCCAGCCGGCGAGCAGGACGGGTTTGCGGCCGTAGCGGTCGGACAGGGTGCCGGCGAAGAAGTTGGTGACGGCCTTGGTGGCGCCGAAGGCGAGGATGTAGGTCAGGGCGGCGGTGTAGGCGGCGAGGTGGAAGTCGCGTTCGGCGAGCAGCGGCAGCACGGTGCGTTCGGAGCCGAGCAGGCCACCGACGAGGGCGTTGACCGTCACGAGCAGGGTGAACTGGGCGGCGTTGGCCCGCAACCCCAGCCGTAGCCCGGTGGTTGCGGGGCGGGTCATGTGCCTTCCTTCAGCGGGTGGCCGGTGGTTGCGGGGCGGGTCATGTGCCTTCCATCAGCGGGTGGCCGGTGGCTTCGGCCCAGTCCTCGGCGCCACCGACGAGGACGGCGAGGTCGTGGTGGCCGGCGCGTTCGAGGAGGGTGGCGGCGGTCATCGCCCGTTCGCCGTGCCCGCACATGAGGGTGACCGGCTTGTCCGGCACGGCGCCGGCTCGGCCGGACAGGTCGCCGAGTTCGATGTGGACGGCGTCGGGCAGGTGCCCGGCGACATACTCGCTCTGCTGCCGGACGTCGAGCACCGGGCCGTCCACCCGGGAAGGCCCGACGAGCCGCGTCGTGGTGAGCCGGCCGCCGGCTGCCTGCCACGCGGCGACGCCCCCGGCGAGGTCGCCGACGATGCGTTGGTAGCCGATGTTCAGGGCGGGCCAGAGGATGTCGGACGGGTCCTGGTCGGGGTTGCGGACGATGACGACCGGGACGGCAGGGTCGAGTAGCCAGCCGAGCCAGGTGGCGAACTGGGCCCGGAGCGGGATCGCGACGGCGCCGGGGATGTGTCCGGCGGCGATGTCGGCGACCGGCCGCACGTCGACCGCGACCGCGCCGCCGGCGAGCAGCCGCCGCGCGGCAGCCACCTCCAGCGGGCTCAGGGTGGGATCGCCGATGACGAGGTCGGGGCCGCGCCGGTTGACCTCGGCGAGCCAGCCGAAGTACGCCGGGTACGAGCCGAGGCCGGCCTGGAGTTGGGCGACGAAGGTGTCCGCGTCCGGTGCTTGCAGCAGCGGGTTGGTGGCCTTCTCCCGGCCGATGGTGGAGGTGCGGGCAGCGCCGGGTGGGGCGGAGCAGAACGATCCGGTGCCGTGGGTGGGCCACACCGCAGCGGCGTCGGGCAGGGCGGCGAGGCGGTGCAGCGACTCGTACTGGGCGCGCGCCAGCTCCTCGGTCCGGTCGGCGCCGAGCAGGTCGGTCCGCGCGGCGGAGCCGACGATCAGTGACCCGCCGGTGAACACACCGACCGGGGTGGCGCCGTCGCGGAGCAGGAACGACAGGTGCTCGTCGGTGTGCCCCGGGGTGGCGAGGGCCTGCAGGGTCAGCCCACCGAGGTCGACCTCGTCGCCGTCAGCGAGTCCGCGGTGGTCGAACCGTCGGTGCCCGGCGGCGGAGACGAGGATCGTCGCGCCGTGGTCGGCGGCGAGCTGGCGGGCGCCGGTGAGGAAGTCGGCGTGCAGGTGGGTATCGGCCGCGTACGCCACGCGCAAGCCCCGGCGGGTGGCGGCCCGCAGGGCGCGCAGGTCGCGGGGCGCGTCCACCGCCAACGCGCGCCCGTCGCCCAGATCCAGCAGGTACGCGCTGTTGCCCAGTCCCTCATCCACCAGCGGGATCAGGTCAGCCGGTTCGATGCTCACGCCCGTGCTCCCATGCTCTGTCGAACTCGCTGCTACAGTATTCCATGGAAGTTTGGAGGAGCGTGTGGGTGATCCGGCTCGTAAGACGGAGCTGTTTGACCGGGTGGCGCGGGTCGGCAAGGCGCTGGGTAGCGGCAAGCGCCTGGAGCTGCTCGACCTGCTGGCGCAGGGTGAGCGCAGCGTGGAGGCCCTCGCCCGGGCGGCCGGGCTGGGGTTGACCACCGCCTCGGCCCACCTGCAGATCCTCAAGCAGGCGGGGCTGGTGGCCACCCGCCGCGACGGCACCCGCATCCACTACCGCCTGGCCGACGCTGAGGTGGCCGACCTCTACGCGCGCCTGCGGGACGTTGCCGCCGCCCATCTCGCCGACGTCGACGCCGCTTCTCGGGCGTACCTCGGCCCCAGCGAGGAAGGGATCAGCCGCGACGAGCTGCTGCGCCGCGCGCGTTCGGGTGACGTGGTGGTACTCGACGTGCGGCCGGTGGAGGAGTACGCCGCCGGGCACATCGCGGGCGCGGTGAGCATCCCGGTCGACGAACTCGCCGAGCGGATCGCTGAACTACCCGAAGGGGTGGAGGTCGTGGCGTACTGCCGGGCCCGGTTCTGCGTGTTCGCCCACGACGCGGTGCGGCTGCTCGCCACCCACGGCCGGCCCGCCCGCCGGCTGGAAGACGGGATGCTGGAGTGGCGGCTGGCCGGTCTCCCCGTCGCCGCGTGACACTCGTTGATCGTGCCAGCGGTGGTTCACATGGTGGGTCTGACCGCGCGGAGCCGCTCGAGCGTTGGGCGGCGGGCGGTCAGGTGACGTCGCGACGGACGGCGAGCAATGTGCCGGTGACGGCGAAGGCGATGCCGTAGGCCGCCAGGGCGAGGCCGCCCTGCCAGGGGTGGAGGAAGTCCTGGTTGTCCAGCGTGATCTGGGTGAGCGCGCTGGCCGCCGGGCCGGGCAGGTACACGGTCCAGTCGTTCAGCGCCGGGATCCGGGTGACGATCGGCTCGGCCACGAACAGGTAGATAAGCAGTGCGACTACGGTGGCGACCTGCTCGCGCAGCAGCGCACCGAGGCCGACGCCGAGCACAGCGAAGACGGCGACCGCCGCGATGACGCCGGCGAGGGTGGCAGGGATGCCGTTGCTGGTGACGGGCACCTCGATGCCTTTGGTGGACAGCCACGGCAGCGCGATGGCGGCGACCACGCCGATGCAGGCCAGCCCGTAGCCGACCCCGACGAGCGCGTAGGTGACAAGCTTGGCGGCCACGACCCGGCCGCGGTGCGGGGTGGCCAGGAATGTGGCGGTGACGGTCTGGTGCCGGAACTCACCGGTCAGCCCGATCGCGGCGAGCACGGCCACCAGGGGTTTCGCCGCTCCGCCGGCCACGGCGAACAGCAGCCGCTGTCCTGCTGGGCTGTCCAGCGCGGGCGCGAAGTTGTCCGGATCGTCGTCGAAGGCGATGGCCAGGCTGGCGTACAGGGCCGTGAGCGCGGCGGAGGCGAGCAGTAGCCACAACCACAGCCGGGTGGTGAACAGCTTGCCGACCTCGCCGGCGACCAGTCGTCGCATCGTCAGCCGACCTTCTGCAGGCCGCCGGCCGGGTCGTGGCCGCTGGCGGCGGTGATGGCCAAGAACACCTGCTCCAGGTCGCTGGCCTCCGCGGCGAGCAACAGCACCTCGGCGTGTTCGCGGAAGGCGAGACGCCCGATCCGCTCGACGTCCAGGCCGGTGACCCGTAACTGGTCCGGGCCGGTCCGCTCGACGCGGTTCGGCGGCACCCCGGCTTCGGCCAGGGCGGCGGACAACCGGTCCGCCTGCGGGGTGCGGACCCGCACCACCGGTCCGTGCCCGGCAGACAGTTCCGCGAGTCCGCCCTGCCGGACACACCGACCGCGGTGGATGATCACCACGTGGTCGAGGAGCTGTTGCGCCTCGGCCAGCAGGTGGCTGGAGACCAGCACGGTCCTGCCCTGGGCGGCCAGGTCGCGCAGCAGCCGGCGCAGCCAGGCGATGCCCTCCGGGTCCAGGCCGTTGGCCGGCTCGTCCAGCACCAGCACCTGCGGGTCGCCGAGCAGCGCCGCCGCGAGGGCGAGGCGTTGGCGCATCCCCAGCGAGTAGCCGCCCACCGCCCGCCGGCCTGCGTCGGACAACCCCACGACCTCCAGGACCTCGTCCGCGCGCCGGCCCGGATAGCCATTGACAGAGCAGTACACCCGCAGGTGGTTGCGGCCGCTGCGGGCCGGGTGGAACCCGGTCGCCTCCAGGGCGGCACCGACCTCGTCGTACGGTCGGGGCAGGTCTCGGTAGGGCCGGCCGCCGATGGTGGCGCTGCCCGCGTCGGGGGTGACCAGCCCGAGCAGCATCCGCAGCGTGGTGGTCTTGCCGGCGCCGTTCGGGCCGAGGAACCCGGTGATCGACCCGTGCTCGACGGTGAAGCTCAGGTCCTCGACGGCGGTAACCGCACCGAAGCGTTTCGTCAGCCCGGACACCACGATCCGGCCAGCATCGTCAGCCATCCGCCGCCCCGCTTCGCTCGCCTCGCCTCGTCCCTGGGTGACTACCATGAACCCGGAGGTTACAACATAGTGAACAAGGCACACAATGAAGGAAGTCCGCGTTCGTGTCGGACGTAGAAGGCGCCTTCGAGCGGCTGTTCGAGCTCACCGGCCGACTCGGCGACCGGATGGGCCACGAGCTGGCCGGGCGTGGCCTGACCACTGCCCGCGCCGAGGTGCTCTGGCATTTGCACCACCACGGCCCAGTCACCCAGCGGGAACTCAGCCAGGCGCTGCGCTGCACGCCGCGCAACGTCACCGGACTCCTCGACGCCCTGCAGGCGGCCGGGTTCGTCGCCCGCGACCCGCACCCCACCGACCGACGGGCCACCCTGGTCACTCTCACCGACGCCGGCGCCGCCGTCGCCGCCGACTGGCATGCCGGGTACCGACAGGCCGCCGCTCGCCTCTTCGACGGCGTATCCGGCGCCGACCTGACCACCTTCGTTACCGTCCTTGACCGCGTGCTCGGACGACTCGACGCCGCCACCCCGCCGGCCGGCGCCGACACGCCTAATGATTGACCGACCGAGTCGGTCGGTTATAGTCGAGCGGTGGCACGCGTCATTCCTCCGAGGCGGTTCTCCGCCGTGGTCGCCGCCGCGGCGGGCGTGTTCGTCGCCCACGGCTACCAGCGCGCGCAGGTCCAGGACGTCGCCGACGCCCTCGGCCTGGGCAAGGGCACCCTCTACGGCTACGCGCGCAGTAAGGCGGCACTGTTCGCCGCCGCCGTCCGCTACGCCGACGGCCACGAGGCCTTGCCCACCCCCGACGAGCTGCCGGTGCCCGCGCCGGCCGACGGGGAGATCGCCGCGTTGGTCGCCGGCCGGCTGGCCGGTGAGATCGCCGACCTGAAACTGGCCCAGGCCCTCGCCCGCCCGCTACCAACCGGCGCACACCCTGCCGACGGCGCCGGCGAGCTCGCCGACATCGTGATCGACATGTACCAGCGGCTCGCCAAGCATCGCGTCGCCATCAAACTCGTCGACCGCTGCGCCTCGGAACTGCCTGACCTGGCGGAGGTGTGGTTCGGCAGCGGTCGGCGGGCGCATGTTGGCGCGATCGAGGAGTACCTGACCCGCCGCCACCAGGCCGGCACCCTCACCCTGCCCGGCCCGGCGCCGCTGCTCGCCCGTACGGTCGTCGAACTCTGCGCACTATGGGCGGTGCACTGCCACTTCGACCCCGCACCCCTGCCACCCGGCACCGATCAGGCCAGACCGATCGATGACGCGGCGGTCGCCGCGATGCTCGCCGAACTTCTCGTGCGGGCCACCACCCCACCACCGCGCTGATCGGAGGACCCGCGATGCTCTGCCGCTCCTGCCCCGCACCCGGCACCACCCAGCCAGCCTGGCCGACCCGCATCAGCGGGGCCATCCTCGCACCGATCGGCCGGTACCTCTCCTGCCAGGCCGCCGAACCCCACGGCCCGATCGGACGCCTGTTGGCCCGGATCTGGATCCGCGAGACCGCAGCCGTCAACGACACCGCCCTCGACCTGCTCGCGCCCGCCCCGGGCGAGCGCATCCTGGAAATCGGCTTCGGACCCGGCCGCACCCTCACCCGGCTCGCCGCCGCCGGCACCGACGTCATCGGCGTCGAGATCGCACCGACCATGCTGGCCGCCGCCGCCCGCCGCAACGCCGCGCACATCGTCACCGGCCGCATGCACCTGCACCACGGCGACGGCACCACCCTGCCCGTCGAAGACCGGAGCCTCGACGCCGTCATCGGCGTGCACACCATCTACTTCTGGCCCGACCCCGCCGCCACCCTCACCGACATCGCCCGAGCGCTGCGCCCTGGCGGCCGACTCGTGCTCGCCTTCCGGGCCGGCGAACACCCGCTGCCGGCCCGGTTCGATCCGAACGTCTACCATCTGCCCACCACCAGCCAAGCCACGCAGTGGCTCCACGCGGCCGGCTTCGCCAACGTCCGCGTCGAGGGGCGGCCACACACGGCAGCCGCCGTCACATGGCTGGTGGGCACGACGACTTGAGTTGCGTCCAGCGTCGCACGCAGGCGGCGCGAACCCGAGGAGAGCGCGAAATGATCGTCTCGACGATGAACGACCTGCCGGGCTTCCAGGTGACCGAGGTGATCGGCGAGGTGTTCGGGCTGACCGTGCGCTCCCGCAACGTCGGCTCGCAGCTCGGCGCCGGGCTCAAGTCGCTGGTCGGCGGCGAACTGCGGGGGCAGACCAAGATGCTGGTCGAGAGCCGGCAACAGGCGCTGCAGCGGCTGATCGAGGAAGCCGAAGGCCGAGGCGCCGGGGCGATCCTCGCCATGCGCTTCGACGCAACGGAGATCGGTGGCGGCTGGCAGGAGATCTGTGCGTACGGCACGGCGGTAAAGGTGAGCTCCGTGCAGTGACCGGACTCACCGCCGGACGACGTCGCGCTCCATGCTCCGGCGCCTGCGGCATCACCGGCAGAGGGTAACGGCTACGGTGCGGCGCGGTTGGGCGCTTGATGATTGTTCCAGGGGTGTGGCGTGGTGTGGCGGCCGGTGAGGTGAAGGCCACGCTCGATGATCATCGCCGAGAAACCCGCTCACGACGGCCACAACCCGGCGACGATCACAGGGTCCGGCCACGGACCGCCGACCCAAACGGTCGGCCTGGCGCGTGTCGCGGCGGGACAGCACGTCAGGCGTTCCCCGATGGCCCGCTGACCTCCTGGAATCGATCATCTGGGTACTGCTCGGCGCGGATCTGCCGCTGGTCGTGGCGGCCGGCGGGCGGCCTGATCACGCAGAACTCGTTGTCCTGGGGATCGGCCAGCACCGCGGTGAGAAACCCGTCGTCGTCGTGCGGCGGAATGACGATACGGGCGCCGAGCGCACACAGCCGGGCCACCTCCGGCGCCAGGTCGGCGACCTGGATGTCCAGGTGCATCCGGTTCTTGCCGGTCTTCGGCTCGGGCACCTGTTGCAGCAGCAGGTCCGGCCAGTGCTCGGCGGCGTCGACCAGCCGGACGTAGGGCGGGCGGAACGGGCCACGCCGGAACCCCAGCGCCGAGGACCAGAAGTCCGCCAGCGCATCGGCGTCGACGCAGTCGAGGACGTAGACCAGACGCATCTGACCCCCCATCGGGCGACGCGGACAGCGACCCGGACACCCTGCCGCATCCGACTCCCGCTGACAACATGACTCCGGTCAGGCCACGGCCGATCGATCTGCGACCCAGCCTGCGCCGGGCCAGCACAGTTGCGAGGGTGGGCGCCGGGAGACCGGCGCCCACCCTTGTCGGATGCGAGTTGTCGAATGAGCCGCCGCTGTCACCGGATGCGGCGTAGATGTTGGTCTGGTCCAGCCTCCTCGGTCCCCTGATCGGCACCGCCCTGGGCACCGTCGGCCGCGAGGCCGGGGCCGCTCGACGACCCGAGCCACAACCGGACGGCTCCCCGTCGGCCGCCCCCGCATCCGCTCCGAGTAAGGCGATGCGGCGGTTCTACCGCGCGTATCGCTTGACAACGCTAGGTAACTATTACGATACCCGCCGTGACAGCAGCGGTTCGGCCGCATGGCCTGCCCCGGGAGCGGATGACCTTACGAGCCCGTATCGGGTAGCGGTCGAGCATGTCCGCCGCCGGGGTGGGTCCGCCGTGTCGGTCACCCCGGCACCGTGCTTGCCGCCTGCACATCCAGGCCGAGTACCCCGCCCGTGCAGCGTGCGCGCCGGCTGCGTGGGCGCTCTGTGTCCTTTTCGTGTCAGGAGAGATGCTGTGCGTCCAGTTCCAGAAGTGTATGGCTCGGAAGTGTGGTCGGCGGGCAAGGTCCGGGCGTACCGGCACCTGGCCAAGCTCGACGTGTTCGACTACTACCTCGGCCTGCTGGTGGTCTGGTCGCTGCTGGCGCCGGCCGACCGGCTCGGCGGGACGGTCCTCGGCTTCCTGGTGCTGTTCCTGCTGGGTGAGGTCTTCGTGGTGGTCGCGATGGTGGCCCTCGACGACCTGACCGGGTACCGCGACGGCAGCGACGCGACGAACTACGGGCCCGACGCGCCGGCCCGCAAGCGTGCCCGCAAGCCGCTCGTCGCCGGTTCGCTGACCGAGACGGAGGTGCTGCGGTTCGCCTGGCTCACCGCGGTGGTGGGCGGTCTGCTGTGGACGGTGGCGGTCCTGGCGGCCCCGCACCGGCCCGGGTGGGCCGTTGCCGTCACGGCGGCCACGTTCGTCCTGGCCCTGCAGTACTCGTGGGGCGTGAAGCTGAGCTACCGCGGTTTCCAGGAGCTGTTCCTCGCCGCGCTCGGGTGGGCGTTGGTGCTCGCGCCCTACGGGCTGGCGGCCGGTGCGATCGGCGGGTTCGTCGTGGTCCAGGCGTTGCTGTTCGGGCTCGGCCCGCTGCTGTTCGGCGTGTACTCCAACACCAACGACGTCGGCGGGGACCGGTTGGTCTGCCGGCCGACCGTCGCCTGCCTGGTCTCGCCGCGCGGCAACGCGGTCTTCATCGGGGCCGTGTCGGCGGCCGAGACCGCGCTGATCGTGGGTGCGACGCTGGTCGGCGTGGCGCCGTGGTGGTTCCCGTTCGCGATGCTGCCGACCATCGCGATGCGGGCCAACCAGTACCACGTGGGCTTCCGGCGGGGCGACATCCTGCGGGCCCGCAAGCTGGGCATGTGGACGCACCGGCTCACCGTCGTGCTGCTCGTCGTGGTCAACCTGGCGCAGGGGGCGGCGGCGTGAACCCCGACCTCGACGTGGCGGTCGTCGGCGCCGGGGTGGCCGGGCTGACGGTGGCGCACACGATGCGCAAGGCGGGCCGGTCGGTCCAGGTGTTCGAGGCCGCGGACCGGGTCGGCGGCCGGATGGCCACGCTCCGCCACGACGGGTACAGCATCGACGCCGGGGCCGAGCAGATAGCCACCCACGGCTACCGGGCCACCTGGGAGCTGCTGCGCGAGCTGGACGTCCCGGTCGCGGACGTGCCGCTGATCGGCGCCCGCATCGGCATGTGGCGGGACGGTCGGGCGCACGCCGGCGTGGCCCACCCGCTCGGCCTGGTCACCGGTGCCGGGCTCTCCGTCCGCGGCCGGCTGGACCTGGCCCGGCTGATGACCTGGGTGGCGCGAAACAGGCGCGGGTTCGACCCGGATCATCCCGAGCGCAGCCCGCTGGGTACGGCCACCGTCGCCGACCTCGCCGACCGCTACCACCCCGACCTGGGCCGTTACCTGTTCCAGCCGGTCGTCGGGGGGTTCTTCGGCTGGGACACGCAGCGGTCGGCCGCGGCGCCGTTCCTCAGCCTGCTGCGGGCGGTCGGCCCGTCCACCGGCTGGCGGACGTACCGCGAGGGGATGGACACGCTGGCCCGCAGGCTGGCGGAGCGGGTCGAGGTCGCCACCGGGCAACCCGTCCGGGAGGTCGTCGGGGGAACCTGCTCGGCGCGGCTGCTCACGGCCGGTGCGACCGTCACGGCGCGCTCGGTGGTGCTGTGCGTCCCCGCGCCGGTCGCCTGTGAGCTGTACCCGAACATGCCGGAGGAGGAGCGACCCTTCCTCGAGGCGTCCAGCTACACGCCCATGCTGAAGGTGAGCTGCCTGCTCGACCGCCCGGTCTCGGCTCAGGGCGGCCGGCGGCTGTACGCGCTGCTCGTCCCGGCGGCCGAGGACGCGGTGCTCTCCGGAGCGATCATGGACCACGTCAAGAACCCCCGCCGGGTGCCGACCGGGCGGGGCCTGGTCACGCTGCTCGCCTCGTCCGCGGTCATCCCGGACCTGCTCGGCGCACCGGATGAGGAGGTCGTCCGCCGCCTGGTCGGGCCCGCCGAGCGCTACCTGCCCGGGCTGACGCGCGCCACGGTGGCGAACTTCGTGCACCGCTTCCGCAACGGACTGCCGGAGGCCACCCCGGCCGCGCTGCGGTTGCGTGCGGACTTCGTGCGCCGCCCGGCCGGCGCGGTGGACTACGCGGGCGACTGGGTCATGGTCCGACCCAGCAGTGAGGGCGCCGTCCGGGCTGCCCTGATGGCGAGTGCCCGTGTCCTGGCCCGGCACGGCGCCACGCTGCATCCAAAGGCGCCGGCGTGAAGCGCGCCGACACCGCCGACATCACCGGCACCGCCGACCGCGCCCCCCTCGCCGCGCCACGGCTGTCGGTTTCGGCCCTGACACCGGGTACCTACCGGGCGATGGCCGAGTTCGGGCGGGTCGCCGAGGAGGGGCTGGATCCGGTCATCGCGAACCTGGTGAAGATCCGCGCGTCACAGGTCAACGGCTGCGCGTTCTGTGTCGACCTGCACACCCGGCAGGCGCGCGCGGCCGGGGAGACCGAGCAGCGGCTGTACGCCCTGCCGGCCTGGCAGGCGGCGCCCTTCTTCGGTGACCGGGAACGCGCCGCGCTCGCGCTCACCGAGGCGGTCACCGCCGTGTCCGAGCAGCGGGTACCCGATGAGGTGTACGCGGCGGCGGCCAGCCGGTTCGACCAGCGCGAACTGGCGCAGTTGCTGTGGACCGTCGCGGCGATCAACGCGTGGAACAGGATCGCGGTCTCCACCGGCATGACACCGCCCGCATCGTGACCTGCCCGCCGGCCCGTCGCTGATCCGCCGCCCTGCCGCTGACCCGCCGCCGAGCCGCCGTCCCGCCGCCGACCTTCACTGCCGTCTACCTTCCGTCGAACCGGTCTTGTCCGACAAGACCGTCCTGCCTGGCGGGACAGGCGACATCCCGGCGTAGCGGCTCGACAGACCTTGATCACTATTGGTAGTGTCCTGACCACGGAGAGTCTCCTAGAGCCGGACCTCCGGCGCCCGGGCGGACGCGCCCGGGATCCACACGGATGCGATCGAGACGGGGAGAATTCGGTGCCAAGTAGTGCTGTTCTGGAGCGGCTGAACCAGCGTTTCGCGAAGTGGGATGTCAACGGCGACGGGATCATCGACCGCCATGACTTCGAGGCGGAGGCGCAGCGCATTCTCAAGGCCTTCAACGAGAAGGAGAACACCCCGAAGGCCAAGCAGGTCATCGCCGGCTTCACCGGGATGTTCGAGTACCTCGCGGAAAAGTCGGGTCAGGGCGCGCAGGGAAGGCTCACCCCTGAGCAGTTCTCCACGGTGGCCGTCCAGGAGGTCATCAACCGGGGTGACGCCGGGTACGCCACGGTCGTGCGGCCGGCGATCCAGGCCGTGCTCAGCCTGGCCGACGCGGACGGCGACGGGATGGTGAGCCAGAGCGAGTACAAGACATGGATGAAGGCAATCGGCGTCAGCGAGTCGGCGGCCGAGGAGTCCTTCAAGAAGATCGACGTGAACCACGACGGTGAGCTCTCGATCGACGAGCTGGTGATCGCGGTGAAGCGGTACCACGCGGGCGAGCTGAACGTGCCCCTGCTCGGCCGCTGAGCCCGCTCACCCGAGACTGCCCCGAGGCGCATGGCGCCCGGGGCAGCCTTTTACCCGTCCGCGGGCTGGAAGCGGACCGTGGCCTCCGGGGCAAGGGCGAGGTCCCGGCCGGTGACCGGCGCGTCGGTGCTGATCAGGATGTTGTAGTGGTTGGGGAAGTGGCACCCGTCGAAGCCGAGCACGGTCCCGACCAGGCTGTCGTTGATCCAGAGCTGGTCGCCCCGGTCGATGACGCCGGCCCGGGAGATCTCCACGAAGCCGAGGAAGCCCACCCGGTCGATGCGGGCGCCGGCCGTGGCCTGCCGGTGGTCGGTGGTGACCAGTTCGTGCACCTCACCGGCGCGTACGCAGCGGCTGGCGAACGGCTCGAGCGACATCCCGCGGCGGTCGCGGCGGTGCACGAGCACCTTCACCAGGTCACCGACGATCGGCCGCTTCGGCCCGTCGCCGTTCATCGTGGCCACCCCCCTGCCAGGCCGCCGGCTGCCCGCCGGGACGGGCGCTCGGCCCGGTAGGCCGCGTGCACGAGTTCCAGCGCGGGCAGCCCGCCGTCCCGGTACGTGCCGCCGGCCGGGATCGCCCGCTCGAAGTCACCCAGGACGCCGACGTACTCGTGCCACAGCGACGCCTTGAACCCGGGATGGCCGGCGAGCAGGTCGGCCATCCGACGGCTGCCGTCCGCGAGCCGGACCTCGACGTCCTTGCGTTCCCCGGGGTAGGACCAGTCGAGCGCCACCCGGACCCTCGCGCCGGCACCCGAGGTCAGCCGGACCCGGGCCCGTCGGTCCACGCCGTGCCCGTCCCTGTCGGTGGCGATACCGGCCACGGCGAGGTCGCCGAGGAGGAGGCGGGCCAGGTCGAAGGCGTTCGGGCCGTTGTCGGCGACGCAGCCCCCGCCGCACCGGCCCGGGTCGAGGTACCAGCGGTCGCGGCCGGCGTGGTCCTCGATCCGCTCCAGGTACCGCACCGTCACCGACTCGATGGGCACGTCCGGCGGCAGCCGTCCGGCCAGCGCCCGTACCGACGCGTTGTACCGGCGGTGGAACGCGGTGAACAGGCACAGACCCCTGGACCTGGCCTCCTCGGCCAGATGGCGCCCGTCGTCGAGCCGGGTTGCGAGCGGCTTCTCGACGCAGACGGGCAGCCCGGCCGCGAGCACGTCGCGGCACACCGGTGCGTGTACGTGGTTCGGGACCGTCACCACAACGGCGTCGACGTCGGCGCGGTCCAGCATGTCGCGGTGGTCACGGTGGCAGGCGACCGTGCGCCGGTGCGGGGCGAGCGCGCCCTCGTCGTGGTCGCACACCGCCGCAAGCGTCAGCGACCGACTGGACCGCAACGCGGCGAGGTAGAACCGCGAGATGACCCCGAGGCCGACGATGCCGATGCGCAGCGGGCCGGGCATCAGCCGGCCGCCGGCGTCGGCGCGGCCAGGCCCAGTGCCGCGGCGAGGTCGCGCAGTTCCAGCCACAGCGGCTCGGCCAGCGGCACCCCGAGTTCGGCGTTCTCGCGCGCCCGTTCCGCCTCGTGCCAGCCCGGGTACCGGACCGGTGCGCCGCCGCGGACCGGTGGGCAGGCGAGCAGGCTGCCGAACAGGGTCCGTGTGTCCCGGTCGACCGCGGCCGGGCCGCGCAGCACGCCGGGGGCGATCGCGAGGACCAGGTAGCCGATGTCGTCGTCGCGGCCGGTCGGCGTGCCGTCGCCGGCCAGCGCCTGCGGGGCCGGCCCCAGCCCGGCACCGGAGACCAGCCCGGCGAGGACCTCCACCATGACGCCGAGGCCGAACCCCTTGTACCCGCCGGACTCCGGGGCGCCACCGAGCCAGAGCAGGTGCGCGGCGCCACGGTCGAACGCCGCCGGGTCGGTGACCGGGTTGCCGTCGTCGTCGGCCAGCCAGCCGGGCGGGATCGGCTGCCGGGCCCGGGCCGCGGCCCGGATCCTGCCGGTGGGTGCCGCCGTGGTGCTCATGTCGAGGACGAAGGGATGGAGGTCGCCGGCGGGCGCGGCGACGCTCAGCGGGTTGGTACCGAGCATGGCCACCCGCCCGCCGGGTGGGCGGGCGATGCGCTGCCGGCCGCAGTTGGCCGCCACCACGCCCACCATGCCGTGCCGTACCGCGCGCGCGGCGTGGTAGCCGGCGCAGCCGAAGTGGGTCGCGCCGCGCACCGACACCAGGCCGACGCCGTGCCGCCCGGCGCGGACCGCCGCCAGGTCCATCGCCTCGGTGGCCGCCCACAGGCCGAGCGCCCGCCCGGCGTCGAGGAGCACGGCGGCGCCCAGGTCGCAGAGCACCCGCGGCTCGGCGCCGCAGGCGACCCGCCCGGCCTCGAGCAGGGGCAGGTAGAGCCGGGTGAGGTTGGCCACGCCGTGTGAGCTGGCGCCGATGAGGTCGCCGTAGCACAGCGCGTCGGCGGCCGCCTCGGCCCGGCCGGGCGGCACCCCGCGGGCGGCGAAGACGAGGGCGGTGAACGAACGGAGGTCGGCGTGGGCCACCCGGACCGTGGGGTGGGCTGCGTTCCGGGTCATGGGGTCCTGTCCGTGCGACGGGTACGGGCAAGGTCGGCGAGGATCCGCGCCACCGCGCGGGCGAACTGCTCCAGGTCGGTCAGGTCGGCGAACTCGCCGTCGGCATGCGCGTTGTTGGCGGCGAGGTCGCCCGGTCCGAGCACGACGGTGAACGTGTCCGGCACGCCGCCCAGCCAGATGGCGTCGCAGGTGAACGCGGGCTCGTCGTCCGGCCAGCGGGCGATGCCGGCGGCGGCCAGCACCGCCTCCATGCCGGGGTCGGCGTTGGCCAGGGTGGGCAGTCCGCGCTTGAGCCACTCCAGCGCGGTCACCCTCGCCGCGTCGGCGGCGGTGCGGGCGAACTCCGGGAGCGCGCCGAACCGGTCGGCGAACGCGGACAGCCCGCTGGCCAGCGCCGCTTCGAGGGCGCGTTCGAGGCGGCGGCCGGTGTCGGCGCAGCCGTAGGCGAGGTTGAGGAGCAACTCGCCGCTGCCGTACACCCGGTTGTGCCGCAGGCCGGTGTGCAGCCCGGCGACGCAGGTCCGGCCGTCGGCGGCCGGCCGGGACAGCGCCGCCGCGAGGTGCTGGGCGAGGAACCCGAGCAGCACGGTCGCGTTGTGCCCCCGCTCCGGATGGTCATCGACGGCGCCGTGGCCGGTGACGCTGACCCGTGCGGTGGCGGCGGCGGTGGCGCGCGGCAGGTACCGCAGTCCGGTGGGCTCGCAGAACACGTTGAGGGCGCCGACGTGCCCGGCCTCGACCAGCGGCCGGGTGCCGGTGGTGCCCATCGCGCCGCCCTCCTCGCCTGAAACGGCCTGGATGAGTACCCCGAGGTCGGTGCCGACGGCCGGTTCGGCGGCGCGGGCGGCGCGGACCCCGGCGAGCAGCGCGACGGCGGGGCCCTTCGCGTCGATCGCACCGCGGCCGTGGAACCGGGCGCCGTCGAAGCGGACCGGCTGCCGACCGGCGACGGTGTCCAGGTGCACGTTGAACATGACCGTGGCCGCCCGGGGGAGCGGCGGGCCGAGCCGCAGCACCAGGTTCGGCTGCTCGGCGAGGAAGGCCGGGTCGGTGGCGGCCGCGGCGCGCACGGCCAGCGGCACGTCGGCCCGCCCGGCGACGGCGCGGTCCGGGGCCGCGTGGTGGAGCACGGCGAACCCCAGCCGGCGGGCCGCGTCGGCGTAGGCGAGTTGCGCCTGGTGGATCCGTGGTCGCGGCTGGTCCGGCGCGGTCTCCAGCGGCCCGGCGGTGGGGATGCGGAGCAGGCGCAGCAGCAGGTGCCGGTCGGCGGCGGTGAAGGCGGCGGCGGGCAGGGTGGCGGCCGGCGGGGCGGTGGCAGGGCGGGCGGCGGAGCGGCCCACTGCGGAGCGGGTGGCGGCGGGCCGGATGGCCGCGGGGCGGGTGGTGGCGAGCAGGGCAGCGGCGGGCAGGGTGGCGGCGGGGCGGGCCGCTGCGGAGCGGGGGGCAGCGGCGGTCACGGCGCCGGCTCCCGGGTCAAGCCCCCTGGTGCGGCCCGCCAGGCCGGGAAGTCCGGCAGGATCTCGGTCCGTACCAGGCGTTCCAGGGCGCGGCCGCTGGCCACGAAGCCGGCCGCGAGGTCCGAGCCGGTCCGACCGCGGTCGGTGGCCTCGTGCGGGCGCAGGCTCAGGTGCGGTTCGAGTGACCAGCTCCCGCGGTAGCCGCCGGCGAGCAGCAGCCGCAGGCAGCCGGCCACCCCGGCCTCGCCGGCCCCCGGGACCGTGTACACCGGCCCGGCCCGGCCCCGTGTCGCGTCCTTGACGTGGACGTGCCGGACGTGGTCCAGCAGTACGCGAAGCATCGGGTACGCCTGGTAGCCGTACGCGAGTCCGTTGCCGGTGTCGAACAGCACGCCCAGCGCCGGGCTGCCGACCGACTCCAGCAGCCGCAGGGTGCGCCGCGGGTCGGCACCGGCCCAACCGGCGCAGTTCTCGTGCAGCAGGACCAGCCCGGCGTCCTGCGCGCGGCACGCCAGGACGGCGAACCGCGCCAGCACCCGCCGCTCCCACTCGGCGTCGTCCAGGCCGGCGTTCGGGTAGGACATCACCCGCACGTACCGGGTGCCGAGGACGGCGCACCGGCGGGCCAGCACGTCCAGCTCGGCCAGGTCGGGCGCGAAGCCGCCGGCGATGCTGCCGGCCCAGTTCCCGATCCGGGCATCGACGGCCACCACCGCGGTACCCCGCAGCGACAGCACCTCGGCCAGCCGGTCGAACGCGCGGTCGTCGAGGTCGGCGACCGGGATCCCGTCCAGCGTGCGCAGCTCGATGGCATCCCAGCCGAGCCGGTCGAGGGCGGCGAGCTGGTCGGCCAGGCCGACGCCGGCCTCGTCGCCGATCCCGGCGTACCGGATGCCGGTCGCCGCGGCCGGGCGCGGTGCCAGGTGCGGTGCCGGGCGCGGTGCCGGGCGCTCAGCGGACACCCTGGCCGACCTTCTGCCCCAAGGCACGGGCCAACGGCGGGTGCGGCGCGCTCATCCGCTTGGCCGCGTCGAGCAGGCGGACCACCTCGACGTTGACCGCCAGGTTGTCGGCGAGCGGGCCCGGCGAGGCGAAGTGCCGGTACGCCGCCAGGATGAACGCCTGCAGGGAGTCGTCCAGGAAGACGATCCGCCGCTGCTGGCGCCCGACCACGGTGCGCAACTGGGCGTAGTCGTCGGCGTCGCTGTTCGGGTAGTGGCCGATGAGCGTTCCGTGCTCGAACTGCACGACGACCCGGCGCTCCCGGCCGGGCGCCTGCAGGTCGGACCGGATCCGGGTACGCACGCCGGACTCGTGGTCCAGCCACAGGTGCGCCCCGCCGAGCCGCGGCAGCAGCACCTCGCCGAGCCGCATGTCCTCGGACCGGGCGTGGCGCACCCGCGCGGCGCCGGCCAGCGCCAGGGCGACGCCCACCGAGTGCGGCAGCTCGATATCGAACGCGGTGGGGTGTCCGTTGCCGGCCAGCGACCGGCCGAACCGCGGCTTGCGCTGCACGAACGACACCGACCGCAGCGCGCCCAGCTCTCCGCCGGCCACCGCCTGGCTGAGCCGTTGGGTGAGGGTGCTGGCCAGCCACGGCGCCACCACGACCAGCTCGAGGCCGCAGCGGGCGCGGACCAGCTCCAGCTCGGCCAGCCCGCGCTCGTCGAGGGCCAGCGGCTTCTCCACCAGCACGTTCCGGAAGCCCAGCCGGCCGAGCTCCGCCAGCACGCCGACCCGCGCGGTGGGTGGCGTGCACACGTGCACGACGGTGCGATCGGTCTGCGCCAGCGCGGCCGCCTCGGCAAGCGAACGGGTCGCCGTCACGCCGGTCAGCGGTCCACGCGGCTCCCCGCCGGGCAGGCCGCGCGGGTCGAACACCAGCGGAGGTTCGGTACCGAGGAGCTGCCGCGCGTTCGGCAGCCCGGCCGTGCGGCGCAGTACCGGCAGGTGGAGCCCGGCCCCGGAACGGCCGAGACCGACCACGAACGACCGGAACACGATTGGGTCATTCCCCCGAAGAAAGGCGCGGCTGAACGTTGGCGACCGGCGCGAGGTTGCTCTGCACATCCGGTCGCTACAGGTTGGCCACGCCGGAGCGATCATGTCAAACCGCCGCGTGGCGGGCGCTGCGCAAATAGTGACATGTCCAGGTTCGGGCCGCCCGTTTTGGCGACGGAGGCCGGTGCGGCCTATTGTCTGCGGCTGCCGTGAATTCGTCGAGAGGGGATCAATGGGGAACGCTCCGGCCCTGCGCACCGACGCCGGCGCGGACACGGCCGAACGTTCGGTGTCCTTTTTCACCCAAGCGGCCACATTCGAAGGCTTGTGGCCCGCTATTCGAGCCCAGGTGAACGAGGTCGCCGATCGCGGGAAGTACTCCCACGGCGCCAAGGTGGCCGAGTTCGAGGAGGCCCTGGCCGCCTGGACCGGTGCCGTCCATGCCGTCGGGGTCAACTCCGGCACCGACGCGCTGGTGCTGCTGCTGCGCGCCTGCGGCCTGCGGCCGGGCGATGAGGTGGTGGTGCCGGCGTACAGTTTCGTCGCCTCGGCGTCGTCGGTCGTGCTCGCCGGTGGGCGGCCGGTCTTCGCGGACATCGACCCGGTCAGCTACGCCGTCGAGCCCCGGGCGATCGCGGCCGCGGTCACGCCGCGTACCCGGTTCGTGCTGCCGGTGCACCTTTTCTGCCAGCTTGCCGACATGCGCGGCGTGCTGCAGGTGGCGCAGCGCCACGGGCTGACGGTGGTGGAGGACAGCGCGGAGGCGATCGGCATGCGCTGGGACGGCGTGCACGCCGGGCTGCTCGGCGCCGGCGGGGCGCTGTCGTTCTTCCCGACCAAGACCCTCGGCGCCATCGGCGACGCCGGTGCGGTCATCACCGACGACGCCGAGGTGGCCGGCACCGTGGCCGCACTGCGCCACCACGGACGTTTCGGTCGTACCCTCGACAATTTTCCCGGTATCTCCGACCCGACCGGGGTGGCCGGGATGAACAGCAAGATGGACGACATTCAGGCCGCCGTGCTGCTGGCCAAGCTGGGCCGACTGCATTCCGACATCGCGCGCCGGGCCGAACTCGCCGCCGGCTACACCGAGCGGTTGCGCGACCTGCCCGGAATCGTGCAACTGCCGACGCTCGTGGACCGGGCGGCGCCGACCAGCCCGGTCTACTACGTGTACCTGGTCGAGGTGGTCCGCCGGGACGAGTTGGCGGCATTCCTGACCAGCCAGGGAATCGGGACGGAAACGTACTATCCGGTGCCACTCCACCGGCAGCCGTGTTTCGCGTACCTGGGCTGTCCGGCCGGGGCGTTCCCCAATGCGGAGGCCGCCGCCGGCCGCGCGATCGCGCTTCCGCTGTACCCCGACCTCACCGAGTCCGACCTGGATCGGGTATGCGACGCGATCCGGGCCTTCTACCGCGGCTGGGCGCGCCGATGACCGTACCGTTCTTCCCGCCCGACCTGTTCGAAGCCGACCGTGAGGTGCTCCTCGACCTCGTCCACGACATCGGCACGTCGGCCGACCAGCGGTTCATCCTCGGTGAGCGCACCGCCCGGTTCGAGGCGGCGCTGGCCGGGTCGCTCCGGCAGCCTGCGGGGCAGGTCGCGGGAGAGGTCGCGGGCGGCGTCGCGGGGCAGGTCGCGGGGCAGGTCTCGGCCGAGGACGCGGGGCAGGTCGCGGCGGAGGTGATCGCCTGCTCCAGCGGCACCGCGGCGCTCACCCTGGTGCTGCACGCGATGGGCATCGGGCCGGGCGACGAGGTGGTGGTGCCGGCGTTCGGCTGCGCCCCGCTGGCAGCCACGGTGGTCAACCTCGGTGCCGTCCCGGTCTTCGCCGACATCGACCCGTGGACGATGGTCGCCGACCCGGAGGAGATGGCAGGGCTCGTCACCGCGCGGACCAGGGCGCTCATGCCGGCCCACATGTTCTCGGTGATGGCCGACATGCCGCGGCTGCGGCAGGTCGCCGCCGGGACCGGCCTGCGGCTGGTCGAGGACTCCGCCGTCGCCCAGGGGGCGGTGCTGGACGGACGGCCCGCCGGGCTGTGGGGCGACGCCGGCGTGTTCTCCTTCGTCCAGGTCAAGACCTTCGGCACCGCCGGCGAGGGCGGTGCGGTGGTCACCGCCGACCCGCAGCTCGCGCGTTCGGTCCGGATGCTGCGCAACCACGGCCAGGACGGCCGGCACCGGTTCGTCCACCACCGCGTCGGCTACAACAGCCGGTTCGACGAGATCCTCGCCGCGTTCCAGCTGCACCGGCTGCCCGGCCTGGCGGCCCGGTTGGAGCGACGCGCCCAGATCGCGGCGTACTACAGCGACCGGCTCGGCCCGCTGGCGGAGTACGGCGTGGTGCCACCGCCGCCGGGGCGCAACGGGCGGTGCTACTACGTCTACTGCCTGCTCGCCGAGCGGCGGGACGAGCTCGGCCGGCACCTCGCAGCCCGGGGCGTGGCCAGCCACGTGTACTACCCGCTGCCGCTGCCCAGGCAGCCGGCCTTCGCCCGGTACGCGCCGCCCGGCCGGCGGTGGCCGCACGCCGAGCTGGCCAGCCGCCGCTGCCTGGCCATCCCGATCTACCCGCACCTGACCGACACGCAGGTCGAGCGCATCGCCGACGCGGTCTGCGAGTTCGCCACCGCAGGGAGGACGCCGTGAAGCCGCAACCCGATCTGGGGACGCTGTTCGACCTGCTGGCCGAGCGCGGCAGCCGGACGGTCGTGCACCTCGACAGGCCGTTCGACATTGCCCCGGACGGCGGCACCAGCTACGACGTGCCGGCGCTGGCCAGCCTGGTGAGGGAGGCGGCCGGTTGGCTGGCCGCCGCCGGGGCGCGCGCCGGCGACCGGGTCGCGGTGCTGAAGGACAACCACTGGGACTACGCCATTCTGTGCTGCGCCGCCGCCCGGCTCGGCGCGGTGCCGGCGCCGATCTCGGGGCACCTGCCGGCCGAGACCGTGCAGGTGCTGCTCAAGCGGCTGGAGCCGGCCGTCCTGGTCACCACCGGCCACGCCCTCGCCCTGGCGGCGGAAGCCGGCGCGGACCTCGGCCCGCTCGTCGGTCGTACCCTCAGCCTGGACCGGCCGGTGCCGGGCGCGCTCGGCCTGGACGACGTGCGCGGCACCCGCCCGCCGCCGGTGCACCGCCGCCACGACGACGTGCCGCTGGTGATCAACCACACCTCCGGCACCACCGGCGTACCGAAGCTGGTCGTGCACTCCACCACCACGATCATCCGCCGGCTGGCCGGGTTCGAGGCGCACCACTGGCCGGTGCTGGCCAGCCGGGCCGACGACGTTGTCGCCACCGCGAGCTCCTACGTGCACGGCCGCGCCATCGCCTGGACCGCCAGCGTGTTCTGGCTGGCCCCGGCCAGGGCCGTCGTCGTCACCGACCCTGACCCGGCCGCCGCCGAGCCGTTCCTGCGGACCCACCTGCCCACCACGCTGGAGGCGCTGCCGTCCACCTACGTCCGCTGGCAGCCGCTGACCGCGGATCCGCTGAACCCGTTCCGCCGGGTCCGGTTCTACATCAGCACCTACGACGCGATGCACCCGTCCACCGTGCGGGCGTTCCTGCAGGCCAGCAGCCGGCGCCGGCCGCTGTGGATGCAGGGCTGGGGGCAGACCGAGACCGGGCCGCTGACGTTCCGGTTCTTCACCCGCCGGTCGGTTGCCGCCCAGGCCGAACGGCACCCGACCACCCGCGACCTGGGCCGGCCGGTCCCGACCCGGACCAGGCTGCGGGTCGTCGACCCGCGGACCCTCCTGCCGGTCCCCGCCGGGGAGCCCGGGCTGGTGCTGGCCGACACCAGGGCCCGCTGCCTGGGGTACGTCGGCGAGCCGCAGCGGTTCGTCGAGAAGGTGCAGGGCGGCTGGTTCAACACCGGCGACCTCGGGGTGCGCACCCGCACCGGTCGGCTGCGGCTGCTGGACCGCGAGGTGGACGCGGTGCCCGGGCTGAGCTGCCTGGAGCTCGAGGACGTGATCGACGACCGGCTGCCCGAGGTGGCCGAGTGCATCATCCTCGGCCGGTCCGGCCGGCTCCCGCTGCCGGTCGTGGTCACCGTCGACGGGCAACTGGACGCCGAGGCGTGGCGGCGGGCGGTCCACGACCTGCCCGAGCTCGCCGCGCCGGCCGTCCTGAGCTGGGACCGGCTGCCGCGGACCGGCACCGGCAAGGTGCGGCGGAACGAGCTGCGGGAGCTCTTCGAGGGCGCCGCCGGCACCGTCGGCACCGGCCGGTGGACCTGACCCGATGACGTCGACGATCGCGCGGCTGTCCACCGCCGCGCCGCTGGCGGGCCTCGCCGTGACCGGCAGCGGCGCGCTGCCGGCCGAGGTCGGGGTACGGCACCTGCGCGCGTTGGGCGCCGTGGGCCTGGGCGCCGGCGGTCTGGGCGTCGGCGCCGCGGGTCTGGATGCCGGCGGTGTCGGCGCCGGTGGTCTGGATGCCGGCGGTGTTGGCGCCGTGGGTCTGGGTGTCGCGGCGCGGCCGAGTGGTTTGGCCGGCCTGCTCCGGTTGACCGGTGACGTGGGGCAGCCGGTCGCGGTCGAGTGCTCCATCGCCTGGGCCGGGCCGGTCCGGGCGCCGATCACCGACGAGCTCAGCGCGCAGGCGGCGTGCGGGATCATGCAGGTGCACGGGCGGCGGTACGGCCGGCCGGTGGCGCTCGGCGTCGACTACGCCTCGACGCTGGCCGGCGTGCTCGGCGTGCAGGGCATGCTCGCGGTCCTGGTGGCCCGGCTGCGGGGGGCGGACCTGCGGCGGGTGACCACTTCGGTGGCGCAGGCGGCGCTGCTGGCCGTGACGCAGTACCTCGCCGCGGCCACCGCCGGTGACGACTGGCCGGAGCCGGAGCAGCCCGGCGGCCCGCCGTTCACGTCTGCCGACGGGGTGCGGTTCGAACTGGAGACCCTGGACGCCGGCAGGTGGCTACGGTTCTGGACGCTGCTGGCCGCCGAGCCGCGGCTGGTCGGGCAGGCCTGGCGGTCGTTCCAGCACCGCTTCGCCACCGCGACCTGCCCGCTGCCGCACCAACTGCACCGGGCCGCGGCGAACCACCGGTACGCGGACGTCTCGGCCGCCGCGGCCACCGCCGGCGTCAGCCTGCTGCCGCTGCAACCACCGCCGGCCACCCCGTGCGACCGGCCGCCCTGGCGGTTCACCCCGCTGCCCGGCCCCGGTTCCGACGCCGCGCTGCCCGGTTCCAGCGCCATGCCGTCCGGTTCCGGCACCGCACTGCCCGGTTCCGGCGCCGCGCCACCCGGTTCCGGCACCGCACTGCCCGGTTCCGGCACCGCGCCACCCGGTTCCGGCACCGCACTGCCCGGTTCCGGCGCCGCGCCACCCGGTCGAGTCGCCGCGTCGGCGGCAACCGCTCCGGCGACCAGGCTGCCGCTGGACGGCCTGCTCGTCGTGGAGGCCGGCCGGCGGGTGCAGGGGCCGCTCGCCGGTCACCTGCTCAGGCTGCTCGGCGCACGGGTGGTCCGGGTCGAGCCGCCCGGCGGGGACCCGATGCGGGGGATGCCGCCGATGGCGGGCGACTGCTCGGCCCGGTTCCTCGCCCTCAACCGCGGCAAGGAGGTCTTCGAGGCGGACCTGAGATCCGACGGTGGCCGGCGGGCGGTGCGCGACATCGTGGCGCAGGCGGACGTCTTCCTGCACAACTGGGCTCCCGGCCGCGCCGCCGAGCTGGCACTGGACGCCGGGGACCTGGCCCCAGTCCGTCCCGGGCTGGTGTACGCGCACGCCTCCGGCTGGGGCGAGGAGTTCGGCGACCGCCCGCCGCTGGGCACCGACCACCTGGTGCAGGCCCACAGCGGCCTGGCCGCGATGCTCGCCCCGCCCGACTCGCCGGCGACCCCGTCGCTGATGACGATCACCGACCTGCTCGGCGGCGCGGTGTGCGCGCAGGGCGTGCTCGCGGCCCTGGTGGCCCGGCACCGGACCGGCCGGGGCCAGCGGGTGGACACCTCCCTGCTGTCGGCGGCAACCGTGCTACGGCCGGGCACCCGGCCCGGGCCGACGGTCCGGCCCTGCACCGACCTGAGCCGTCTGGCCGCGGACCCCGGGTTCGCGGCGGCCCTCGAACGCGACGGCTGCACGCTGCCCCGCGCTCCGTGGGAGTTCCGATGATCTGGACGTCCCGCGCCGGCCTGGTGCTGCGCGACCTGGTACCGGCCGGCCGGCGCCGGGAGTGGGTGAACCGCGGGTACTGCCCGGACCGCGACCTGTACGCCCTGTTCGCCGCGCACGTGCGCGAGCACCCCGACCGGCCGGCGGTCATCGACCCGGCCGGCGCGCTCGACTACTCCGGGCTGGATGCCCGGGTCCGCCGGATCGCCGCCGCGCTGGCCGAGGCGGACCTGGGCCCGCGCGACGTCGTCGGCATCCAACTGCCCAATGGCCGGGACGCGGTCGCGGCCGAGCTCGCGGTGGCCGCGGTCGGCGCGGTGGCGCTGCCGTACCTGACCGGCTGCGGGCACCGGGACGCGCTGAGCCTGCTCGGCCGGTCCCGGGCCAGCGCGGTGATCACCACCACCCCGGCGGCCGAGGCGCTGGCCGCACACCGGCCGTCGCTGCCGCACCTGGGCACCGTCCTGGTCTTCGGCACCGCGCCGTCCGGATGCCGGTCGCTGGACCCGTGGCTGGCCGGGCGTACCGACGTACCGTGGCGGCCGGCGCCGATCGACCCCGAGGCGCCGGCCCGGATCCTGACCTCATCCGGCACCGAGGCCGAGCCGAAGATGGTCGCCTACTCCCACAACGCGCTGGCCGGTGGCCGCGGCAACTACCTGCGCGCGCTGTCCTGCGGCGCCGACCCGCCACGCAACCTGGTGCTCGTCCCGCTGGCGACCTCGTACGGCTCGCTGGGCACGCCCGTCACGCTGGCCCGGCACGGCGGCACCCTGCTGCTGCTGGACGTCTTCGACCCGGTCGCCGCGTTGCGGATGGTCGCCGCGCACCGGCCGACGCACCTGTACGGCGTACCGACCATGTTGCGGCGGATCGCCGACCAGCCGTGCGTGCCCGGTGAGGACACCGGCTCGTTGCGGGCCGCCGTCTCCAGCGGTGCCGCGCTCGACCGCGCCACCGCGGTGGCCGCCGAAACCCGGCTCGGCTGCCGGGTGATCAACGTGTACGGCTCCTCCGACGGGGCCAACTGCCACACCGCCAGCGGCACGGCCATCCCCGGCACCACCCGGTTGGGCCGGCCCGACCCGGCCGTGGCCGAGCTGGTCATCGCCGACCGGGACGGCCCGGTGGGGCCAGGCCAGCCGGGGGAGATCTGGGCGCTCGGCCCGATGACCCCGCTGTGCTACGTCGGCGCGCCCGAGCTGGACACAAGCCACCGCGCGCCGGGCGGCTGGGTGCGGACCGGGGACCGCGGCATGATCGACGCGGCCGGGTACCTGCACGTGCTGGACCGGATGCGGCAGGTCGTCATCCGCGGCGGCTACAACATCAGCCCGGCCGAGGTGGAGCGCCAGATCCGCGCCCACCCCGCCGTCGCGGACGCCGCGTGCGTCGCCGTCCCGGACCCCGACCTCGGCCAGCGGCTGTGCGCCTGCATCGCGCCGCGGCCGGGCAGCGCGCCGGTCACGCTCGCCGGGCTCAACGGGTTCCTGGAGAACGAGCGCGGCCTGGAGCGCCGCAAGCTCCCCGAGCTGCTCGTCGTCCTGCCCGAGCTGCCACTCGGCGCGGCCGGCAAGGTCTGCCGGCAGACGCTGGCCCGCCTCGCCGCCCACCGGCACGGTGCGGCGCTCCGTTGACCACCGACCTGGAGCGGCCCGTGTCCACCACGCTCAGCGGCCAGCCGGCCGCCGGACCCCGGTACGTCTTCGACAACGACAGCGCCCACGCGCCCGACCAGCACCGGTGCCTGGCCGACCTGCTCGACCCGATCACCACCGCGCGGCTGGCCGCGACCGGGGTCACCGACGGCTGGCACTGCCTGGACGTGGGCGCCGGCGGCGGCAGCGTGGCGGTCTGGCTCGCCGGGCAGGTGGCGCCGTCCGGGCGGGTACTGGCGACCGACATCAAGCCGGTCCGCATCCCCGCGGCGCCCGGCCTGCGGGTGGCCCGGCACGACATCGTGCGCGACCCGCTGCCGGAGGCCGGGTACGACCTGATCCACGCCCGGCTGGTGCTCCGCCACCTGCCCGGCCGCAGCGCCGCGTTGGGCAAGCTGGTCCGCGCGCTGCGGCCCGGCGGCTGGTTGCAGGTGGACGAGTTCGACACCAGCTACGGCCCGCCGCTGCTCATGCCGGACGCGGCGGCGCAGGAGCTGTACGGGACCTTCGTGGCCGCCAGGCTCCGGCTGATGGAACGGGCCGGTGTCGATCCGACCTGGGGGCAGCACGCGCCGGCGGCCATGCGGCGGGCCGGTCTGGTCGGGGTCGACCCGCAGGTCCGGCTGCAGGTGTGGCGCGCCGGCTCGCCGGGCACCCGGCTGCTGGCACACAGCACGCGGCACCTGCGGGACGCGTTCGTCGCGGAGGGGATGACCGACCAGCAGCTCGCGGACGTGCGTGCACTGCTCGCCGACCCCGCGTTCGCCGCCGTGTCCTGCGCGATCTACTCCGTACAGGGTCGCCGCCCGTGACCGGCCCCTCCGCGACACGACGCCGAACCGCAGCCGTCCGCGGCAGTCGGGCCTCCCGGCGGGCGACCCTGCACGCGGCGGCCGGGCGGGCCCACCGGCGGACGAACCGTCGCACGACGCTGCGCACGGCGCTACGCGCGGGACTGCTGCTGTTCGCCGCCGTCGAAGGGACCGTCGGCGCCTGGGCCACCCTGGCGCCGCGCGCCTTCTACGACGGCTTCCCGCTGCCCGGACACGGCTGGCTGACGATGCTGCCCCCGTACAACCAGCACTTCATCGTCGACTTCGGGGCGCTCAACCTCGCCCTCGCCGTGCTGCTGGCCGTCTCCGCCCGGCACCTGGACCCGCTCCTGGTCCGCACCGGGCTGACCGCGTACCTCGTGTTCACCGTGCCGCACCTGGCCTTCCACGCGACGCACATGGCGCACACCGGCGCGGCCATCGCCGCGGTCCAACTGGGCAGTCTGGTCATCGCCGTCGCCGGCCCGCTCGCGCTGCTGGCCATCGCCCCGAGACCGGGCAGCCGGCGACCCGCCAGGCACCAGCGTCACGCCGGGGACCGTCCCACCGCCGACCTCCTGCCGGACCCCCCGCAGTGACCGCACGGACCGGGTACGGCCAACCCGCCCCGCGACCGCCCGGGCTCGGGGTATCGTCGGTTGGCCACGCCCGAACGGGGTTGGCGTCGCCGTACGTTGACCGGCCCTACGGGCATGTCCCGGCGCGGTCTCTTGGCTTCGGAAGGAACCCAGGGTCATGGCTCAACGCGTCACGCTCCTACTTGTCGATGATCTCGACGGCGGTGCAGCCCAACTGACAGTGGCCTTCGCCCTGGATGGTCAGCGCTACGAGATCGATCTCAGCACCGCCAACGACCGCCTGCTGCGGGCGGCGCTCGAGCCGTTCGTCGCCGCCGCCCGCCGGACCGCCCGACCGACGGACGGCACCCGCCGGACCGGCACCCGCCGACGGCGCCCAGCCAACGGCACCGCGCCGTCCGGCAGCGACGAGACCCCGATCTCGGAGGCGCCGCCGCCGGAGCCCGCGCCGCAGGAGCCCGCGGAGCCGGAGCCCGCGCCACCGACAGCACCGAAGCCCGCCGCCGTGCCGCCGGCTCGCTTCTCCAGCCCGCCGACGCATCCGGCGACCCGGCTCGGCGCCGCGACCAGGCCCGGATCGGTGGAGATCTTCACCCACCGCGCCTGACCGCGCTGACCGCGCCTGACCGCGGTTGAGCGCGTCCGGCCGCCGGCCGGCAGGATCTTGTTCGGGTCACGGTCCCGCACCTAGGGTGGCCGTATGGCGTGGCTTCGAACGGTCTCGCGCAGTGAGGCAGACGGATCGCTGGCCGAGGTCTACGCCGCCATGGCCGCCCGGCCGGTGCCGGATGCCTACCGCCCGCCACACGACGACGCGCCGGGGATCATCCGCGCCCACAGCCTCGATGCCGAGCTACTCGGACGCACCTTCGCCGTATCCGGTGCGCTGCACGGTATGGCGCTGGACTGGGCGGAGCGCGAGTTGCTCAGCAGCGTCACATCCCGTACGAACCAGTGCTTCTATTGAACGTCCGCTCACGCGGAGTTTCTGCGTGTCGCCAGCGGTGATGCCGCGATGTCCGTGGCCGTGCTCAGCGGGGCGGACGGTCAGCTTCCGCCGCGGGTTGCCGCGCTCGCCCGCTTCGCCGTCACCCTGACGGCCGAGCCGTGGTCGCTGACCGGCAGTGCCGCCGACGAACTCACCGAGCACGGGTTCGGTGCCGATGCGATCGAGGCCGCGACGGGCGTGGTCGCGATGTTCAACTACCTCACCCGGGTGGCCGACGCCACCGGCATCGAGTTCGACTACGCCTCGCCGCTTCCGGCGTTCCAGCCCGACCTGGGTCGTGGTCCGGTGGCCCGGCCGAGCCGGCCGTCGTGGCCGGTGGTCCCGGGGGAGTTCCGGACGTTACCCCGGTTCCCGGCGGTGAGCGAAGCGTGGCAGCGGTGGCGTGGCTACGTGTTCGGGTCGGAGGAGCTGCTTACCCACCGCGAACGGCAGTTGCTGGCGGGCGCGGCGGCGGAAGGGTGCTGCGACCGCTGGCGTGCCGATCTGCTGGCCGGGTACGAGCCGGAGAACGCGGCGGAGTCCCGGCTGGTGGAGTTCGCCCGCAAGCTGACCCTCCAACCGTGGCAGATGCGGGCCGCCGACCTGGACGCGCTACGCGAGGCAGGCTACGCCGAGGCCGCGCTGCTGCACGCGATCGTGGTGGTCGCGCTGCAGAACGCGGAGTCGCGGCTCGCGATGGGCCGGGCAATGACCGGCTCCTGACCGGGCCGGTTCACATCTCACCGTGTTGCGGTTCGTCGATCCCGCCGGACCCGATCTGTTCACCACGTCACCGGGAGCGTGCGCAGCGCGCGGATCGGCATGCCGTCCTTCCAGACGAGCTCGGAGAGGTCGACGGCAGGGGCGAGGTTGGGGAACCGGGCGAGCAGGTTGGTCAGCGCGGTCCGCAGTTCGAACCGGGCGAGGTGGGCGCCGAGGCAGAAGTGCGGCCCGTGGCCGAATCCGAGGTGCTGCGCGGGACTGGTGCGCGCGATGTCGAGCCGGTCGGGTGCGGTGAACACCGCGGGGTCCTGGTTGGCGGCAGCGAGCATGGCGATCACACCCTCGCCAGCCCGGATGAGCCGACCGCCGAGCTCGACGTCCTGCACCGCCACCCGGGGCAGCGTCGAGGACATCAGCCTGGCGTACCGCAGCAGCTCCTCGACGGCCGGGCCGACCAGGTCGGGGCGGTCCCGCAGCAGCGCCAGTTGATCGGGATGCCGGAACAGCGCGACCAGGGAGTTGCCGAGCTGGTTGACCGTGGTCTCGTGGCCGCCGATCAGCAGCATCTGCAGGTTCGCCACCAGCTCGGTCTCGGTCAGCGCATCGCCTTCGTCGGTGACCTGGATCAGCGCCGTGGTCAGGTCCTCGGTGGGATCCGCCCGCTTCGCCGCGACCAGCCCGGCGAGATACCCGCGGATCTCGTCTATCGCGGCGACGATCTCCTCCGGCGGGTAGGCGGTCGTTGCGAGCAACCGCTCGGACCAGCCGCGGATCGCGGCGCGGTCGGCGTACGGCACCCCCATCAGCTCGCAGATCACGATGATCGGCAGCGGCGCGACGAACAGCTCGATGAGGTCCGCCGGCGGGCCGTGGGCGGCCACGTCGTCCAGCAACCCGGCCACGATCTCCTGCCCCCGGGTCGCGAGCCTGTCCACGGCCCGTGGGCTGAAGGCGCGGGACATCAGCCGCCGGGTCCTGCTGTGCTTCGGCGGGTCCATGCTGGTCAGCACGTCGGGGTTGTAGGCGGACCTCACGGTCACCGGCGCGTCCGGCCCCATCGCCGCCTCGCGGCTGAACCTGGGGTCGGACAGCACCTGGCGCACCGCGTCGTGGCTCAGGGCCAGCCACACATCGCCGCCGTCTCCCATCGTGGCGCGCACCACCGGGGCGTCGGCCAGCAGGCGGACGGCCACCGTGTCGATGTCCTGGCTGCTCGGCGTGCCGAGCGGGAACGGCTGCATGGCGTCACCTGTCGGTCATTGCCCGTGGCCAGTCCAAGTATCCAGACATCCGAGCGGTACCAGTTGTCATCCGTCGGGGTGAGGCACGGGCGGTCCCCGGCGTGGCGGCGGCCGACGTGTGTCGCCGACGGGCGCGGTATGCGAACATATGTTCGTGTCGCGGGGCGCCACGATCCTGCACGCTGACCTCGACTCGTTCTACGCGTCGGTCGAGCAGCGGGACGATCCGCGGCTGCGGGGCCGACCGGTCGTCGTCGGGGCTGGGGTCGTGCTCGCGGCCAGCTACGAAGCCAAGGCGTACGGCGTCCGTACCGCGATGGGCGGAGCGCAGGCCCGGCGGCTGTGCCCGCATGCGGTCGTGGTCGGACCGCGGATGTCGGCCTACGCCAAGGCGAGCAAGGCCGTCTTCGTCGTGTTCGAGAACACGACGCCGTTGGTCGAGGGGCTGTCGATCGACGAGGCGTTCCTCGACGTCGGCGGGCTGCGACGGGTCTCCGGCACGCCGACCGAGATCGCCGTGCGGCTGCGCCGCGACGTGCTCGAGCAGGTCGGCCTGCCCATCACCGTGGGGGTCGCCCGGACCAAGTTCCTCGCCAAGGTGGCCAGCGGCGTGGCCAAGCCCGACGGCCTGCTCGTGGTGCCACCCGACGGCGAGCTGGCCTTCCTGCACCCGTTGCCGATCGAACGGCTCTGGGGCGTCGGGACGGTGACCGCCGGCAAGCTGCGGGCCGTGGGGATCACGACCGTCGGCGAGGTGGCCCGGTTCGACGAGGCGGCGCTGGTCTCGATCCTCGGCCGGGCGTCCGGCCGGCACCTGCACGCGCTCGCCCACAACCGCGACCCGCGGCCGGTGCAGGTCGGCCGCCGCCGCGGCTCGATCGGGTCGCAGCGCGCACTGGGACGCGGACCGACCTCACCCGAGGAGGTCGACGCGGTTCTGGCCGGACTCGTCGACCGCGTCACCCGCCGCATGCGGGCGGCCGGGCGGGTCGGCCGCACCGTCGTGCTCCGGTTGCGCTTCGCCGACTTCTCGCGGGCGACCCGGTCGCACACGCTGCCCCGGCCGACCGCGCACACCCAGACGATCCTCGCCGCGGCGAGAGGACTGCTGAGGACAGCCATGCCGATGATCGAGCGGCAGGGCATCACGATGGTCGGGGTGGCGGTCGCCAACCTCGACCGGCACGGCGCGGTCCAGCTCGCGCTGCCGTTCCACCGGGGCAGCGGCGGTGAGCTCGACGCCGCGCTCGACGGCGTGCGTGACCGGTTCGGATCGGCGGCCGTGACGCGGGCCGTGCTGCTCGGCCGGGACGAGGGCCTGACGGTGCCGATGCTGCCCGACTGAGGAGGCTGAGCGACTCCGGCGCGGGGCGCTGGCCTGGATGCCGCTGCTCTGGTGCCCGGCGCCCGTCAGGTGGCCACCGTGCGGTCCAACAGGCAGTCGTAGCCGGATCTTGGCCCGCGCGTCGCGACCGGTGGCGCCGGGCGGTCGGCTGTGGCAGCCTCCGGTTCTGAGCAGGAGGTGAGGCCGATGGCGGGCAGCGAGCCGGTAACCGAACTGGACGCCCGGTATAGCGGCGAGGATGCAACCCCGACCGGGTGGGCCGAGGCGCAGGGGCGTCTGGCGGACGCGCAGGTGTACTGGCTGTCCACCGTGCGACCGGACGGGCGCCCGCACGTCACCCCGCTGCTGTCGGTCTGGCTTGACGGCGCGTTGTACTTCTGCACCGGCCCGGATGAACGCAAGGCGAAGAACCTCGCGGGCAACCCGCACTGCGTCCTCACCACCGGGAGCAATGCCCTCGACGAGGGCCTCGATCTCGTGGTCGAAGGCGATGCCGCCAGGTTGAGCGACGAGGCCGCCCTCGGACGGATCGCCGATGCGTACGAGAAGAAGTACGGCAGCGACTGGCATTTCGACGTCCGCGACGGCGCCTTCTACGGCGAGGGCGGCCAGGCCCTGGTGTTCGAGGTCGCGCCCACGACGGCCTTCGGCTTCGGAAAGGGCCAGTTCAGCCAGACCCGCTGGCGTTTCGACCGCGGCTGAACACCGCAGCACCCTAAGGTGGCACGGCAGCTCGACGGCACCGCCCACGCCGAGGTCGGCCAGCAGACCTGACCGGCCGGCGCGGGAAAGGCCGCTCAGCAGGCGGGTGGTGGGCAGCCGAGGGCGGCCAGCTCGTCGCGGCCCTCGGCGGCGCGGGCAGGCAGCAGCAGGGTGCAGGCGCGTTCCAGGCGGGCGCCCAACGCCGCGTCCACCAGGGCGGCCGCGCCGTCGAGCCGGCCCAGGTGCAGCGCGACCCGGGCATCCACGAACGACGCGAAGGAGGCCAGGTTCCGCGACTGCGCCGCCTGGGCGACGCCGGCCACCTGGACCGCCCGGGCCCGCCACACGCCGAACCGCTCCTCCTCGCCGAGCAGCCCGTACCCGAGGGCGACCGCGGACACCGCCGGCGCCATCCAGGCCGCGGCCGGGCTGCCCGCCCGCCGCCATCCGTCCCACATCGTCGCCGCATGCCGCAGCGCCTCGTGGAGTTCGCCGGTGAGCACCAGCGGCGGGACCAGCTTGCTGGTGGACAGGTACGGATGGTCGCCCAGCAGGTCGTCGTGCAGCACCAGCCGCGCGGTGGCCATGGCGGCGGCCAGGTCGCCGGCCGCGACCGCGTACGTCGAGGCGACGTGGAACGTGTCCACGATCTCGGCCGCCGAGTACGGGTCGTTGCGCGGCATCGTGGCCAGCATCGCGAGCCGTTCGCTGGCGATCCGGTGCGCCTCCCGCAGCCGGCCGGCCGACACGGCCACGGTGCCGACCGCGTCCAGGCCGCCGCTGATCAGTACCGGGTCGCCGGTGGCGCGGGCGGCGGCGGCAGCGGCCTCGGACAGCGCCGGATCGGGCGAGATCTTGTCCCCGTGCGCGTTCCACGCGGCGGCGGCGGCCAGGTACGCGGCCACCTCCGGATCCGCCGGGTCGCCGGCCGCGGCCGCCTCGGCCAGCAATGCGGAGAGCCGCTCGTGCGGCACCTCGGTCGGGCAGCCGGACGGGAACCGGTCGGCGGTCACCACGGCGTACGCCAGCGCCACCGCCCTTGCGTTGCCGTCGCCCGCCGCCCGGGCCCGCTCGGCCGAGGCCACCAGCAGCTCGAACGCCTGCCCCGAGGTGGTGATGGCGTGCGCGCCGGCGGCCGCGCTGCGCAGGTCCCGGGCGGCCTCGCCCGGGTCGGGTGCGCGGTCCGCCGCCTCCTGGTAGTGCCGCAGCGACTCGATCAGGAACCGGCGCGCGTAGGTCACGCCGCCGAGCGCCCGGGCCAGCCGGTGCGGCACCTCGCCCGGGCCGGACGGGGGGGCGGCCAGCGCGGCCCGCAGGT